>VOFD01001632.1_pt1 | contig 104407 bp, 116 predicted proteins | sample 5384101 | NCBI WGS metagenome assembly VOFD01 (sample SAMN12384723, study PRJNA508395) | human gut metagenome | isolation source: healthy gut C | host: Homo sapiens
CCGAAAATGCAGGGTATCGAAGTCAGGGCGAACATGACGGACGGCTTCAAGCCCGGCGGCAATGACGGAGGGTACAGTTTCGGAGCGGCTTTATCCGCCTATACGAAAAGAGGAAACAAGTGGGTATTCGGCGGCGAATATCTCTTGAAGAACACCCCGTACAAGGACATCGCCATACCTGTGGCGCAGTTCACGGCAGAGGGTGGCTACTTCTTCAAGCTGCTGACCGATGCCCGGAAAATCGTCTTCGTCTATGGGGGCGTTTCGGCTCTCGCCGGATATGAGTCGGTGAACTGGGGAAAGAAGATGTTGTATGACGGAGCCACGCTGCACGACCAGGACGCTTTCATCTACGGGAGTGCGCTGACGCTTGATGTGGAGTTTTATGTGGCAGACCGTATCGCCCTGCTCGCCAATCTCAGGGAACGCCTGCTGTGGGGTGGCGACACGAAGAAGCTGCACTGCCAATGGGGTGTGGGCATAAAGTTCATCATCAACTGAAAGGCGTGTATGGAACGGACGGACATTGAAAACATGAAGCGGATACCTCTTGCGGACTTCCTCGCACGGTTGGGGCATGAGCCTGTCCGAAGAAGCGGAAACGAGCTGTGGTATCGTGCGCCGTACCGCAACGAGCGCACACCCTCGTTCCGTGTGAACGTGGCGAAACAGCTCTGGTACGACTTCGGCTTGGGCAAGGGCGGCGACATATTCACGCTTGCCGGGGAGTTTGTCCGAAGCGGTGATTTCATGGTGCAGGCGAGGTTCATATCGGAAGCCGCCCATATGCCGCTAACGGCATTGCCGGCTTTTGAACCGAAGCCCCCGGAACCGGTCTTTGAGGAAGTGGAAGCCGCCCGGCTTCTCCTCTCTCCGCTGACGGAATATCTGAAAGAGAGGGGTATCCCTTACGCTGTCGCATCGCGTCACTGCTGCCGCCTGAACTACGGTGTGCACGGGAAAAGGTATTTTGCAGTCGGTTTCCCCAATGTGGCGGGCGGTTTTGAAATCCGCAGCCGCCATTTCAAGGGTTGCGTGCCGCCGAAGGATGTGTCGCTGATAAGGACGGAAGCCGCCGGCACTGACGCCTGCTGCGTGTACGAGGGATTTATGGACTTCCTTTCCGCTGTCACGCTCGGCATAGGCGAAAGGTGCGACCACCTTGTACTGAACTCGGTCGCCAACGTGAAGAAGGCGCTGAGGTATCTGGACGGTTACGGGCGCATCGGCTGTTTCCTTGACCGTGACGATGCGGGACGAAGGACGCTTGAAGCCCTGAAAGAACGGTATGGCGGGCGTGTCGCAGACCGCTCCGCCCTCTATGACGGTTGCAAGGACTTGAACGAGCACCTGCAACGGACAACGAAAAAACAGAATATCAACCATCTAAAAATCAAATGACAATGAATATACCGAACAACAAGAACAAGAGAACATCATTTTTCAAGGCGTTGGCACTTTGCCTGTTCGCCACCATATCATTCACATTCGTATCGTGCGACGATGACATGGACATCCAGCAATCCTATCCCTTCACGGTGGAAACGATGCCTGTGCCCAACAAGGTTACGAAGGGTCAGACGGTGGAAATCCGCTGTGAGCTGAAAAAGACGGGCGATTTTGCGAACACGCTCTATACCATCCGCTATTTCCAGTTCGAGGGGGAAGGCTCCCTGAAAATGGATAACGGCATCACGTTCCTTCCCAACGACCGTTACCTGCTCGAAAACGAAAAGTTCCGCCTGTATTACACGGCAGCGGGCGATGAAGCGCATAATTTCATCGTGGTGGTGGAAGATAATTTCGGAAACTCCTTTGAATTGGAATTTGAGCTTAACAACCGGAATGCGGAAGGGGAAAGCCAGACCGTCATGTATGCCGCCAACTTCAAACCTATGCCAAGATGATGCGTGTGTTCATGGCTATCCTCTGTTCGCTTTGGGCAGTTTGCTCCGTGTCTGCACAGAGCAACTGCCAAGAGGGAACGGACAGGCAGGCGGTTATCTACCGTCTGCCGCTTATGGAACGGGAGTTTCTGTGTACCCGCCAATTCGAAGGCTGGCATGACCAAAGCTGCTATGTGGGTTGGGGACACCGTTTACAAAAAGGTGAAAGCTATTCGGCACGCACGATGACGAAACGGCAGGCGGACGCACTGTTAAGGAAAGACTTGCGGAAGTTCATCGGCATATTCCGAAATTTTGGACGTGACAGCGTGCTGCTTGGCACGCTGGCTTTCAATGTCGGTCCGGCGAAGCTCTTGGGGAACGGGCGATACCCCAAAAGCCGGCTGATAAAAAAGTTGGAGGCTGGCGACAGGGACATTTACCATGAGTATGTTGCTTTCTGTCATTATAAAGGTAAACGGCACGCCATGCTGCTTAAACGGAGGAAGGCGGAATTTGCGTTGCTGTATGTACCATAACACATAACATCAGTATATGTCTGACAAAAAAAATCCGATGAAGCCACCAACTTCATCGGATTTTTCTTTGATTTCATGGCTTCGGGATTTTTTTTCCCTTGACGGGAACTTTACACTTTATCATTCTTGAAAATTTTCACTCATGAGGCTGTTGAAAATCATCTTTTTGCTTATGCCTCCGTTGCTTTGCAAGATGATTTTTCAGTTCTGCCTGATTGCTTCCATAAAACTTGTTTTTGTGAATACTATCGTAGATTGGTACAAAGGTTTCTTTGCCTACTTTCTTACCCGCCATCATGCTCATGAAAGAAAGTAGGCGGCTTTGCCGCCCACCGCTTAAAAATGCGTGTAAAGTCCCGTTACCATAGTAAACATATCTTCGAGCATATCGCAATAGATGCCTTCGTGCGTGGCTATGTCCGTTGTCCTGCACTCAAAGGTCTTTTTGCTGAAGGTCTTGCGGTAGAAACGCATATTATATAAATCTGCTCCTGCATCGTAGATAATGTCAAGGCGGTTTGCACTCGTCTTGTTCCGTGCAAGGCTCATACGGAGTCCGTTTCCCATATCTATGAAGTCTTTGCTTCCTGTCATGGCGGCAAAGCGTCTGCCGCCTATCTGTTCAAAAATGGTCTTTGCTATCATATCTGTTTTTAGTTTTATGGTTGGCGGTGTTCTCACCGCCAACTTGTTCAATATTCGGTTATTTCGGCAATGGGTGTATGGCGTTTCAGCCATTCCAACAGACACTCCATATTGTACTCGCTCGTTATGACAGCCGTATGGGTGTCAATGGCGGTAAACCTGCTTCCCTCATAGTCATCTATCCACTCTTTGAGGGTTGCCACTCCCCAAAACTGTGTATCGCTGAAAATAGCGTCCAACTCCTTGATAGGCTTGCAAAACTTGATAAGCGTTGTCTGATAGGTTGCGTTCATCGGTTGCCCTCCTTTCTTTCCTTAGCCATAAGCCACTTGTCCCTTTCGGCTCGGCACTCGTCCAATGTCGGTCGCACGCAAGAGAAAAGTTCTCCGTCCGTGTGATGACGGTAGTCGTACTGCACAAGGGTGCGTCTTTTCCTGCCGTAACCTAATTGGAAACGCTCGTACTTTTCCGTACCTGCCGTCTGGCAGGTACTCACTCCGTTGATGGTCATTCGTGTACTCATATCATTTACTTTTGAATAAATCTTTCCAAATACTTCTCTTGTATGCCGAGTGCTTCGGCATAGATATAATTGGACTGCATAACGGGTATTGTAATAACTCCTTTCCATTTCGTTTGTGGATAATCCGATATGTTCCCTAATATCGTTCAAATGTCTTTTGACGATATACTTGTAGTAGCGGTTTCTTTTTTTCTCTTTCGTCGGTCATAATCCCACTCTGTTTATAGGTTAAAAATGTACAGACAGCACTCTGTTCTGCATCACCATTTCGGGGTCGCTCGTGTAGCGTTGGTGCAGGTAGAAATGATGAGAGCCGAAGCCGTAACAGAAGAACTTGTCAAGTTCGTGCTTCTCGGCAAAGTCCTTTACGCTTCGCCTTAACTGCTCCTCACTCGTTGCAAGAGTGAGAAGGTTTACAAATTCAAGGAACATCTTTGGGATTGTATCATCCCAAAGACAAACCATACTTTCAATTCTTACTTCCATATTGTTCAATATTATAGGTTTATATTATGCCACTTTCATCCGTTCACGGATAAGGTTGGCGTTCTTGTTCACAAGGTCTATGATACGCTCATGATATTCGGTGTCTTGGTTGTACTTGCCGTGACACTGCACAACTTTGAAGGTACGCAGTGAGACCTCAACGGTTTCAATTATCTCACCGCCAATCCTTGCCGAGAGTATGAGGGTGTCGGCTTTTTTATAGTATTCACTGCCGAACACGCAGATGTTCTGCGTCTTGCCCTCGTTGTAATACTCGTCTATGCTTTCAAGCACCTTGACGATTATTTCCTCGTCAGTGATTACCAATCCGAAGAATTTGGATTTGTTGGCGATGAAATCCTCCGCATCTTTCTTGTTGGAGTTGTCGCTGCTGCTCACGCTCACGCTTTTCAATCTCCCACCTGCGCTGTCGCTCAATCCGTTCCTTCTCGTGTATGGCTTCAATCTTTCGGGTTGCCTTGTCGTGTGCCATCATGAAATCTTCGGGACAAATGTTCTTCGGGTTACGGAGGTCTTGACCGAGTTTTTTGAGCATACGTAGATAGTCGCACCACATGGAGAGGTTGTGTATCTGATATTTATGACGTTTGGCAATCAGATATGACGCCCAACATTCATCGGCTATCATTGGATTGAAAAGAAAGTATTTCATATCCTCAATCTCACCGCCTTTCATAAGGGTTTCAATTCTTGGGTCTGAAAGTAAAGCCTTGAAAAAGACGCACGGGGAAATTCCGTGAAAATCGCCCTTGAAACCATTGCGTCTGAGTTGGGGCAATATCTTCATATTGGGGTACACATTTCCCCATGCCACCACATCATCATAAAGGCTGTTGTGTGGTCTGACCTCCATATTACTATCCAAAGCCCATACATCGCAATAGCAGAAAGCGAAGCCACGAAGCAGAGCCATGTCAGTGATGATGCCTTTGGGTGAAATCCAACGCTGCACAACCTCGTGGCAGTAGAATTTCATTGGCTCGCCTTTCCTGCTCTCGCATCTGACCTGTGCCACACGGATTAACTGATAGCCTTTGCAGGTGGTTATCACGCTGAAATACTGCGTTTCCTTGTGAGTGCGCTTTCGGGTGTCTCGCACTTTGAGTTCTGCACGGCATTGGGGGCAGGTACAACCATCAAGGCTGTCGCATAGTCCGCTGTTGCTGTGCCACTCGTGACCGCAGTCAGAACAGGTGATGTTCCCTTTCTTGGTGCGGTAGCCGATATGTTCAACACAATGGCGGTATGCCCAATCAATTTGTGTCGCGGATATGGGGCGAAGGTTGGTGGAAAGTCTTGCCACCTCTTTTTGTATGCGTGTCTTGGGTTTCATAATCAAAAGTCAAATAGGAGGGTTGTACAATAGTTTCTTTTTTTCGCTGCCGGTCTGTTGCGGTTCTGCAACTTGCGGACTTCCTCTTCTTGATATTTTTGGATAGCCTTCTGCCGTGCTTCTGCCTTTTCCTCTGCCGTGAGTTCCACAATATGGTTCACCGCCACTTGGCAGTTCATTGGTTTGCCCACCTCTATCTCGTTTTCTTCATAGTAGTGGATGGCTTGCCCGAATATCTCTCCGTCCGTGAAGCCGTTGCAACCGCTGTTCTTTACATAGTTCAGAATGTAGGTCACGCAGTCGTCTATGTTCTTGGCAGGGTTGCTGAAACTTTTGGCAAAGAGTTGGTCTTCCTCTGCACGTTGCTCCAAGTACATCTGTATCGTTTTCTTAAAATGGTCAGTTCCTTTCATATCGCTGTCGTTTTAGATTGTTTCTTTCAGTATCTCTCTCCAATAGGTCGGCTCCACTTCGCTCAATAGGAAGTCGGTAAAATCCTTTCGGGTGTCCTTGTTCTTCGTGGTAGAGTTCACGGAACACGGATATATTGCCGTTGATGTATGTTTCCACCATATACTCGAAGATGTTGTCCACCTCATAGTATCTGCACTGCTGTGCTGCTGTCTTGCTGTTTCTCTTTGCCATATCGGTAAGTATTAAAGGGTGAATAACCAAAGGATAAGACCGAAGAAGGCAATGGTGGAAAGGATAGCCACGATTATGCCTATTGCCACTCGGAACAATCCGTTTACAATCTCTGAAATGATGCCCAAGAGGATGCCGAACATCCCGAAGGCGGTGCGCACGATTAAACCGCATACTGCAAGTCCTATGTTCTGCGCCACTTGTCTGAAATTTGCCGTTGCTGTCATATCTACGTTGTTTTTGATTTTTTTTGTTTTTAATGCGGATTCAAGAGCTGAGGGAGTTGAGTTTCAAACTATCTTATCTGCCTCTCGTTTATCCGACATTTTTTTTAATGCGTCTTTCTGTCGCATCGGTCGTTTTCGTTTCGGGTGCTCAAAAAGGTAGGGATTAGGGGATGCAAGGTTTTTCGGAAAAATACTACCCGCAGGGCTGGAGATTTTTCCAGAAAACAGGAGGCTTGACCTTGCATTCCCGTAAAATCCTGGAATTACCTTTGCGCCCAGAACGAAAATGACTGACTGATGCGGCTACTGAAAGGCGTAAAAATGGAGGTAAACGGAAGTAAAGGCAGATTCGAGAGAAAACTTCAGAGAGAAATCCACAAAAAGAAGAAAAGACAAAGAGAAAGGAAATACTGCCGGAAGCGTGAAACCGGGCAAACCATATGCAAGGAAGTATGGTTTATCCGTCTGGCCAAACCCGTTTGGTCGGGTAAATAAACCATTCTTCCCGGTTTGCCTGCTGTGGGTGACGGCTTGTCCCATTTATGGGCGGGCGGTCACATGCAGCTTTCCGCTACCGGCTCAAAAAAACAGCAAAAGAAAAAAAACTCAGAAAATCCGTAAAAGCACCTTTGTGGCATAAGCCCAAAAGAAATGGGCCTTGCTTCATCAGTCTAAACTTGTTGTTTAGGCATGAGGCAAAGCCCTTTTCTTCGCTTATGCGGATAGTCGGGACATGGTTGTCAAAACTTGTTTTGGCTATGGTGTACCGACGGAGTTAAATCGCTTTTACGGAAAAGCCAAATTAGAGTGAAAAAAGTAGGGAGATTCTGTCGTAATCTCCCGTTTTATTTGTACTTTTGTACTTGAAGAGTTCTTTGAAGGTTACGCAACGCGCAGAAGTATATTTAAGGAGATAACTCTCTTATTCGTAACCTATTACCATAATGAGCGAATAACCTATGCTCATTTTCAATATCTTAGACCTTTTTCATAACTTCTCACTACAAAGATAATAGAAAATATCCAAAATCCACATCGTCCTCGGATACCAATAGGAGAACCGTACCCAAATCGATCTAACCATCAAATACCCGGAATATCTCTTGTGACAGAATCTCACAAGGTAAGGTTATTGTCTTTTTAATGTTCCTATTTTACATCAATATCATTTCCGGAAAAACACGTACGTGAATATCCAAAAACATGTACGACTTTTCGGAAAAACATGTACGTGTTTCGACGCAAACATTACGATGTTTTTACGACTCTGATTTTCAACCCCTTGAAAACACGACCTGATTTTCTGCTTATTGTAAAATTCTTCTTATTCAGGGATACCCGGAAAAGAAGGGGGATCAATACGCACACCTTCACCCACTGGCTGAAAGCCAAGAAGGAAGAGCGTGAGCTTGCCTTCCTCCGCACCTATCTTTGTAGGTAGAATTAAAATGCTTCAATTTGGCAAACGTCACTTGAAACGCCTGCAGGCGAAAGAGTTATTTCCGTATGGGTTACCCTTTGGAAACTACGCTTTGCCGTGTGTTTCAAAGCATAGACAATGAAAAAGATGGCTGATCGAATGTCTGCTTTTGCAGAGGTTTTCCGTAGGGAAATATCCGCTTCGGCAAGAATCAAAGATCTTTGCGCTATGGGCTTGAAGACTCCATAAAGACCGCCACCCCGACTGATGTCTATAAGAATAGTATTCTCGCCCATGCCGCACTGGCATGCGTAGAGGCATTGTACGCCCAATTCAAAACTTAAATGAAAAAGCCGTGAGAGAAACAGCATCAAAATCCACATCGTCCTCGAATACCTATTCGTAATCATAATACTATCGTTACTAATCGACGTCCTTTCCCCCACAATCCTTCACGTCATCGTTCACGATGCCCCGCTTGATTTTCCTGAAAGTATCCGTAAGGCTCCCGAAACGATAAGATACGGATATACCGAACTCACGCATCACCTTATTCTCCGTCTCATAAAGGGTGAACGCATTGTTATAAGTCTTATTCTCCATCTTCCAAGTCTTCATCAAAGGGCTCTTGCAATAGACAGAAAACGTGAGCTTCTTATGGAAAAAATCCTTATTCAAGGTAATGCCGTGAAACAGGAAATCAGATCGTTTCCCTTGTAATTGAATCTTGGGTAACATATAACCGGCGTTCATGTTCAGCCGGAAATCTTTCGGAAACGAAAATTGGACACCGGCGAAAGCACGTCCGCTCCAACCGCTGTTCGACAAGTTTCTTTCCTCGTTTTCCATACTGATATAATCCACGCCACCATTCATGAAAAAAACGGAACAATGGGACAGGGCTCCAATTCATATAAAGGGAAAAGCCTGTCTGGTGCCGTTTGCCGATATTACCATAGGTAGAGACCGATACGTTCGGACGCTCCGTATCCATAAAAGTATATTGCTCGATAGAATTGTTCACAAATGCATGGCTTACGCTGGCATTTATGTTAAACTTCTGGGTGAATAAGGTATAATTAAGGTTCACACTATTGCTTTTCTCGGAATCCAAGTCTGGATTGCCATAAGAAACATTTAGCGTATCCCGCTCGTCGACATAAGGATTCAAATAATCAATACCCGCACGCTGGATACGCATATTATATCCCAGACGGATCTGTTGCGACTGTCCGATCGAGTAAGACAACGTAACGTTCGGTACGATATCCACAAAATTCGAATGAAAGTCTTTCGTCAGATCATTCGAATAGCTCACGTCCAAGCTCGTTCCTTCCGCACGTACTCCAGCCTTTATTCCCAGCTTATTCCAACGAAAGGTGCCACCCAGATATACCGAGTAAATATGTTGCGTATGGCTGAAATCCACAAAGCTGCCCGACGGTTCATGCCAATTGCCGGAAGTCTCATCATAAAGCCGTTGCGTGATCTCACTGTCGGTCTGGAGCAAGATATATTTTACTCCGGTCTCCAGATCATGCCCCCGGCAATGGGTCTTATATAATCCAATTGTCCCGTATGCTCATTGGTCTTCGCCCGGTTCGTGTCCCATTGCAGGAAATCAGAGTAATTCGAGGTACCCGTTATCCGCATCCGGTTCTCATCATCATTCGGATCATTGGTGAAACGATAAGACAAAGTCAGCAACTCCCCTTACGCCTTGTCTCATGCTGGTAGTTGGCATTCACCTCCACGGAGCCGAAGACAGGTTGATTCTGGCTAAAACGATCGTAAGCATAAATCAAGTCTCGGTTCATGTCACGCATCTCCACGCTCAGATCCGAGAACTCTTTCTGACGCTTGCGGAACAAATTGGCGTCCACGCTAATCAGGTTCATCGAGTCGATCTCGAAAGTTCCCTCCAAATATCCCCGGTGCATCTTCTCCCTTTCCCAATGCTCCCCCGATCTGGGAGAGGTAACGGTTAGCGTCATCCGATAAGTTCTCGCGGAAGGAAGTGATATCCGCTATAGGCTCACGTTCATACTCCAGATTGTAATTCGCCGTAAGTCCCAGTTTCCCAGCTTTCAGCGAGACAAATGTCCCGCCGCCGTATGCCTCGTTCGCGGTAACCTCCGCGCTCACCGTCCCCGTATATCCATCCAAGACACGTCTCACCATAATAATATTGATAATTCCACTCACGCCCTCAGCGTCGTAGCGGGCACCGGGATCTGTTATCACCTCTATATCCTTGATGCTGGAGGCCGGAAGACTTTTCAATACCGCCGAAGGATTACTACTAAGCAATCCCGAGGGCCGGCCATTCATGTAGATCTTAAAATTACTATTTCCTTTCAGTTGGATATTATCATCGCCATCCACGGTTACCATCGGTACCTTCCGCAACATATCCAATGTATTGCTGACTTTCGCCTCGGGATCCTCCTCTAGGTTATAGACCAATTTATCAATATCCACCTTGACCAAAGGTCTTTGCGCCGAGACCCTCACCTCTCCCAGCGTCCGGGCATCATCTTTCATATATAATTTACCTACGTTCCATACGGGCGATTGAGCCGAAACGCTCACTTTCCTCCGAGCAGGTATTTTCCCGATAGAACTCATATGGAAATAATAAGATCCGGCCTCGGGCAAGGAGACAGAGAAATACCCGTCAATATCGCAAGCCAATAAAGCGAGAGGCTCCGTAATCTCCTCACCCGTCACACGCAAGGTCGCGAACGAGACCGGCTCATTTGTCAATGAGTCCACAACCTGTCCTTTCAACTCAAAGACACCAGCTCCCAGTACTTGCGCCGATACGGGACGAATCGCAACGCACGCTAGACAAACGAACAAAAGCTTAAAAAACAATGCAGTTTTCATATTCAATCGTGATTTATTATTACGCAAATATGACTCTCGGAGAGGCCAAAAGTTTTGTTTTTCCGTCCAAAGCGAAAGAAAAAGGATTGAGGGCGAAAATTAAATGATCCGAAAACAGGAGGAAAAGAAAGGGTATATCAAGCTTTAACTTTACTTTTGCCTATAAAAAGAGAAGCCATGAAAATAAAACATTATCTCCTTCAGAAACCATCCATACTGATATGGGTATCCGTATTATCGGGTTTCTTCGTGACCTCCGAAGAGATCATGGATTGTATCGAGCTATCCCGGATCAGAGGGATCGACCCCGAGATCGACAGTATATTATTATTGACCTTCCAATGCCTGTTTTTCATCCTGTTCACTCGGATACTACTACAAATTAACGTATGTTGGCAGCCTAAGGGAAAAGGGCATCTCAAGCAATTCGCCTATTCGTCGCTGGTATCCGTATTATTTTCCCTAATCGTATGGCTCGGGGTCTCACCCGTCATACGAAGCACAAACCAAAATATCCGGGAGAAATACGAGCGAAACGAACCGAAAGAAAACCACCGTTTCCATGGAAAGAAGCTTTTCTACTTGTTCCACGAGCCAGAGGAGGCATGGTACAACAACCTTTTCACGCTATTCGTTGGAATATACACGTTCAGCCGGATTTATATCCTCGCCGCACGTAAAGAGGAAGTGGAGCGAAACTACGAGAAACTGAAAAACGAATCCCTGCAAAGCCAGATAGATGCCTTGTACAACCAGATCAACCCTCATTTTTTTTCTTCAATGCGTTGAACTCTTTGCATGCCTTGATAGTCGAAGGACAGAATCAGAAATCACTGGCTTATCTCTCCAACCTATCCAATGTATTCCGATATATACTTCAAAGCGAGAAGAAAGAATTAGTGGCGTTAAAGGACGAACTATCTTTTTTGGAAACCTACCGCTTCATGCTATCCGTCAAATATGAGGAGAAACTGACGTTCGACATACAGATCAACCCAGCCTATATGTCCTGCCAGCTACCGGTTCTTTCCTTGCTACCATTGATAGAAAACGTGATCAAGCATAATGAGATCAGCGCCCGCAACCCAATGCGATTATCCATTTACAGCACCCACGAACCTTCTTTGGTGATCCTAAACCGGAAACAGCCCAAGCTGGACGAGGTGGAGAAAGTGGGTATCGGGCTGAAAAACCTAGATAACCGCTTTGCCCTACTCGTAAAAAAAAAAGAATAAGGATAGAGGATACGGATGAGTTTTTCCGTGTTTCCCTACCTTTAAAGAGTTAATCTAAATCCAAACAATCATGAAAATCATCATTATCGAAGACGAGGCCGCAGCCTACAAGAACATCAAGAACTTATTACTACAGATAGATCCGCATATCGAGATCTTGGATCATTTCGATACGGTAGTAGATAGCGTGACATGGCTCCGTAGTCATCCCATGCCCGACCTCATCTTCATGGATATCCAATTGGCGGACGGAAACTCTTTCAATATTTTCGAATGCGTCACCATAGAGGTTCCCATCATATTCACTACCGCATACGACCAATATGCGATCAAGGCATTCGAGGTAAACAGCGTCGATTATCTATTGAAGCCTATCACGTTAGAGAGCATGCGAAAGGCACTAGATAAATACAACCGACTTAATCCGGTGACCGTACGGCAGCATATCAGCCGGATCGACCAATTGGTTTGTAGCTCGGAATATCTAAAGCGGATTCTCGTCCCATTCAAGGATCGGATTATACCGATCAAAACCGAGGCGATCGCTTATTTCTATAACACGAACGGCGAAAGTAGCGTGGTGACCCGCGAGAGACAATCATATTCCATCGGTAAATCTCTAGACTCCTTAATGATAAAATTAAACCCGACTTGCTTCTTCCGGGTAAACCGACAGTTTATCCTTTCCAAGGAAGTAATAGATAGCTTCACCATCTGGTTCGATAGCCGATTACGTATAAATCTGAGCCTCCCGACCGACGAACCCATTTTCGTGGCTAAAAATAAGGCGGCGGAATTTAAGGTATGGTTGTCCTCTTATTAAACTTCATCGTGCAATTTGATTATACAATTTAATAACGTACATTCGCGTACAAATAAATTAAATCTGTAGTCCGATGAGAACGCATTTACGCGAAAGCATGCTGGCGCTTCTTTTGATAGGTATCTTAGCCACGGGTTGCGATACCGGAACGAAGAAGGCTTCTGAAAACAGTATCACGTTTGATTCTATCAGCGTGGAAAAGACTTACCATTTGTTAGATAATCCGGATAATCCCAATTGCAATCTAGAGATCAAGTTCGTTTATCCCCGGAAATATTCGGATAAAGAGGTTCTTAAGAATCTACAGAGACAGTTCGTCTCCTCTTATTTCGGCGAGAATTATGAGCAATTATCCCCCGAGGAGGCGGTACGGAAATATACCGACGACTATCTGGCCGCTTATAAGGATCTGGAAGAGGATTACAAGGCTGAGGTGGCGAAATCCGACGAGACACCGGTGGGCTCTTGGTTCTCTTACTACGAGATGTCGTCGGATGATATCGCCTTCAACCAAGACGATATCATCAGCTATACGGTAAGCTTCGAGAACTATACGGGCGGAGCGCACGGCGCGCATTCCTACAATAACCATGTAGTGAACCTCAAGACCGGTAAGCCGATCACCGAGGAGGAGATATTCGTGGACAACTATCAAGACAATCTGGCGCGAATATTGGTAGATCAGATCGCCAAGCAAAACAACGTATCCGACGCCAAGGAACTGGAAAATATCGGTTTCTTTAGCGTGGACGAGATCTTCCCGAACGGCAACTTCCTCGTAGACGAGACGGGCATCACCTATTCTTTCAACGAATATGAGATAGCGGCATACGTGGTAGGCGTCACGAACGTCCATCTCCCTTACAAGGAAATCCGCTATTTGCTGCGGGATGACAGCCCGATAAGTCAGTTAATTGAAAATTGAAAATTGAGAATTGAAAATTAATGATAGATAAACCTATAAACAGATGTCCTATGGAACAAAATACAGAGAAATTCTCAATTCCCAATTCTCAATTTTCAATTCTCACATCTTATTTCCCCGATCTCACCGACCGGCAAAAAGAGCAATACGCCGCCCTATATGACCTATATACGGATTGGAACGCCAAGATCAACGTGATCTCACGGAAGGATATCGAGAACCTATATCCGCATCACGTGCTTCACTCGCTGGGTATCACCGATATGCTGCGTTTCAAGCCGGGTTCCTCGGTGATGGATCTGGGTACGGGAGGCGGTTTTCCCGGCATCCCCTTGGCGATCTTATTCCCTGAGACCCATTTCCATCTGGTAGACAGCATCGGGAAAAAAATCAAGGTGGGACAAGCCGTGGCCGAGGCGATCGGGCTGGAGAACGTATCCTTCCGCCATTGCCGGGGCGAGGAGGAAAAGCAGCTTTTCGATTTCGTGGTAAGCCGTGCCGTGATGCCTCTGGCGGATCTGGTAAAGATCGTCCGCAAGAATATAAAGAAAGAACAGATCAACGCGTTGCCCAACGGATTGATTTGCCTGAAAGGTGGAGAGCTGGCGCACGAGATATTGCCTTTCCGGAACCAAGCGATAAGCATGGATCTGAAAGACCATTTTAAAGAAGAGTTTTTGAAACTAAAAAAGTAGTGTACGTACCCTTATGATTACGATAAAATCTTTCGAAGTAAACTATTTCTCCGAGAATACTTACTTGCTATACGATGATACCAAGGAGGCAGTCCTTATCGATTGCGGCTGCCTGCGCAAAGAGGAACAAAAAGAAGTAAGCGACTTTATCGCCCAGAACGGGCTGACGCTGAAACGTTACCTTTGTACGCACCTCCATCTGGATCACATATTCGGCAACGAATTCGTCCATAACACCTACGGGTTGAGCCCGGAAGCCCATAAAGCGGACGTGGAGGGCCTTCCCTCCCCCGAGGAGCAAGCCAAGGCGTTCGGCCTGCCGATGAAGGCGAAAAGCGTCCCGGTAGGGAAATATCTGGTAAACGGGGAAATCATAAAGTTCGGGAAATCCGAGCTGGCGGTATTGAGCGTTCCCGGTCATTCGCCCGGAGGCGTGGCTTTCTATAACAAGAAGAACGGTTTCGTGATCGTCGGGGATTCCTTGTTCGCCGGAAGCATCGGCCGTACCGATTTATGGGGAGGCAACCAAGATATACTGCTTGCCGCTATCAAGGACAAATTACTGTCGTTGCCGGACGAGACCGTGGTATACCCCGGCCATGGCCCCGAGACACGAATCATTGATGAGAAATTAAATAATCCTTATTTATAAAATACTAGAATTATGGACACAAATAAGTTTGTAAACCGCCACGTGGGCATCTCAGCGGAAGATATTCCCGCTATGTTGGAGACGATTGGCGTGAAGTCTTTGGACGAGTTGATCGATCAGACCATTCCGGCCAACATCCGTTTGAAAGAGCCGTTGAACCTCCCGGAGGCCATGACGGAACGTGAGTTCGCCGAGCATATCGCCGAGCTGGCTTCCAAGAACGAGGTATTCACCTCTTATATCGGTATGGGTTGGTACGACACGGTTTGCCCGGCCCCGATCCAACGTAACGTATTCGAGAACCCGGTTTGGTACACCTCCTATACGCCGTATCAGGCGGAAGTATCCCAAGGACGCTTGGAGGCGTTGCTGAACTTCCAGACTGTTATCTGCGAACTGACCGGATTGCCCTTGGCGAACTGCTCGCTACTCGACGAGGCGACAGCGGCAGCCGAGGCGGTTACCATGTTTCATGGTTCACGCAGCCGTGCGCAGGTGAAAGCGGAAGCCAATACGGTATTCGTTGACGAGAACGTGTTCGCCTCTACGCTGGCCGTCATCCACACCCGCATGATCCCGCAGGGCATCCAGGTGGTAGTGGGCGATTATAAGAAATTCGAGTTCACGCCGGACGTGTTCGCCGCCATCGTACAGTTCCCGAACGCGGATGGTTCGATCGAGGACTATAAGGAATTCGTGGCCCGTGCGGGCGCCGCCGGAGCCAAGGTAGGCGTAGCCGCCGACTTGATGAGCTTGGTATTGTTGACTCCTCCGGGAGAATGGGGAGCGGATGTCGTATTCGGTAGCAGCCAGCGCTTCGGTATCCCGATGTTCTACGGGGGTCCTTCCGCCGCTTTCTTCGCTACGAAGGACGATTATAAACGTACGATCCCGGGACGTATCATCGGTATCTCCAAGGACGCTTACGGCCATCCGGCTTATCGCTTGGCTTTGCAGACCCGCGAGCAACATATCAAACGTGAGAAGGCAACGTCCAATATCTGTACGGCTCAGGCGTTGTTGGCTACCATGGCCGGATTCTACGCCGTATATCATGGAGCGGAGGGGTTGCGTAACATCGCCGGACGGATTCATTCCACGGCCGGATTCTTGGCCAAGGAGTTGGAGAAACTGGGATATACGCAATTAAACAAGGATTATTTCGATACCTTGAAGATACAGCTTCCCGCGCACGTGTCGGTGAACGCACTGCGTGAGATCGCCTTGGAGTGCAAGGTGAACTTGCGTTACTTCGAGGCCGGACAAGTAGGCGTCAGCATAGACGAGACGACATTGCCTACGGACATAGGCGTATTATTATACATCTTCGCCGGCGCCGCAGGTAAAGACTATATGCTGGACGAGTCTATCCCCGCCCAGACTTATTTCGACGCTAAATTCGCCCGTACCTCCGATTTCTTGCAGCAAGACGTATTCAAGAAATATCATACGGAGACCGAGTTGATGCGTTACATCACCCGTTTGGGACGAAAGGATGTTTCCTTGGCCCAATCCATGATCTCGCTGGGATCTTGCACGATGAAGCTAAACCCGGCTTCTACGATGTTGCCGCTTAGCCGTGCGGAATTCATGAATATCCACCCGTACGCTCCAGAGGAGCAAGTGGAAGGCTATACGGAGCTGATCGAGAACCTGTCTTCTTACTTATGCACGATCACGGGCTTCAAGGGCTGTACGTTGCAACCGAACTCCGGCGCCGCTGGCGAGTACACGGGTCTTCGTGTGATCCGTGCTTATCAGGAAAGCATCGGCCAAGGCCATCGTGATATCGTTTTGCTTCCGGCTTCCGCCCACGGAACCAACCCGGCCAGCGCTATCCAATGCGGGTATAAGACCGTAACCGTTAAATGCGACGAGAATGGTAATATCGATCTGGAAGATTTCCGTGCGAAAGCCGAGGAGAACAAGGAGCGTTTGGCTGCCAGCATGATTACCTATCCGTCTACGCATGGTATCTTCGAGGTGGACATCAAGGAGATGTGCGACATCGTTCACGCTTGCGGAGGACAGCTTTATATGGATGGCGCCAACATGAACGCGCAGGTTGGATTGACAAATCCGGGTACGATCGGCGCCGATGTATGTCACTTGAACCTGCATAAGACCTTCTCTTCTCCTCACGGAGGTGGTGGTCCCGGCGTAGGCCCGATCTGCGTGGCCGAGCATCTGGTTCCGTTCTTGCCGCAGCATCCGGTGCTTTGGGGCAGCGACTTGAATACGGTATCCGCGGCTCCTTATGGTAGCGCCGGTATCCTGCCGATCACGTACGCTTACATACGCTTGCTGGGTACGGAAGGTCTTGAGACAGTAACGAAGACGGCCATCTTGAACGCCAATTACTTGGCCGCTAAGTTCAAGGATACGTACGGTATCGTCTATACCGGAGCGACAGGCCGTGTAGGTCATGAGTTGATCTTGGAATGCCGTACGGTAAAAGAGCGTTCGGGCATCGACGAGGGCGATATCGCCAAGCGTTTGATGGACTTCGGCTACCACGCTCCTACCCTATCTTTCCCGGTACACGGCACCTTGATGGTAGAGCCGACCGAGAGCGAGAGCAAGGCCGAGCTGGATCGTTTCGTAGAGGTAATGGAATGTATCTGGAACGAGATCAAGGAGGTGGAGGAAGGCAAGGCTTCGAAGGAGGACAACGTCTTGAAGAACGCCCCGCATCCGGAATACGAGGTGACCGCCGACGAGTGGAAACACGCGTATCCCCGCACGAAGGCCGCCTTCCCGCTGGAATGGTTGCACGACAGCAAGTTCTGGATTAACGTAGCCCGTGTAGATAACGCTTATGGCGATCGTAACTTGATCCCGACTTTATGCGCTTGCGAGATATGAAGAAGCTCTTTATCGCTTTGGCGGCCGTCGCTCTGACGGCTTGCGTCAAGGCGCCCGAGAAAACGGTCAAGGTCTACGCATGGCAAGGCGAAGGTGAGAATACCACCGAGCAAACCTTACAAGCGGACTTTAGTAAATGGCATGCCCACGGTGTAGACGGGATGTGCTACAACGCCGGCCACGACACGGAGAAAATCCAGCGTGCCGCCAAAGCGGCCCATGCCAATGGCATGGAATACCATGCGTGGATTCCTGCCATGTTGCAACATGGATTGGACTCCACCCTCTACGCCGTAAACCGGAAAGGCGAGTCGGCCTATTCCGTACAGGCATATGTCCCTTATTACAAATGCCTGTGCCCGAACCAAGAAGGCACGGCTGAGTTCTTGCTGAATCTATATGGCAAGGTAGCCGATATCCCGGAGGTGGATTATATCCATCTGGATTATATCCGTTACGTGGATGTCATCCTGGCCCGCGGACTTTGGGAAAAATACGGCTTGGTGATGGACGAGGAATATCCTACGGCGGACTATTGCTACTGTGACAAATGCGTGGCCGATTTCAAGGCCGCTACCGGTATCGATATCAAATCCGTAGAGGATCCTTCCAAATGCGCGGAATGGGCGCAGTTCCGTTGCGACCTGATCACGAAATTGGTAAATCGCATCGCTGACGAGGTTCACGGCAAAGGCAAGAAAGTGAGCGCCGCCGTATTCCCGGGGCCGGACTCTCACGCCAAGTGGATGGTTCGCCAAGAATGGAATAAATGGAATATCGACGCTTTCTTCCCGATGAATTATAACGATTTCTATCTGGAGGACGCTTCTTGGCTGGCTCCGATCGTGAAAGAGGAAGTAGCCGCCGTGCAAGGCAAGAAGCCGGTTTATAGCGGTCTGTTCATCTGCGAGGATTGGCAGAACAAGGCGAATATCAAGGACCCGGAAGGCCATGGACTGATCCCGTCCGAGATCGAGGAGGCCGTAAGAGGCTCCATGGAAAACGGAGCGGCTGGCGTGGCGTTGTTTACGCCGGGCAACATGACGGATGAGCATTGGAAAGCTTTCGATAAGGCGATCCACCAACCGTATACCGTAAAGCCCTAATTCGTAATTACTATACGATAAAACAAAGACGAGGAGGCGCAGCTCTTCATTTTCTCGCCTGCGCCTCCTCTTTGACTTATCCATCTAATCTATCTTACTAATAAATAATATCATGACAACTAAGAAACAAGAGAAAATCAAATTCAGTAAAGCATTCTGGGTAGCGAACACCGTCGAGTTGTTCGAGCGAGCCGCTTATTATGGCGTATTTATCGTTATAACCCTTTATCTTAGCCGCATCTTAGGCTTTAACGACATTCAGGCCGCCAGCATCGCCGGTATCTTTTCCGCTTGTCTGTATCTGCTGCCCACATTCGCCGGAGCGTTGGCCGATAAGATCGGTTTCCGCAACTCGATGCTACTGGCTTTCACTTTGTTAACTTGTGGCTATCTAGGACTGGCTGTTTACCCTACTTGGCTTCAATCCGCCGGACTGGTTGAATACAGCACGACGACTACCTTTACGGGATTGCTGGAGAGCAATCTTCAGTACGGCATTATCCCTATCATGGCCTTGATCGTATGCGGCGGGGCTTTTATCAAGAGCGTTATCTCCGGCACGGTCGCTAAAGAGACTACGCCGGAAACCCGTGCGAAGGGCTTCTCTATCTTCTACGCAATGGTAAATATCGGGGCCTTCTCCGGGAAGACCATCGTGAAGCCGCTTCGTGAGGCGTTGGGCAACGAAGGTTTGATTACCTTGAACTATTTCTCGGCGAGCATGACCTTCCTTGCCTTGCTAGCCATCTGGTTCTTCTACAAAAGCGCTCAGCATTCGGGCGAGGGCAAGACGTTCGGGCAGATCTGGAACGCCTTGATCAAGGTTTGTAGTAACGGACGGCTCATTACATTAATCATCATTATCACCGGATTCTGGATGGTACAACACCAGCTGTATGCCACGATGCCAAAATATGTGCTTCGTTTGGCCGGCGAGGGAGCCTCTCCTTCTTGGTATGCCAACGTAAACCCTTTAGTCGTAGTTCTGACAGTCAATCTAGTAACACAGATGATGCGGAAGCGGACAGCGCACCTCCATGACGGTGGGTATGTTTATCATGCCGGTGTCCGCTCTTTGCATGGCATCCGGTAATATGCTGGATACTAATTCCTTGATCCTAGGGATGCATCCCGTAGCCTTCATGATGGTGGTGGGTATCGTCTTCCAAGGGCTGGCGGAGACGTTCATTTCCCCTCGCTTTCTCGAGTATTTCTCCTTGCAAGCACCCAAGGGAGAGGAAGGTCTCTATCTTGGATTCAGCCATTTGCATTCTTTCCTCTCCTCTATCTTCGGATTCGGGCTATCCGGTTTCCTTTTAAGCAAGTATTGCCCGGAGCCAACCCTGTTCGCCTCTCACGAGGAATGGCTGGCGGCAAGCGCGAACGCCCATTACATCTGGTATTACTTCGGTGCGATCGCCTTGGTATCCGCCGTAGCGTTGATCGTGTACGGACAAGTCGTAAAGAGGCTGGATAGCCAAAAGATTTGACCCAGTAAAACTACGAGGTCAAATCCATTACCTTTGATTTGACCTCGTAGTTCTAAAATATCTAATCCAATCACATGGATTTGACCTTTAAGGCTTGCGATATCCAATCATAATCCGTAGATTTGACCCGGAAGAATCGCAAGATCAAATCCTTGAGAAAAAACAACCTTAAAACAGATCATCATGGAAGAAACATTCAAGAGAATCCCCCCGGAAGATGTCTTTATCACCGTCTTCAAGCGTAAACCCACCGAAGAAGAGCTTTGGATGGGCGTCCCTCCCGACTTCGACGGCAACCGCCCCTCGGGCAACAACCTGATCGATCTCTTCGCCTATCTCATCCGCAAGTACGGCCGGATGGACACCAGCGAATACGCCCGCATAATGCAACTCAAGACCAGCGAGCTCCGGGGCGCCATCCTCGCCATCGGCGGCATGTCGGCGATGGAATGGCGCAACCGCTACCTTCTCCTCGAAGCTCAGGAGCTGATGGAGCGGACGGACATGAGCATCACCGCGATCGCCGCCAAGCTGGGTTTCTCGCAGCCCTCGGTATTCTCCAAGTTCTTCCGCACGCTGACGAAATCGCAGCCTTGGGAATGGCGCATCGAGAAAAAAAAACCGGGCTCAAACCGGAAGAGAACCTATCATTGCTACGAGTAATCAGCAGGCAATACATGCTCAAACACACGCCAAGTGTGCAATTTCCTCCGCAAAGTTCTTTGTTATAAAGAATGTTTGATTACTTTTGCACCTCGAGATTAACAAGAAAGTAGAAGTATTACATCAATATAAAAATCTAATATTCCTATATAATATGAGTTTAAGAATTATAGTTTTAGCGAAACAGGTCCCGGATACACGAAACGTGGGAAAGGACGCCATGAAGGCGGACGGTACGATCAATCGCGCCGCCTTGCCTGCGATCTTTAACCCGGAAGACCTGAACGCGTTGGAACAAGCGTTACGCTTGAAAGACGCTTACCCCGGGACGACAGTTACGCTGCTGACGATGGGCCCGGGACGTGCCGCCGAAATCATCCGCGAGGGTTTGTATCGTGGTGCTGACGGCGGTTTTTTGTTGACCGACCGTGCCTTTGCCGGAGCCGACACGTTAGCCACATCCTATGCGCTTGCCACGGCTATCAAGAAAATCAACGATTATGATATTATCATCGGTGGTCGCCAAGCGATCGACGGCGATACGGCACAGGTAGGTCCGCAAGTCGCTGAGAAATTAGGACTGACCCAGATCACGTATGCCGAGGAAATCCTAAACGTTGATAAGGAGGCCGGACGTATCACCGTAAAACGTCATATCGACGGGGGTGTCGAGACCGTGGAAGGTCCGCTTCCTATCGTTATCACCGTGAACGGCTCCGCCGCTCCCTGCCGTCCCCGCAACGCGAAGTTGGTACAAAAGTACAAACACGCCATGGGTAAACAGGAACGGGCCGTGCAACCCGCCTGTCACCAGGACGGTACGCCGACTCTTCGCTACCCGGAATTGTACGAGACCCGCCCGTATTTGGATATTCAAGAATGGAGCGTAGCCGACGTGAATGGTGACTTGGTTCAATGCGGCCTTAGCGGTTCGCCGACGAAGGTAAAAGCGATCGAGAATATCGTCTTCCAAGCCAAGGAAAGCAAGACCATCTCCAGCGCCGACCAAGAAGTAGAGGATTTGATTGTCGAACTGTTAGCTAACCACACCATCGGATAAGATTATGAACAACGTATTTGTATATTGTGAGACAGAAGGCACGAACGTTGCCGATGTAAGTCTTGAGCTTCTGACTAAAGGTCGTAAGCTAGCCAATCAATTGGGCTGTGGGCTGGAGGCGATCGTTGCCGGGTCCGGCCTTGAGGGTGTAGAGAAACAAGTATTGCCTTTTGGCGTCGACAAGGTTCATGTGTTCGACGCTCCGGGTCTGTTCCCTTATACGTCACTTCCTCATTCCTCTATCTTGATCAATTTGTTCAAGGAGGAGAAACCGCAGATTTGCTTGATGGGCGCTACGGTGATCGGTCGTGACTTGGGCCCTCGTGTATCCTCGGCCTTGACAAGCGGCTTGACGGCCGATTGTACCTCTTTGGAGATCGGCTCGCACGAGGACAAGAAAGCGGGTATCACCTACGAGAACTTATTATATCAGATCCGTCCGGCGTTCGGTGGTAACATCGTAGCCACGATCATCAACCCGGAACATCGCCCGCAAATGGCGACCGTTCGTGAGGGCGTGATGAAAAAGGAGGTTTTGGACGAGAACTATAAAGGCGAAGTGATCCACCACGACGTAGCGAAGTATGTCCCCGAGACAGACTATGTGGTGAAAGTGATCAACCGTCATGTAGAGAAAGCGAAGCACAACCTGAAAGGCGCTCCTATCGTAGTTGCCGGAGGTTATGGCGTAGGCTCTAAGGAGAACTTTAATTTATTGTTCGATTTGGCGAAAGAGCTTCACGCCGAGGTAGGTGCCAGCCGTGCGGCTGTCGATGCCGGTTTCTGCGACCACGACCGTCAGATCGGTCAGACCGGTGTCACGGTGCGTCCGAAATTATATATCGCTTGCGGTATCTCCGGGCAGATCCAGCATATCGCCGGCATGCAAGACGCCGGTATCATCATTTCGATCAATAATGATGAGAACGCCCCGATCAACACGATCGCCGATTACGTAATCAATGGTACGGTAGAAGAGGTGATTCCTAAGATGATTAAGTATTACAAAAAAGAACAGTAAGTAAGATTATGGCTAATTTCTATACAGATAATCCCAGCTTGAAGCATCATCTTCACCATCCGTTGATGAAGCGTATCGTAGAGCTGAAAGAGCGCGGCTATGCCGACAAGGATACATACGATTATGCTCCGATCGATTTCGAGGACGCAATGGATAGCTACGAGAAAGTATTGGAGATCGTTGGTGAGATTTGCGGGGAAATTATCGCCCCGAACGCTGAGGGCGTAGACCATGAGGGCCCCACGGTAGCGAACGGACGTGTCACGTACGCTTCCGGGACACAGCAAAACCTCGATGCCGTTCGCAAGGCCGGCTTGATGGGTATCGCTATGCCTCGCCGCTACAATGGGTTGAATTTCCCGATCGTCCCTTACATCATGGCCGCCGACTTGGTTTCCCGTGCCGACGCCGGTTTCGAGAACCTTTGGGGTCTACAAGATTGTGCCGAGACCTTATACGAGTTCGGCAACGAGGATCAACGCCAACGTTACATCCCTCGTGTTTGCGACGGAGAGACCATGTCTATGGACTTGACGGAGCCGGACGCAGGTTCCGACCTTCAATCCGTTATGTTGAAAGCTTCTTACAACGAGGCTGACGGTTGCTGGTATCTGAACGGCGTAAAGCGTTTCATCACGAATGGCGACGCTGACATCCATTTGGTATTGGCCCGTTCCGAGGAAGGTACGAAGGATGGACGTGGCCTTTCCATGTTCATCTACGACAAGCGCAATGGTGGCGTGAATGTCCGTCGTATCGAGAACAAAATGGGTATCAAAGGCTCTCCTACTTGCGAGTTGGTATTCAAGAACGCGAAAGCCGAGCTTTGCGGTGATCGTAAGCTAGGTTTGATCAAATATGTAATGGCTTTGATGAACGGTGCCCGTCTGGGTATCATGGCTCAAGCCGTAGGACTTAGCGAGGCTGCCTATCGTGAGGCTTATGCTTACGCCTTGGATCGTAAACAGTTTGGTAAGTCTATCATCGAGTTCCCGGCGATCGCTGAGATTATCGCCTTGATGCGTGCGAAAGCGGATGCTTCCCGTTCTATGTTATACGAGACCGCCCGTTTCGTTGACGTCTACAAAGCGTTGGATGATATATCCAAGGAACGTAAACTGACTCCGGAAGAACGTCAAGAATTCAAGAAGTACAGCAAGCTCGCGGATGCTTTCACCCCGATGGGTAAAGGCATGACTACCGAGTACGCAAACCAGAACGCTTACGACGCTATCCAAGTTCACGGAGGTTCCGGTTTCATGAAGGACTACGCTTGCGAACGTATCTACCGGGATGCCCGCATCACGAATATCTATGAGGGTACCACCCAATTGCAAGTCGTAGCGGCCATCCGCCACGTCACCACGGGTACTTACTTGAACCAGATTCGTGAATACCAAGCGATCGAGTATAAGCCGGAATTAGAGGCTCTGAAGAACAAACTTGCCGCTATGACCGAGAAGTATGAGAAAGTGGTAGCCAAGGTTACGGAGACAAAGGATAACGAATATATTGACTTCCAAGCTCGCCGTATGGTCGAGGCAGCCGCTCATTGCGTATTCGGCTACTTGCTATTGCAAGACGCAAACAAAGATGACAGCTTCCGCCGTTCCGCCGAGGTTTATGTAAACTACGGACAAGCTGAGATTGATAAGATCGAATCCTTCATCAACAACTTCAATCGTGAGGGCTTAGCTTATTACAAACAACAGTAAATAGGTTTTCCTAGGATAAAATGAGGCGAGGATCAGTTACAGGTTCTCGCCTTATTTTTTAACCGCCAAAGTACCCATTGCATACCGCCACGTAAAGACAGATACCAAAGGAAAGCCATCCATAAGGCATGATTCCCCATCGATTGATAAAACAAGTAATACATAATAAAGAAAGTGCCCGAGGCCACAAGCATCGAGTAAAGCATCTGGCGTGTGGCCGTGGCACCGATAAAGATACCGTCCCAAAGGAAAGCGGAGAATCCACATAAAGGAATCGCCAACACCCAATAGAAATAATCCCCGGAAGCTTCAATGACTGAGGTATCGTTCGTCAATAATCCCAGAAAATTCTTCCCTCCCAACGCATAAAGGATCGTGAAAGACAATGAGAGGCCGATTCCCCATAGGAACAATAAGCGAATGCATTTACGTAACCCCACATCGTTTTTGGCTCCAATAAAGCGACCGGCTAATGCCTCTCCCGCATAAGCGAATCCATCCATTATATAAGAGAACAAGGTAAATAACTGCATCAACAAGGTGTTTACGGCTAATATCACATCCCCTTGTCTCGCACCTGTAGAAGTAAAGAAAGTCGTAACAGCGACCAAGCACAAGGTCCGGAAAAATATATCACTATTGACTGAGAAGAAGCGACGCATCGCCTCCCTACCCCAAAGCCCGTTCCAATCAATATACGCTTTCAAACGTTTATAATATTTCAACCAAAGAGCAAACGCCATGAGGAGACCCGCATATTGGGCGATCAGTGTTCCCAACGCTACGCCTTCCACCTTCATACCCAGCACAAACACGAAACATAGGCTGGCCACAATATTCACGATATTCTGCGCGATAGCGATAAACATCGGGAAACGAGAATTCTGCATACCGATAAACCAACCGGCAAAGCCATATAACCCCAATACAGCCGGCGCTCCCCAGATACAGATATTAAAATAGAGAGAGGCCCATTGTTTTACCTCCTCCGTTGCGTCGATCAAAGTAAACGCAACCTTCAAGATAGGGTATTGAAGTATCAAAAGCCCCAAAGATATCAGGAAACCAACCCCGACAGACCGGAATAAGATCCGGGTAACTTCCGTCAAATCCCGTTTCCCGTACGCTTGGGAAGTCATACCGCTTGTCCCCATACGGAGAAACCCGAATATCCAGTAGATAATATTAAACAGCATCCCGCCTACAGCGATCGCCCCGATGTACGAAGCAGATCCAAGATGTCCCACGATCGCCACATCTATCAATCCCAATAAAGGTACGGTTATATTGGAAATAATAGAAGGTATCGCCAGTTGAAGTATTTTCTTATTCATATTAAATAGTGTCTAAATACGATATCGTTATCTCTTAAAACTCTCTTTCAGACTGATCAACGAAGGGATAAAAAAGGATATAATACCTATCAAACATAAAAAGCCCCCACTTATTATAAAGGTATTTCCAAGCCCGATAGAATCCGCCAAAAAGCCGGTACTCAAAAGACCGATCATCGAAGGAAGCATACTAAAGCTCATGTAAAAAGAGAATACCCTTCCCATAACTCCCGGATCAATGCGAGATTATAACCGTAGTAAAAGTAGCAAAATACAGGGAACCACAAACACCTCCTAAAGCCGTCAGCACCGCAAACCAGATAAAACCGGATACCGGTAACAACCCGGAAAACAAGAATGTCAATCCCAACGCTATATACATCCCATTAATCAACAGTATCCCATTCCAACGATATTTCTTAAGCCCCAGTAAAGCACCCGCGAGCAAGGCTCCTCCACCCCATGAAACCTCGACCAAACTCACTTGGAAAGCATTTCCGGCAAAGTGATTCAACGTCATCAACGGGAATAAGACACTTACCGGCATAATCACGAATGTAGCCAATATAGACAATAGGAATAACCACGATAGCCCATATTGGTTACGGACTTCCATAATCGCCTCTTTCGCCTCTCTCCAAAGATGCAATTCTGAATTTCGTTCCTCATGAGAAGGATCGGGAATAAAGACAAAGCAGAGCGATAGACAAGCGAACGCCGCTCCAGCCACATCCAATAAGAGGATATTCGTCATCTTCATCATCGTTATGAATAGACCGGCCAAAGCGGGCCCGGCGATATTACACACCGACTGGATCACCTGATTAATCCCAGCTATGCGCATCAACTCTGATTTTGGAGCCAGCAAAGGAACAGAAGCTTGCATAGCGGGCATATGAAAGGCAGAACCTACGGAACGAAGGGCCAATAACACATATATATGACTAATCTTAGCCAAATCAAAATAAAACAAGACCGCCAATATCAACGTACAAAAAGCAATAAAGCTATCTGCCATAATCATCACCCGCTTCCTTTTCCACCGGTCGATAAAGATCCCCGTGAAAAGCCCCAAAACAGATTGAGGTAACAAAGCGGCCATCGTAGCAAATGCCAATACCTCAGCGGAACCTGTCTCCAGACTCAACCACAAGACTATCGCGAAATTAACAATCGAACTTGTCAGTATAGATAAGAACTGCCCCGTCCAAATAATGGCAAATACTCGCTTCCAGTTATCCATATAAACGTGTTTGTATTAAAAAACGAAGGCCGCGGGATTCACATCCGACGGCCTCCTACACTAACCCTTAACTTTCACCAATGAAAAACAATAATCTACTACATTTATTTCAATGCAGCTAAAGCCGCATCGTAATTCGGTTCGGTAGTAATCTCGGGAACAAGTTCCTCATAAACCACCTTACCAGCTCCATCGACCACTATCACGCCACGGGCTAATAACCCTTTCAGCGGACCGTCTACCAGAAGCATCCCATACTTATCCTCAAAACATGAACACCGGAACACTGACAATGTAATCACTTTATCAATACCTTCCGTAGTACAGAAACGTCCATGCGCAAAAGGTAAATCTTTAGAAACAGCTAATACCACCGTATCCGGATGCGAAGCGGCTTCTTTATTGAAGCGTCTTACCGATGCCGCACATACACTTGTATCCAAGCTCGGAAAAACATTTATCACCACTTTCTTTCCTTTCAAGTCGCTTAGCGACAATTCGGATAAATCACTTTTTACACCCTTAAAGTCCGGAGCCTCTGTCCCAACTTTTGGCAACTCGCCGTTCGTATGAATCTCGTTACCTTTTAATGTTACTTTTGCCATCTTTGTATGTAAATTAAATAGTCTTACTTTAAGTTGGCTGCGCAAATATAAGCAGCTTTCTGTCGATAAAACAAACGAAAATAAACAATGTTTTTTCATTTAACTCTATTTAACTACTGTTGCAAAATACAGATTACCTATCTTTGACGTCAAAATTAAAAACAGATGGATTGGATTATTATCGGCGGACTTCTTATAATCATCGTGATGCAAATCCTTTTGCGTCCTAAACAGCTAAATAATAACAAAGAAGACCTAGAAAAGTTACTAAACGAGATACAACGCTCGTTCGACCATATCGAGAAAAACTTTAGGGAGGACTTCCGCCTGAACCGGGAAGAAAGCCGGTTAGTAGCAAAAAGATAACCGAGAAGAGCTGGCTCGTTCCATGAATGAGTTCAAGGAAGCCTTCGAACGTGGAATCGATTCTTTTAACAGGTTGCAGAAAGAGAAATTCGCCGCCTTGGACGAACGCCAACAGAGATTAGTGGATAACACGGAAAAAGGCTGGAAGAGATCCGAGTCACCGTAGACGAGAAACTTCAAAAGACATTGAATGACCGTATCGGGCAATCTTTCCGTTTAGTCACCGAACAATTAGAAAGTGTACAAAAAGGACTGGGCGAGATGCAAACCTTAGCACAGGATGTAGGAGGATTAAAACGGGTACTTAGTAATGTTAAGACCCGGGGAAATATCGGGGAGATCCAACTCAGTATGTTATTGGAGCAGTTATTGGCACCAGAGCAATACGAGGCGAATGTACATACCCGGAAAGGTTCGGATGCGGTCGTTGAATTCGCAGTCAAGCTCCCCGGGCGGGATGATGCCCGAGAATTCGTATACCTTCCCATAGACGCTAAATTCCCGAAAGATGTATACGAACAGCTCCTAGACGCTTACGATGCCGCAGATTCCCAAGCGATCGAGACGGCCGGAAAATTATTAGAGACAACGATCAAGAAGATGGCTAAAGATATTTCGGACAAATATCTGGCGCCTCCTGCCACGACCGATTTCGGCATTATGTTCCTGCCATTCGAGGGCATTTACGCCGAGGTCGTACGCCGTTCCGCTTTATTGGAGGACTTGCAACGAAACTACAAGGTAGTCGTAACAGGTCCCACTACCCTAGCGGCCATACTAAACAGTTTACAAATGGGCTTCCGTACATTGGCGATTCAAAAGCACTCAGGGGAGGTATGGACGATCTTAGGGGCCGTGAAAAAAAGAATTCGAGAAAGTAGGCGGTATGCTCGAGAAAGCCCAAAAGAACTTGCAAACCGCCAGCGGGCAAATAGAAGAGGTTTTAGGTACCCGTACCCGTGCCATCCAACGTAAACTCAAAGACGTAGATACGCTTAGCGACCGTGAGGCCCGAGCTATCCTTCCCGAGATCGGAATATTAACTGAAGAAGACGAAAAAGCAGAATCATGAAAAAGAGACAAATACCCCACACTTACGTAATTATCTTTTACATCATCTTATTTTGCGCCATATTGACATGGATTATTCCCGGTGGGCAATATACGGAAAGTATCAGCCCGGACGGAGAGCGAACCGTTGTATATGAATCCGTGGAAAGCGTACCCCAGACTTGGGAGGTACTCTCCGCCTTTTATAAAGGATTTGTGGACAAGGCGGATATCATCGTCTTCATCCTCATCATCGGTGGTGCATTCTGGATCGTGAACGACAGTAAGGCATTTGATATCGGGACAGTCAGTTTCCTGCGGAAAGCACGCAAAATGGAGAATAACCCCATCCTTCATAAAATAGGCATAGACAATTTTTTATTGACCGCTATCATGCTACTTTTCAGTATATTCGGGGCCGTATTCGGGATGAGTGAGGAGACCATCGCTTTTTGTCTGGTCTTGGTCCCGATGGCGATATCTATGGGATACGATTCCATAACCGGCGTATGTATGGTTTTTATAGCGGCGGGATTAGGTTTCGCCGGAGCGATCTTGAACCCTTTCACCATCGGTATTGCGCAAGGCTTGGCGGGGATTCCTCTTTTTCCGGTATCGAGTATCGTATCGTTTGTTGGTGTATTATCAATGTGGTAGGCTTCACATGGATATTGCGTTATGCCGCCAAGGTAAAAAAGAACCCTCAACTATCGCCCGTCTATGAGGATGATCAATACTGGAGAGACCTACATAATACCCATTCTTTGGAAATCGTGTACAGGACCCCGAAAGCCGCATGGGTCAGTTTTATCCTATTGGCAATCATCTTAGCGGTCTTTTCTGTCTATTATCCCCAGACATCCTTAGAAATCGGGAATAGTGTAATCGAGGGACTTCCCTTAATCCCGATTCTTAGCGTAGCGTTCATAATCAGTTCGATATTCACTCTGCGGAAAACCGTACATTTATATATATTGAACCTTTTATTCTTCACGATCTTTTTCCTGATAACAGGCGTAATGGGCTATGGATGGTACATTATGGAAATAGCGACTTTATTCTTCGCCTTGGGCATAGCGGCGGGAATCGCCAATGGACGCGATCCGAATGAGCTTGTGAAACTATTCTTAGAGGGTTGCAAGGATATTATGAGCGCCGCCTTGGTTGTCGGTTTGGCAGGAGGTATCATCGTAATCCTACAAGAAGGCAAAGTGATCGATACGATTCTCTTTAACCTAGCGAAAGGGATGGAAGGCTTGGGACAAGTAGCTACGGTCGGGATGATGTACGTTATCCAGACGCTTATCAATTTAGTTATTCCTTCCGGAAGCGCCAAAGCGGCCCTTACCATGCCTATCATGGCCCCATTCTCGGAGTTGATCGGTTTATCCAAGCAGGCCACCGTCATGGCCTTTCAGTTTGGTGATGGCTTCACGAACCTGATAACTCCCACATCAGGTGTCCTGATAGCGGTTCTAGGAGTAAGCCGTATCCCGTATGATAAATGGTTCAAATGGGCATGGAAGTTCATCCTTGTCCTAGTGATCCTAGGATTCCTATTATTGATCCCAACGGTATTGATCCCGATGAACGGCTTTTAATCGATATAGCTTTGCGCCTTCCGCAATAGGCTTCCGTGGTCCATCACGCCGGAAGAGCGCCATACGATCTCACCTTTCTTGAAGATGATCAAAGTGGGTACAGATTGAATCCTCAACTGTCTGGCAAGTGCCTCGTTCTTATCTACATCAATTTTAAGGACACGCACTTGTCCCGCCAGTTCCTTTCCCAATACCTCGATCGTCGGACTCAACACCTTACACGGGCCGCACCATGTCGCAAAAAAATCCACCAATACAGGTTTATCCCCTTTAATGATATCGTCAAATGTTTCCATCTTACCTACTCTTTATATATTTACAATCTGTTTAATCTCAACCATAGGGAACCAAGCCCCATAGTTTCCAGCTTAAGCCTATCAAAAACAAATATAACAAATAAATCATTTATCTAAGACCTAAACAACACGGCTTTTTCATTTACCCATCCGTTTCAGCAAGCCGGAATGCATGGATCTCAAGTAAAATTCCGCACAATAAGCTCACGAGAGAAGCTTGTATATAAGAAACTGATAATCAGTATTAAAAAAACAGGATAATCTTTCCGCAAAACACGTACATGTTTTTGGTAAAAGTCGTACGTGTTTTCCGAAAAGGTCGTACGTGTTTTCCGTAATCCTTCCACCGAAAACAAAAGCGCATGTTAAAATTTACAAGAAACCCTACTTTAACGAGATGTTAAATGAAAAAGCCGTACCTAAACAATCTTTTACCAGAGCATCGCACCAAAATATTCCTCAATCAATGCAAATTGTCATTCTAACACTTTGCAATCTAAACGCTTGGAGAATCGATTACTTCGAGGCAAGGTACGGCTTGCTTCCAAATTCGAAAATATTTTTTCACAATAATCTATTGAACAACGTATTACAAATTTTCACTGATTTATTCTAGCGAAAGATTTCGTCTTCTGTCAACCTCAGTCGGACAAACAAGCGACTTTTTATCTGAAAACAATAAGCTTTTCATCCGAAAACAATCGGGTTTCCGGTCGGAAACAATAAAGATCGCAGTCGAAAACAGCATACAACGCCGTTATAAACACCTTACTATTGGATCATAATCCCTCTACAAAGCCTATTCATACACTAAAAAATGGCGAAATACGCTGTTTCCGCCTTCCTTTTCTTTCTATTCTCGCATTTCCATAAAAAGCCTTTATCAGCTAAAAGTCTCCATTTTGAGCAAAATGACAGGAAAATAGATATTTTGATGACATCAAAGAGAATGGCTTACTTTTTGGTACAGTTGCCCCAATATTTTGCAATATTTAATTGTGACTTGCTTTCATTTTAGTAACCTTGAGCCATTGGAAACAGCAGATAATTCTACTAAAGGATGGACAAATTAGTTGTGATTTGCTTTCATTTTAGTAACTTTGAGCCATTGGAAACAGCGAAGATGGTGGAGCTGCGTTACTCCCTCGTGTTGTGATTTGCTTTCATTTTAGTAACTTTGAGCCATTGGAAACAGCGAAGATGGTGGAGCTGCGTTACTCCCTCGTGTTGTGATTTGCTTTCATTTTAGTAACTTTGAGCCATTGGAAACAGCAATTTTTGTCGTTAATCCGGCACCATTACGTTGTGATTTGCTTTCATTTTAGTAACTTTGAGCCATTGGAAACAGCGCGGGAGATCCGTTGGACTGGCCTTTCACGTTGTGATTTGCTTTCATTTTAGTAACTTTGAGCCATTGGAAACAGCAATTGCCTAACATTTGCATCATTGAAGTTTGTTGTGATTTGCTTTCATTTTAGTAACTTTGAGCCATTGGAAACAGCTTATTATTTATTAAAAGCTATTAATCAACGGATTACAAAGCACATCAGAATTTAAAAAACAGATATTGTTTCCATTAAAAATTCGCTTGACAGCGGGATTTTTCTTTAGAACAACTCCAATTGCTGTCCAGGAGTATTCACTTCCACCGTTTTCTTTCCATAAAAAGTTCAATATTCCCAAACTGCTTATCCGTAATACACATGATTCCGACATTCCCATGCTCCGGGAGGAAAGATTTAACTCTTTTTATATGTACGGCCGCATTCTCGCTACTGGCACAATGACGGACATAGATAGAAAACTGAAACATCGTAAATCCATCTCTTTGTAGATTTTTCCTGAAATCCACATACGCCTTTTTTCTCCTTCTTCGTCTCGGTAGGCAAATCAAACAACACAAGTACCCACATAACACGATATTCGCTAAACCGATCCATATTACATTTCCGGATAGGAGATTCTACGCAATTCGCCACTAAAGCACTTATACAGAGAAGCCGTAGTTTGCCCGACAGCCACCATCAACGGACTACGTTTTCCTAATATAAAAGTTTCTAACACTGGAATAGTAAGCAACTGCGCTTTCAACTCTCTCGTTAGTTCCGCATAATCCACTCCCTGCTTTATGATACCACAGACCAATCGATCCACATACGGACGATAAGGCTCCATAATGTCATCTGCCAAGCAATAAGCATTATAACGATTATGATGATGGATTCCTAAAGTAGGCAAAAGCCCACTTGCCACCAAGCTACGAGCAACAACCGCCCGCAGAATAGCATATCCATAATTCAACAAATTGTTAGGCGGAATGCCCTCCCTATCTCTTGTGAAACCTTCTATCCGAAACAAATTCTTCCAATAATATGCAGCCGCACGGGCTTCTAGGTTACTCGTATCTCCGCTTTTCACATCCGAAGCCCATGCGTACATACATTTTACTTCTGCGCCAGAACATTCTTTCAACACGACTGCCTGATTTTCAATCTTCGTCTTTATGGTCTGCTGCCAAAGCTGTTTCTTTAACGGTAGAGAGGCATCTAACTGTTGCCGGAATCTTTCGTTTTGCGTCGTGTTCCCATACAGAGGAAGCATCAAACCAACCGGCATACTTTTTACTGTTACATGTAATGACAGCACAATTATTTTCAAGCAAAGCTTCCAACACGCCCGAAGAGATAGTGATCTGCTTGTGATCCAGTACCACAACCCAATATCCTCAATGGGTTTAGTCACTTCTGAAGTTCGTTTGAAATTTTCAGGTAACGTATCATTCCTGACTACCTCCGGTAATTTTATCATCAACTGAGCATTTTTCAGAGATAGATAAACGGGGTTTCCAAAATAAAGGGTTTTCTTGATCATAAGCAGTTAGATTTTAAATTATTATTAATCAGCATTAAAAGTCTGTTTCTAAAAAAGGGTACAACCTTTTTGAGAATAGCATACACCCTATTTATTTCAAACTCTAACAGGTACTATTAATATTCTCCCACTGATACGATTTGTCCAATGTGATTAATTCTGACTTTGACAATATCACTAATACCACTTTTTCCACATCTAATCCAAGTTATGAATTTTAATTCATTATTACTATTCTGTATGGTTGTCTCTAAATGGTGCCTAAAAGTATAATCATTTGAACCTATCTTCTGCACCCTAAACAAATTCGGACTAATCACCACATAATTATCCGGATCCAACAAATTCACCTCCTTTGGATTGAAGCCCGTCTTTTCATTCGGGAACACGAAATATTCATTCTGCTTCATGCTAAACAAAAATTGCCAACCTTCACTTTTTCTGTAATCCTTATCAATAATAGGAAGTCCTAAATTAGCCCGTGTTACAGCCTCAAAGAAGGAGACAACCACCTCGTCCAGTTCATACATCAGATTACCATCCTCATCAAACGTCACCTGTCCTTTCTTGTCTAAAACAGGTTTACGATAAATAGCCACATGATGGTTGTTTCCGGTATTTACAAAATCCACAGGGATTTGTTTTCCATTTTCATCCCATATCGGATTCCCATTCTTATCTTTCTTCACGTGTATCGATTGGGCATTATTGATTCCTCGGATGCTAACCCGCTTGATGCTTATTCCCTTTTCCTTATTCAACCATATCGGATTTTCATCCAAATTGACAAATGCCTTTTTGGGGTCTCCATCGTATTCTTTCAAACGCTGTTCTAAAATAGCACGTACCTTTACATCAACTACTTTATCCACATTCAAAGCAGGATCGACTGGTTTTCGGATAGTATAAATAGTTTCAAATTCAACGGTTTGTACCTTCTCCGGAACTCGTATGGTCTGATACTTATCAACATAAAGCGGATTCTTTTCCAATGTATTTTTTCCTGTAAATGCTTTCTTTGGATCATTACTGAATGTTTCCAACCGTTTAAGTAAGGCATTTCGATAAGCCTGTTTACTCACAGTCGCTATTTTAGCCGCATCAAAAGAAGCATTCATCTTTTCTATTTTTGTCACATATTGTTTGTGACTACCATAAACCGTTTCCAAATGCAACTGACCTCGCGGAGTTTGCTGTATCTTCGTATTTTCACCTTTTCTCTTTTTTTGTCCGATTAACATTGACAGTCACCACCTTGTTCTTGGCTTTAATAGATACCAGCAGTTTTTCCAAATGCCGTTTGGCTTCTACCCGGAATTGCTCCAATGGAATAGGAGGCAAAGCTCTTCCTTTGTCAAAATAACGGGTCTTGATACCTATTATATTCGTATGGTTTCTATTGTCAGAATCTTGTGCCGCATTTTTATTATTGAAATACTGAATAAACGCATCTTTTGTAAAAGCCACCGTCAACGCATCCATCGCATGATGCCGATGGTCATTCCTTTTTGTCCAATCCTTTATTCTTTTGATTTTTCTTCCGTCCTTATCTTCGTATGTTTCCACAAAACCCAAGGCTTCATATTTGGGCAGGTTCAGTTCTTTCATTACATCCACCAATTGCCAGTCTTCACGCAATTGGTCAGTAATGGAACCGGTAGTTGCCACTACTCTACGGCAGATTTCGTTCAACATAGCGAGTGCTTTTTTCGCTATATATTGTGTATTTCTCAAATCCCTATCAATGAAACCATCTGGTATATCCTTCTGTCCCATTTTCAATTTCCGAAGTTTCGCCTTTTTGTCATTGAACAAGCTTTCGCAACAATTTATATATTGTTGCAAGCCTTCTTCTCCATATTTTTCTTTTTACAAAATCATAAGCGGTCTTATTTCCCTTTTCTATATTAATGGCCTTATACTCCAATGTCTTGTTAGACAAAGAATCATCAAAAAGACGGGATTGTGGAATAATATGTTCTATATCTATCTCTTTACTGAAAATCTTTTTCTTTAGGTATATATTGATAGGAATACAATGTTTTATATCCATTATCTTTCAACTCTTCATAAAGTTTGTAACGGATAATATCATTGCGGCTCACGTTCATCATACCAAATTCAGCTTGCAACAATTTACGAATCTCCTCATGCTCACGGGTACTCTTTGCGATAGCTTTCGTCAGTTCCTCACGTTCTTTGGCACTCTTCTTTAATTCGCGAGCCAATTCCACTCGAATTTCATCAGGTTTTCCATATGTATCAATGATTGTATTGATTACATTCACCATCTGATTCAAAATCTTTTCAACCACCGGATTTCGGAGACTGTTTTTTAGGAAGAACATCCAGTTTGTCCTTTAAAACCTTATTTTCTATCTCCTCCTTGGTCAGTGAAGATTTGGAATGACGATAACCGGCATATTCACAAGCCACATCATACTGATTACCATCTTTCAAATAGGGTAAAATCCTTTTAATGGCTTTCGCGCTCAAACTTCCGTAATCATCTTGAAACGAAAGACTGGCTAGCTCTACAGCATATTCTTTCTCAACTCCGCAAAGTTGCATGATCTTTTCAATCAGTTTGCCGTTACCGGTCGGCGTATTATCTCGTTCAAAAAGAATACAACAGATGCCAAAGTCTGAAATAAGGTTGCATCTCGAGCTCTTTCCCCTCTTTGGTTAAGTCAATGGTAAACAGATTCGTATTCCAACCCAAATCGGTAAAGATAGTTCTTAGCTGTCCCATTATCTCATCTGCTGGTTTCTTAAAATCCAACGGTTCGTAGCCATACTTTTCTATCATTTTGCTATAGGCAGAAAAAGAGAAAACCCAGTACGATTTCCATCTATTTGTTTGAAGTTCAAATCCAATTCCTGTGGATTTTCAAATAAGAGCTTCAACACATCTGCTTTCCTCATATTTTCTTTTTATCGCAAGTTCTCTTGCCAGTATTTCTTTTTTCTTCTGGATACAAAGCCCTACTTTCGCTTGCCGACAAAGCATTTCTTTTCTTTTCTCTTCCCAATACCTTTATGTCATTCAATGTCTGCCATATCTTAAATTCCTGAAACAATGGATGCGAACGAGGTATCACCTTGCATCCTATGACTTTGGTCTGTTTCTTTCCATCCTTTTCTACTACAATCTCCAACCTTTCAAACTCATAGAAACTAATCAAGCCTTTCTGACTTTTCAGACGTCGTTGGTAAAAGATGATCATATCGCGAATCTCTTTTTTTTTCAATTCAGCCGTCAATTCCTTATGAAATTCTGTCTGCTTTTCCCAAATTCTATCAAATTCATCCAAATAATCCTGCCGATAGAATACCATATTGCGCAAACTTGCATGGGGATTCTTGTCTAACTCAGCCATCTGATACTGTCCGACCGTTTGATGATTAAAGTATAACACTTTGCTCCTATCACTAATGGCTCCCAAATAACCACTAGACGCATTTATCTGACCATTGATTTCTTGCAATACTACAGCTATCTCTTCCAAACCTAATTGTTCAGTAAGAGCTTGCACACGCCAACGATAATTTTCCTTTTTCAGTTCATTCCCCTTAGTTATCCGTTTAAGACCGACAAGTTTACATTCTCTTTTTCTATCGTCTCATTTTTTGCCTCTCTGTCATTCCAGCTAACCACTTCCTCTTTCCAAGCAAAATAGTTAGCCAAAATAGCCCATGTCTGGCTTCTGTTTTTTCCTTTGATTTCTTCTTTGGCGGCATCACAGAAGACATCAGGACGAAACTGCTTTTGAACATTCCATATTCTATCCAACTCTTCCTACAAATCAGAACGGTAAAAGTCTGGCAAAACTTTCTTGCCCGATTCAAGTAACTGCGAACAAAGTTGCCCCGGAGTCAAATCCTCCTCATACAGCTTTTTAGCAATCTCCATTCCATCAATCAAAACTCCATCTTCTTCCTCTTTTTGCCTTTCGACTACTTTTGTATCCACGTTTTTTATTAATCATCAATAAGACACGGATAGTTCCTCTAAAGAAATCTCTTCTTCAGCAGCTTTAGCCCGTAAACGACAGGTTTCAAACGTAGTTCTGTTTCCTTGTTCCGAAAGGATAGTTTCGTCGGTAATAAAACCCAGCTCTTTCAAAAATTCAACCAACGCATCACGACGTAATTTATATCGCTGCAAATTACGGCGCATACTTCTTTTAAGGGTTCTTTCCGCATTTGTAGTGATACTTTTCCCTTTTTTCAAAGTTCTGCGTTTCATCTACTGTCAAGGGATTTACTCTCACACCTAATCGGATGATTGACGAGACTTCCTCATCTGTCTCCGCTTCGTTCACCAACGCCCACCCTATACTATTTGTCCCTAAATCCAAGCCTAAAATCCTTTTCATGGTATGTTATCTTTACATTTTCCCAAATATAAAAATTTTATTTCAGAAACACTTGCACGCAAACATTCCATTTCATATATTTGCCATACTAAAATGAAGCAAATCACAATAAGGATTATTCCGTTGTGAAAACATTAGGTTCCCTCGCCCTTCTGCGGGGGATTTTTTATGCTACGAAGTTCTAAAATCAGCCTAAATGCCAGCTTGGTAGAAACCCGTGAGAAGACAGTACATCTTCTATGCCACTTGCTGTATATATTAAATGACAAAGTAAGTATATATTAAATAGCAAAGTAAGTAGTACTTACTTTTACGGAATATTCCTCAATCCATATAAGACAAATTCCAGCTCAGTAGCTAATATAGAGGATAGGCATATAGTTTTTCCAGTCGGAAAAAGAAAGAACCTCTTGTCGATCCCTCCCCCAAAAAGTATCTTAAGTGCATCGGCTCACGCACCTAAGATACTTTGCCTATACATCTAAGATACTTTGCCAACGAAGTTATGACACAAAAAAGGGAGACTCTTTTAGAATCTCCCTCGTGATCGGGCTGGGATTCGAACCCAGGACCCACAGCTTAGAAGGCTGTTGCTCTATCCAACTGAGCTACCTGACCATCCTTATTTTCGTGGTGCAAAGGTAAGGATTTTTCTTTTCCTTGCAAACTTTTAGTACACTTTTTTACATATTGAATTTAGAATGGATAACCAACGGCAAAATGCAAGGCGAAATTATCCTTGAAATTAGGACGGGTTATCGCCCAACGCCTAGACTTTTTCTCCTGAGGATTATAAGCCTTGAAGCCTGTATCTAAACGTAGTAGAAAGAAATCAAAGTCCAAACGAAGTCCCAAACCATAGGAAACAGCGATCTCCTTGTAAAAACGAGAGAAATCAAAGTTTCCAGCCTTATAGCGTTCATCTGATACATTCCGGGTCCATATGTTTCCGGCATCTATGTAAGCCGCCAATTCAAACTTCCAAAAAAGTTTCGTTCGATATTCCAAGTTCAAATCCAAGCGGATATCCCCCGATTGAAGAGCGAAAGAAGTCGTGCTGTCAACTTCCATACTACCCGGACCTAACTCTCGTACAGACCATCCCCGGACACTATTCGCTCCCCCGAGAAATAAGCACGCTCAAAAGGTAAATAGTTTGAGTTACCATAAGCCATCCCCACTCCCACTCCTATATGGAAAGCTAACTTGTTACGACTGTCAAGCACGATTCCTTTACTAAAATCGAAATCCAATTTCACATATTGCGCATATTCCGTACCAAACAACTCATAATAACCGTCATCATTTTTCTTCGCCCCCGTAAGATGCGAAAAGGCACTCAACAAATTCCCTGCGACCTCGACCGACGCACGTAGGGAATGCGTGTTTCTCAAACGATTCTGGGGAGAATAATTACTGAAGGAATAAGTATATCCCGAACTCATGATAAAATGGTTCGTATAGTTATACAACACCATATAATCCGGCAAGCTATTGATAAAGTCCATATTCTTATCCGGCAAATACACATAATTCAAGTCTACAAGCTTAAAGGTATGGCGTGCCTGTGTATTACCCCGATCTTGCCAAATATAACTCCAACCACCAGATAGAATCGCCCTCGTATACTCCGGACGTTTTTGCAGGTTGTAACTTATTTTCGCTTCAGTTGACGCACGTAGCCGCCTACGAAAATCCGAACTCAAGAACGGGAACAAGAAACGAGGAAACAGCAAGGATCCTTCCGCACCTAACTCCCAGTAATTACCAAAGCCATTCGCCTTATTTCCGGATAACGCCTCGTAAGCCCCTCTCACCCTCGCCGAGAACAGCTCCGATCCTCGGAAGATATTCCTATGCTGATAATTCAAGCTGGAGGCAAACCCATAATCACCCGCCGAGTTAGTACCTTCCAAATCCACTCCCACCGTATTTATCTTCGCGGGAGAAGTGAGAATGTAACAATCCAACTTCATCGTATCCCGCTCCTCTACTTCCGTAAAACGTATATTTACATTCCTCAAAGCCCTTAGAGAAGCGAACGCCGAATAGGTCTGCTCTATATTCTTCTCACTAAATAATTGCCCCGGCCGAATATAAGTACTCCTCCGGAGCACGCTCGGACGGATACTCTTCCCGTTCCGGCCATATACGATATTCACCCCTGCGCTGAGCATCGTATCTGTAGCCATGAAACTAGCGTCCTCTCCTACCCCCATCGGATTATAATCGGTTAAGACCGTTACATCCTTAATATAATACTGACGATGCGGCTGATCCTCTACCGACCCATTGGGCAACACCTTCCGATAAGGTTTCATGGACATATCAAGATCCACGACATTTTGGTTAAAAGAACTATCAGCGATATATCCTAAATAATCCCGATTAAAACCATAATACCCGTTCCAACGAAGTAAGGTCGTAATACGCTCCCGCTCCTTGTCCAATATATCCCGGTCAAATAAAGTTCCTTCCTTAACTAATTGGTTATACTCTTCCTGTGAGGACCGGAACGCAGAAGCTAAGGGAGAGCGGCGAGGCGCTTTCAGATGTGCCAAACTATCAATTTTCGGATCGGGGAACTTCATCGTGTAATTGCGTATCCTATACGGATCGTTCGCCTTTATATGGTAAGTTACAACCGCTTTCTTATGGCGTGCCGTATCAATCGTCGTTGATACATCCGCATGGACATACCCTTTATTAATGTAAAAACGCTCTAGTTCCATGGCGGACTGTTCCACCAACATCGTATCCAGCACCACGGGAGGCTCACCAATCCTACGTAACTGTTTATTGATCCATTTCTTCTCATTCTTACCAGACCAATCATAGACAAACAACTGCCACTTCATCAGACCAAACACCTTGAAGTTTGGTTGCTGCCTAAGATAAGATTTTAAATCCGCAGACTTATAGTCCCTGTTATCCGACACGATCTCCACCTTATCCAGCAAATATTCCCCATCCGGCACAAACTTGGTCGTACTACAAGAGGTTAGTAGTAGTACGATACAGATAAAATAGCATATACGTAGAGATCGATTCATCATTCCAAGCTTTTTACGATCGCGAATGTACTGGAATTTAAAGAATTTACCGTACTTTTGTTTTGTAAAAAGAACTAAGATGCTAAGCAAGACCAAAGTCAAATACATCCGTTCTCTGGAATTAAAGAAATTCCGGAATGAAAATAATGTTTTTGTAGCCGAAGGAAATAAATTGGTAGCCGATATGTTACCGGCCTTTGAATGTGAGTTATTAATAGCCAAGCCATCTTGGATGGCTACACAAGGCGATATTCCGGCCAAGGAGTTATTGGTAGCGGAAGAAGATGATATTCGTAAAGCCAGCTTCCTGAAAAATCCCCAAGATGTACTCGCGATCTTTAAACGCCCCAATTGGGATATAACGGAAATAACGCCGGAAAAGGAGCTTGTTCTCGCATTAGACGGAATCCAAGATCCGGGCAACTTAGGTACGATCATCCGGTTAGCGGACTGGTTCGGTATTTCCCATATCGTATGCAGCAAAGATACCGCCGATGTTTTCAGTCCAAAAACCGTACAAGCCACTATGGGTGCGCTCGCCCACGTAAAAATACATTACACCGATCTGGAAACGTTCTTACAGGCCCAATCTTCCCAAGCCATACCTTTATACGGCACCTTCCTTGGCGGAGAAAACTTATATGAGAAAACCTTATCCGGAAACGGTATCTTGATAATGGGTAATGAAGGAAATGGAATACGTCCCGCCATAGAGGCTTTTTGTAAACGAAAAATTATATATCCCGAACTATCCGGAAGGAAGAGACACCTCAGAGTCTCTCAATGTGGCCATCGCTACAGCTGTGGTCTGTGCCGAGTTTCGCAGACGCCAAGGGAATCCCGCTTAAACGATATATATGGACTGAACAACCCGGCGTAATCTTTTCGGTTAACGCCGGCCAAGATCCCATCACCTGCTTAAAACCAATCGCCGGTTCCGAGGAAAGAACCGGCACCAGCACTCCATCATAAAAAGCGGTTCCAGCTATCTCCTCATTCAACGGGTAAACACCATGAAACGCACCATTATCATCCAGTTCGATATAATGCATACGATAAACCTGCTTACACCAAACGTAATGAGCGGCAATTCTTCTCATAAGTATAATAAACAAATAGAGAGATTACTTAATAGAATCCTTAGGTAATTCGGCAAGCTCCTTACCATAGTTATATTTCATCAAGCTTAAGCTATCTATATACACCTTATAATAAGTCGTATCCATATTATCCATACGGATATATCCAAACACACGCTTTACTTTCTTAGTTGGTATAGTCTTCAAGATCGTCTCGTGATATCCATCTTTCGTGATCTTACTATTCACAGTCAAGGTCGTATCACCTTGGTCCGCGCTTAAACGTACCTCCGGCTTATAAGCCATTTTGTTATTCAATCCCCAGACACGCATGCCCAGCACGAAACTACTGCCCGAGGAATAATTCGTTTCCGGACGTATATCGAAAGTCACCCCATTAAATACAGAGGTAGGAGACAAGACCAGATAAGAACGGCGAGGCCAAATATCCACAGAATCCCGGTTCGATACCGGCGCAGCGTCCGCCTGCACATCCCCTAAGTTATTGATCCGTTTATTAAGATCGGCCAAGACCCGGTTGTAGACCTCCATATAAATATCCAAGTTACGGCCGTACCACACCAACGAGCTATCATACACCGCCTGTGTAATATCATGCTTACGGAATACAGACTCATACAAGGCAAGCTTCATGGTATCGGATTTATAAATATTATAATCCACATTTACCATGGCCTCAGCCAGCAACATATCCGTCAAGACACCCTGCATCTTTTTCTCCGACAGAATACCATCCGGAACCTTACTACATGCCGCCAGCAACGTCGTGGCTAATAAAGCCATACCATATATCCGTAATTTTCTCCGCATTTATTTCTCTTCTTTCGAAAGGCTAGCCGACAAAGTATGCCGATAAAATATTAACAAAAGGAAAACTCCCACGCAAATCGCCGAGTCCGCCAAATTAAAGATCGGACGGAAGAAAACGAACTCCTGTCCACCCCAGATCGGAACCCAATCCGGGAATACGGTCTCTATCAATGGGAAATAGAACATATCCACCACCTTTCCATGCAGCCAAGAGGCATAACCACCTCCCTCCGGCATAAAAGTAGCGAGTTGCCCGAAACTATGGTCGAAGATCACGCCATAGAATATCGAGTCGATTATATTACCCACCGCCCCCGCAAAAACCAAAGATATACAGGCAATAAAACCGAATTTATAATTTTCTTTAACCAGCTTATACAAATAATATCCGATAAACAATACAGCCACGATACGGAATACGGAAAGGAATAATTTCCCAATCACCTCTATACCGAATGCCATACCCGGATTCTCAGTAAAATAGAGATAAAACCACGGAGTTATCTCTATACTCTCATGCAACTGCATGTGGGTCTTAATCCATATTTTCAGCGCTTGGTCAAGAAGAAGGAGCAGTATTATGATTAACACTGCTCCCCAACCTTTAGAATATCTCATTTACTTTGCACCTCCTTGTTTTGCTTCGATACTTAAAGTCGCATGAGGCACAGCACGTAGCCTTTCTTTCGGGATCAATTTACCAGTCTCCCGGCAAATACCGTAGGTCTTATTCTCGATACGGATCAAAGCGGCCTGTAAATTCTGGATGAATTTCATCTGGCGTTGCGCCAAACGGCCCGCCTCTTCCTTCGATAACGTAGAAGCGCCTTCCTCCAGCACCTTGAATGTAGGAGACGTATCAGCCACGTCGTTACCGTCGGAATTCGTAACCCCTGATCGCAAAAGCTCGTAATCCCTCTTCGCGATTTCCAGTTTCTCTAATATAATAGCGCGGAACTCCTCGAGCTCAGCGTCTGAATATCTTGTCTTCTCTGCCATGGTTCTAAAAAAAATTTAGGTTCAACAATCGTTCAAATATCAATCAAAAAGAAGAATTAAGAATGAATATAAAATCATATTATTTCTTCTTTGCATGCAAAGATAATATAATTATCGATTTTCCTATATTTCATTCCTAATTCTTCCGCAAAAAATGCTATTCTATTTTTAAGCTTTCTCGATCTTTACGGACAATTTAAAGTCCTCGAAATCGAGTTCCGTAGCGTCGCTGATCGCATTATCCATGATTTCGATAGATTCCGCCAATACTTGGTTAGCGATATAATCCTTATAATCATGGATCGCCTCATCCATCTCCTCGCAAGAAAGAATGGATACATGGATCTTATCCGTTATATCGAAACCGCTGCTCTTACAAGTTCTGGATACGATTCACCAACTCACGGGCCAGCCCCTCCTTACGCAAATCCTCGGTTACGGTAATATCCAAAGCGACTGTCAAGCGACCTTCATTAGCGACCAACCAACCCGGGATATCCTCAGAGATGATCTCTACATCCGTACGCTCCAGAACGGCCTCCTGTCCATCTACCATCAAGGTAAACGTTCCGGCTTTCTCGAAAGCGTTGATATCTTCTTGGCTCATCGATTGAATCGTGGCGGCCAACGCCTTCATGATCTTTCCGTAGCGCGGGCCCAACTTCTTAAAGTCCGGTTTGATCTTCTTCACCAAGATACCTGCCGTATTATCCACGAACTTCAGCTCCTTCACGTTCACCTCGTTCAAGATCAGGTTCTTAACGGCCTCGATACTCTCTTGTTGATGAGCGTCTACAACCGGAATCATTACCGTATGCAACGGCTGGCGAACCTTGATATTCACCTTGCGGCGAAGAGCCAATACCATAGAAGAAACATCTTGAGCCATTTGCATACGCTCTTCCAAATTCTTGTCGATCTTAGACTCGTCGTAAACCGGGAAATCGGACAAGTGTACGGACTCAACGTTCTCACGTCCCGTAACAGCGACCAAGTCTAAGAATAACTGATCGGCATAGAACGGAGCGATCGGAGCCATCAACTTAGCCACTGTCTCCAAGCAAGTATATAAAGTCTGGTAAGCGGACAACTTATCCTCCGTCATACCACCACCCCAGAAACGGCGGCGGTTCAAACGCACATACCAGTTACTCAAGTTATCATTTACGAAATCAGAGATAGCACGTCCGGCACGAGTCGGCTCGTAAGCCTCAAGTAGCCATCCACATCCTTCACCAAGCTGTTCAACAGAGAAAGGATCCAACGGTCAATCTCCGGACGCTTGCTCCATTCCACATCCGGATCGGAGTAGTCGAAGCCATCCACGTTCGCGTACAAAGCGAAGAATGAATACGTATTATATAATGTACCAAAGAACTTACGGCGAACTTCCTCGATTCCGTCAATGTCAAATTTCAGGTTGTCCCATGGAGATGAGTTAGTGATCATGTACCAACGCAACGGGTCCGAACCATACTTCTCGATCGTAGAGAATGGATCAACAGCGTTGCCCAAGCGTTTAGACATCTTGTTTCCGTTCTTATCCAATACCAGACCGTTAGACACGACAGCCTTGTAAGCCACGCTATCAAAAATCATGGTACCCAGAGCGTGCAGGGTAAAGAACCAACCGCGTGTCTGGTCAACACCCTCAGCGATAAAGTCAGCCGGATAGATCTGACGATTATCGAACTCCTTCAAGTTCTCGAACGGATAGTGGATCTGGGCATAAGGCATAGCGCCGGAATCGAACCATACGTCGATCAAGTCTGTCTCACGCTTCATCGGCTTACCAGAAGCGGAAACCAAGATAATATCATCCACATACGGACGGTGCAAATCGATCTTCTCGTAATTCTCCTTCGTATAATCTCCCGGAGCGAAGTCCTTGTAAGGGTTAGACTCCATAAAGCCGGCCTTCACCGATTTCTCGATCTCGCCAAACAACTCTACCACGGAACCGATACACTTCTCCTCGCTACCATCTTCCGTACGCCAGATCGGTAACGGAGTACCCCAATAACGGCTGCGGCTCAAGTTCCAGTCCTGCAGGTTTTCCAACCATTTACCGAAACGTCCCGTACCCGTGCTCTGCGGTTTCCAGTTGATCGTATTGTTCAACTCGATCATACGCTCACGGCAAGCGGTCGTACGGATGAACCAGCTATCCAACGGATAATACAATACCGGTTTATCGGTACGCCAGCAATGCGGGTAATTGTGGACATGCTTCTCGATCTTGAACACCCGGTTCTGGGCCTTCAGCATCATGCAGATCTCTATATCTAACGTCTCATCTTTATCCGTCTTCGTATCATCGTAAGCGTTCTTCACGAATTTTCCTTGCCATGGATCATAATCAGAGGCGTTCATACAATTTTTTGTACAAACTCCGGAGCCAAGTCTTCCAGCTTATAGAACTTACCGGTCATATCCACCATAGGGCGCATATTTCCATCCTTATCCTGCATCATCAAAGGAGGAACCCCGAATGTTTTCGCCACACGGTTATCGTCCGCACCAAACGTCGGCGCGATGTGTACGATACCCGTACCGTCTTCCGTCGTCACATAATCACCCGGTATCACACGGAACGCACCTTCGCCCGGATTGACCCATGGGAACAGTTGCTCATATTTCATACCGGCCAACTCGGAACCCTTCCACTCACCTACTACGCTGAAAGGAACCAGCTTGTCACCCGGTTTGTAATCAGACAAAGAAAGCTCCGCAGCTTTCGGATTGAAATAAGCAGACAATAAATCTTTCGCTATAACAGCAGTCATCGGGATACCCGTGTAAGGATTATAAGTCTGTACAGCCAGATAAGTAATATTCGGGCCTACGCAAAGCGCCGTATTGGAAGGCAACGTCCAAGGAGTCGTTGTCCATGCCAAGAAATAAGGATCGCCGAATTGTGCCATCTCCGGTTTCGGGTCCAATATATGGAACTGTGCCGTACAAGTCGTATCCTTCACGTCACGGTAACAACCCGGTTGGTTCAACTCGTGCGTGCTCAAGCCCGTACCTGCGGCGGGCGAATACGGTTGGATCGTATAGCCTTTATATAAAAGACCTTTCTTATAAAGCTCTTTCAATAGATACCACAAGGTCTCGATATAGCGGTTATCATACGTGATATACGGATTCTCCATATCCACCCAATAACCCATCTTCTGCGTCAGATCCTCCCACTCTTTCGTGAACTTCATCACGTCCTTACGGCAAGCGGCGTTATACTCAGCGACAGAAATCTTCTTACCGATATCTTCCTTCGTGATGCCCAAAGCCTTCTCCACGCCTAACTCGACAGGCAGACCGTGTGTATCCCAACCCGCCTTACGATTCACCAAGAATCCCTTCATGGTTTTGTAGCGGCAGAAAATATCTTTAATCGAACGGGCGATAACATGGTGAATACCCGGCATACCGTTTGCGGATGGAGGGCCCTCGTAGAATACGAATGTAGGATGTCCCTCTCTTGTTTCAAGACTCTTATGGAAGATGTCTCCATCCTTCCATTTCTTCAGCACCTCTTTATTTACGTTCGACAAGTCAAACTTAGAATATTCGGTAAATTTCTTACTCATATCGCGATGTATTTATCTTGCTTCTAAAAAATTGCCGCAAAGTTAGTGATTTCTTTCGAATTAGACAATATGGAATTTTCATTAATGAAAGCACGGGGTTCTTCTGCGTGAAACAAATTTTAGTTAAAGCAGAAAAGTAACAGTATCTGATAAAATCCTATTAGGAAACCTACCGGCTCTCTCCTACTTTTGCCCCTGAATTTAAATCTAACACCTACTAATAAAATGAACATTAAGAGTAAATTCGGTTATTTATGTTGCGCCTCCCTATTGACCACTAGTTTGGGCACAAGACGTATTGATTTCCACGAGGAATACCTCATTATTGCTAGACGCACCTGTCGGCGGAGAGGTAAGATTCATCTACTATGGAGACAAGTTATCCACTTCCGACGCGGCTACCTTGCTCGAGACCGAGCAGAAAACATTTTCCGCTTATCCGGTCTACGGCTTGAATTGCCCCTCCGAAAGCGCATTGTCCGTTACCCATGGCGACGGGAATATGACCCTTCAACTGGAAGTCATAAAAGTAGATACACGAAAAGAGCAAATAGCAGATATCACAACGATCCGATTAAAAGATAAAGTGTATCCTTTTTATATGAATCTCTGTTACAGAACCTATCCGGACGCTGATATCATCGAGACTTGGACAGAGATCACGCATGAGGAGAAAAAAGCGATCACCCTCAATCGTTTCGCTTCCGCTCATCTGCCGATCCGGAAAGGAGACGTATGGGTTTCCCACTTATACGGCTCATGGGCAAACGAGGCTCAATTGGCACAAGAACCGTTACGACCGGGCATCAAGATGATAAAAAACAAGGATGGTATCCGCAACTCCCATACCGCCCACGCCGAAGTGATGATCTCCCTAGACGGAAAACCAAAGGAAAACACCGGTTCCGTTATTGGCGCCGCCCTATGCTATAGCGGTAACTACAAATTATTCTTCGATACGGATGATAGCGACTATCACCATTTCTTTGCGGGAATAAACGAGGAGAACTCGGCTTACACCCTCAAAGCCAAAGAAAGTTTCCGTACACCAGAATTGGCGCTGACTTACAGTAAGGACGGCTTAAGCGGAAGCAGCCGAAATTTCCACGCATGGGCACGCAAACATAAGATAGCGAATGGAGCGACCGCACGGAAAATCTTACTAAACAGTTGGGAAGGTGTATATTTCGATATCAATCAAGAAGGTATGGACCAAATGATGAGTGATATCCAGTCTATGGGCGGCGAGTTGTTCGTCATGGACGACGGCTGGTTTGGCGATAAATATCCTCGTAATAAAGATAACTCGTCCTTAGGGGATTGGATGGTTGATGCCCGAAAACTACCAAGAGGCATCGAGGGCCTGATCGCCGACGCCAACAAGCATGGTATTAAATTCGGTATCTGGATCGAACCGGAAATGGCCAACACGACAAGTGAATTGTACGAGAAGCATCCGGAATGGGTATTGAAAGCTCCAAACAGGGAAATCGTCCTGGGGCGTGGCGGTACACAGGTCGTTCTTGATCTCTCCAATCCCGAGGTGCAAGACTTCATATTCGGTATCGTCGACAACTTGATGACAACATACCCGGAGATCGATTATATCAAATGGGACGCCAATATGAGCATCCTGAACCATGGCTCCCAATACCTGCCTTCGGATCAGCAAAGCCATATGTATATCGAATATCACGAAGGATTCAAGAAAGTCTGTGAGCGTATCCGAGCCAAATACCCGGATTTAACCCTACAGGCTTGCGCCAGCGGTGGAGGCCGGGCAAATTACGGGGTCATGCCTTACTTCGATGAGTTTTGGGTAAGCGACAATACCGATGCCTTACAGCGTATCTATATGCAATGGGGCACTTCTTATTTTTTCCCGGCTATCGCCATGGCCTCACATATCAGCGCCGCCCCCAACCATCAAACATTCCGGGTCATTCCCCTGAAATATCGGATCGACGTAGCGATGAGCGGCCGTTTGGGCATGGAGATCCAACCCAAGAATATGACAGAAGAAGAGAAAACACTTTGCCGTAAGGCGATCGCCGATTATAAGACGATCCGTCCCGTCGTGCAATTCGGCGATATCTACCGTCTGGTTTCTCCGTACGATCGTTTGGGAGTAGCTTCCTTGATGTACACCTCACCGGAGAAAGACAAAGCCGTATTTTATTGGTGGAAGACCGAGCATTTTGTCAACCAACATTTACCCCGTGTAAAAATGAACGGATTATCCCCAGACAAGAAATACAGAGTCTGCGAACTGAACCGGATCGACAACGAGCCTCTGGCCTTCGAGGGTAAAGCTTTCACCGGGGAATATCTCATGGCGAACGGACTGGAAATCCCTTATAATCACATTGTCGATTATCACAAGCAGAATGATTACTCGAGCCGAGTGCTTTATTTGGAGGAAGTTAAATGATGAATAAATCATTCTCCTTCCAAAGCGATCAATAAAGCGATCACCTCCGAATAATTAGCGGTTCCGGCAGGTATCTTATTGCCTTTCAGGAAAAGATTATAGACCACGTCTTGCGCCTCGCCGATCAGCGGGCTGTATAGGGATTGCCAATAGGCTACTTTCTCGTTATACAAGTCCTTGATCTCGGGGCGTAATCTTTTCTTCCATGCCTCAAAAGAGTCCTTATCCAAAGCCACATATGCGTTGCTCAACACATAAGGCAGCAAAGAGAAGTAACCTGAGAACCGGATTTCCGGCACGGAAGAACTCGTGCATATTAAATAACTGTATAGATTAGCCTCGGCCTCGTTGGATATACTAAGCGCATGAGCCATCTCATGGGCGTAAGTGGCGGGATATTGCACGGGCAAGAGCTGGCCGTTCAAATTGAACTCCGTGAAAAACGGCCCCATATATCCCATCACCCCTACTCCACTCATCAACCGGGAGAACAGCATCGTTTTAGGATGAAGATAGGTTCCGGGAGTGGTAAGCCCGAAACGAGTAGGCAATTCCCGATACCCTTCCTGCACCGCCTCTTTCACGACCTCCCGATCGATCGTCTCTATCGGAACCCATGAGGCGTTCAGGGAATCCGTGTAGGCATCCAAGAAGGATTGGAAATGTTCCGAGGAAAAAGGCACATAAGTGGTTTGCGTACGAGTGAAAAAATCTTCCCGGAAATAATTCAATCCCCAAGCGATATAGAACCAGACATACACCCATGCCAGATATTCCACGACATGACTTATTGTCCTCCCGATCCTCCGCCTCCTTATAATCGCATACGACAGATACCCTAATAACCCGGCGATGCTACCATAAATAAAACAATCCCCTACGGAAAAAGGGAACAAGCAGGAGAAACGAGATAGCATACCCGATACCCATGGATAAATCGAACGGGAATACCATTCGCCTAATCTGGGATTTCCCATCACGATCCATACAGAGATGAGAAGGATCGCCAATATAATCCAACGAACACGTATCTTTTTAGATATTCAAGCTTAATCATAGGAGGCAAATATATCATATCCTTTTCAGTCCACCAAATCACAGATCTTCCCTTCCGCACTTGATCATGGGCAAGTCTCTTTCCGCACCGAAGTATCAAGATTTGTTATAAACTAACACTTGCATCCTGTTATTTCCATTTATCTTTAAGGAAAGATGCAAAAAACGTTTTCGTCTATATAATATAGCTTGGTCAAATACTAAACCGGAACATTGCAACACATCCAACAGTTTTTCCGGCCCATCGGCAACATAGCAATCTGCTGCTTCTCCTTTCAAGTGTTGGCTGGTAACGACCCCGCCAGCAAGACGATTTACCTTCTCATTCCGATATCCACTCAATATAGCAATCGGTGCCCCATACAATAGACGTAATGGTTCCAATAAACCAACTGCCAAATTTTGAAGCGCTAGACATGCACAAGGAGGAGGCTGATTATTTATCGCATTGTCCACGGCAATACCACTATAAGTAAACTCATCCAAACAAAAATGCTCTGTTAACCTTTTATCATGTCTTTCCATAATTTTCAATTATTAATTTTCAATTTATAAGAGTAGTCCACCCCAAAAAGGGCCCCGGCAAACGTACTGATCTCACCGAAAGCCACCAGTACACTGTTATCGATCAATCCTTGCGGATCAATCCAGAATCCGCTGAAGAGAAGTGTGATCCCGCTCATTGAGAGCAGGATCGCAACAATTAATTGAACCGTCAAACGCCTCATAGCTCTTAGATTTCATCCGGACTTTCACTATCACTCCCGTTTCCACCCGCATCTTCTTCATTCGGAAGCGCAGTTTTCTCAAAACTTGTCCGGCTCTTGGCTACCCGTAGCGCCTTGCCCGGGTAGAACCGTACTTTCGGCTCCCGAATCAAGTTCGTCGAAAACGTCTTCTCATCCGGCACCCCCGACGATCCGAAACAAAAGCGGAAAAGCCCCAGCTCACCTACACTGACACGCCTGCCATGCTGTAAATGACGGACCAACACCACATTCATACGATCCAGAACCGCCTTCACGCTAGCGCTACCTACACCAGAGCTATCCGCCACCTCCTCCGCAAATTCATCGAAAGTAACCAGATCTCCATACACCATTTGAGCGTATACCTTTTCAGGAATAGATTCGTGATCCTCACCTAGATTCTTTCTCATTACCAATTTAAATTTCAATGCCATAACTATACGTTTTTAATGAATAAATGAATGTAACCATGCTTCGAACACATGACAAAGGTATAATAGCCACAAAGCCTAACTTAGATGATGCAAAACAGTTAACGGCGTAGCAGCCAACACACACATTCCCAAATCAACGAAAAACACACCAAATTTCATCGACTTCAATCCACGTACATTTAACATTTATCAATAAAGAATCACATCTCATCCGTTATTTCCCTCTTCCCCGCCAGTTCCAGAATATCACTTGGTAATATATTCAATGCGCTCAAACGGCTAGCCAAGGATTTCGGCAAGACCTCCGAATTAGGATCCGATAAACTCCGGACGAAAAACGCCATACATAAACAAGCCGCCAAATGAGAATAAGGCAAACGCCCATCCCGATCCGTAAACTCCACCAGCTTCGCCATCCGCAAAAACAAGTCCGGTCGATGCAACTCATAACGGGCATTCTTCCACGGCGTATGCCTTGTCAAATACCACACCATCAAGTTCTCCCCTCGCTCCCCATCCAAATAACCATCCACCAATCTCCGATATCCCATCGGCAACTCTTCATAATGCCCAAAAGCCAGCTTACAAAACCCCAGCAAATGCCTTTCCCTATCTTCCGCCGACAATCCGGCCAGACGTACACTAAACAACTCAACGGTAGGCCAACCCCGAAACTCGCCCAACAGTCCCTTCAAATCTTTCATAAGATTTTTCATTTCCACGATCACAGGGGAATATTTATCCCTGCACCGCAGAAGGCCGAATCCCACATTATATATACGGATCATCAAGGCATACATAAAAACAGAACCGGCCTCCTTACCTCCCCGAAGGGAAAAAGAAGACCGGTACAAATATCTTTATTCTATATCGATTCTACAGTCTATTCTATCATCTACACATTCATCATCGCACCTTTGTGGTTCTCATTTCTTGCAAACACTTCCATGGAAGTTCCTCTTTCTTTTTGGCGTTATACCGATAAGCATATCGGCGATATGTACTCCCATGATTGACACCATGGGAGTTGAAGACATAGAAGAGGAGATATCTTAAAAATCGACTCCACATAAACAAAAGTAAACCGCCAATAGTACTTTCCTAATTAATTTATGGCAATCACGCAATACCTTTGTTGGTACTCAAATTAGAGCATGCACCAATGTATAGGCGCTTTTATAGCACCTACCTAATTTTATGTTAAAAACGTTGAATTTAACTGTTAGTACATACCAACTTTATATTCTGGGGTATGAGATTAACAAAGTCCTTACAACCATTAAAAATATTTTTGAAAAATTCACCAAGGAAATCCCATGCGCACTTCCCTTGCAGCCTCACAGTACTGATTACACCATGATATGCAACTACCATTTCTACACCTTCGTCACGACCAAAGTGTAACATACTGTTACATCGCATAGTAAGTGATCGTCAGACTCTTTCTTCAAGAATAAGATTCTCTTCATTATAATCACGTTCCTTTCTAAAGAAGAAATCCAAACTGTCCGTAAAGACCAAGGCTCTCTTTTTCACCTCCTTGATCATACGCTTTAACATATTAGCCCGGACATGTGACAGGCACAGTTGGTGTTCAGCCTCCTTAAATGTACAGATCTCAACTCATCTCCCATGAAAACATCTTAACCATTTTTCAAACAGGTTATACGGTACCTTATTTCTAAAACAGAAGGATCGGATGGAATCCTTGTTCGTGACCGCTTCGGATTTGTAGCGGAGGAAAAAAATTTCAGAATTGTTATTGCTCTACATATTAATTGGGTTTTAATTACAGCAACAAAGATCTATATTTCTGTTGAATGATGCTATACGTCATTTTTGGACGCTAACCTTAATTTAGATTAATCCCTTCTATATACATCTCGTGTATATACCTTATTTTTCACATCATCCAATTCCACATCATATCGATTGGCTATAATAGCCGCACTACGTTTTTTAAAGAGATCCAAATCATTAACAACTTCTGACCCAAAGAATGTAGTATTATCCGACAAGGCTGGTTCATAAACAATCACAGTAGCCCCTTTTTGCTTTCACTCGTTTCATTATTCCTTGAATAGAAGATTGTCTAAAATTATCAGAATTAGACTTCATCGTCAATCGATAAACACCGATCGTAACAGGATGTTCCCTGTACACTACTCCATTCATTCTCTTCCCCGTAAGCATAATAACCCGCCATACGAAGTACTTGATCTGCTATAAAGTCTTTCCTAGTCCGGTTACTCTCCACAATCGCTTCTATCAAATTTTCGGGTACATCCTCATAATTAGCGAGTAATTGTTTTGTATCTTTCGGCAGACAATACCCCCATAGCCAAAAAGAAGGATTATTATAGTGATTACCGATACGAGGATCCAAACACACACCATTTATGATCGATTGAGTATCCAATCCCTTCACTTCCGCATAGGTATCCAACTCATTGAAATAAGAAACACGTAGTGCAAGATATGTATTTGCGAATAGTTTTACGGCCTCAGCTTCTGTCAACCCCATAAATAATGTATCTATATTTTCTTTTATAGCACCTTCTTGCAACAGTTCAGCAAAAATATGAGCGGCATCTACCAATTCCGGATCAGACAACCGTACCCACGATGATCCGGCTAGGATACAAATTATCATACAAAGCCTTAGACTCTCTCAAGAACTCCGGACTAAAAAGAATACGCTTTGTATGAAAACGCTCACGTACGGAAATCGTATAACCAACAGGTATCGTACTTTTAATGACCATAAAAGCATTTGGATTAAAACGAAGCACCTGCTCTATCACAGCCTCAACAGCGGACGTATCAAAGAAATTTCGCTGGCTATCATAATTTGTCGGAGCCGCTATCACCACAAAATCAGCGTCCTTATAAGCCATCACCGCATCTAGCGTAGCTTTCAAATTCAATTTATGACTAGCCAAATACTCTTCTATGTAATCATCTTGAATCGGTGATTTTTTATTATTGATCAAATCTACCTTCTCAGGAACTATGTCTATGGCTACCACCTCATGATGCTGTGATAACAAAGTGGCAATTGATAAACCAACGTAACCGGTACCGGCTACGGTTATTTTATATTGTTTATTCATTTTAAGAATTTATTTAGAACCAATTTTTAGAATATTAAAACTAATACATTTTACTTTCAGACAATAAATACCTGCTGGAATAATAAAAATTAAACACCCGGCTACAATTTGCAAAAAGCATTAAAAAGAAAGATGATATATCCAATTTATCCATATAACTTATTACGATATACATTATGATTCCAAAACCACAAAAAACTAATCCATCTTTTAAATATACCCCAAAAGGAATCTCTCTACGTATTAATGCAAACTGTACTAAACAAACCGAGAGTTCCGCACCTAAAGTACCAATAACAGCCCCAATGCCACTATACTTAGGAATCAATACTAAATTAAGTAACAAACTAACAAAAGCACCCGTAGTTAAAGAGATAATATAAACCTTATCCCTCCCTTTAGGTATAATATATTGGGTTCTCAATACACCGGCCCATCCTTTAAATATGATGATCGGACAAAGTAACACTATAAACAAACCACATCGAGTAAATTCATCACCATAAAACCAAGGAGCAAAAATTGAGCTACACCCGCTAATCCAAATGCCATTAATACGCTCATAGACATAGCGAATAGCATCACTCTATCCATAAGGCTTTTTGTGGTATTTCGATCATTCTTGGCATACAAATTAGCCATTCTCGGCATCAGCACAGAATTTAACGCCAGAATCAATGTATTTGGTATTTGAGTTATCCGTTCCGCATAAGTGTAAAACCCAACCTCTTCTTCTGTACTAAAACTTCCAAGCATCAATCTTGCCATAAGATGATAAATACTTACAGCAATCACAGGGAAAAACAGAATAAGGTTTGGCTTAAGATGTTTTAAGATACCCCCAATGTAGGCTTCTTAAAACCAAGATATTTTAGGACAAATGGCCATACGGCAATGGCCGCAATTAAGTTTCCCACAGAAAGAATGGTCGTATAAACAACTAAATCAGATCGCTCTTTCACAAATAAGAAAATCGCAGCTACCGTTCCCAGACGTACTAACACGCTACGAATCGTAGTAAATTTAAATTTCTCTAAACCAAAACAAAACCAATTAACATCAAAGACACCGGATATCACATAGAAAAACTGCACATAATATATAAGTCTATTTTCTGTTACAAAATAAATACAATAAAAAACATACACTATAGAGACCAATATTCCTGCAAAAAATTGGGAAGAAAAAATTTCCCAAAATCTCCTTTTAATCTCCTCAAAATCATCCCGAACAGCAGCAATGGTTCTATTACCATAATTCATAACTCCCAGCATTGCGAAAAGATAAAAATAATTCGCAAATGCCTGTGTATAAGAATAAACACCCACATTGTGAGCTCCTAACACTCTTGATATATATGGAGCGGTAATAAATGGCAGTATTATTACTAATATTTGATAAGTAACATTGTATATTAGATTTTTCTTTATCTCTCCCATAAAAGACTCAATTCAGTAACAGCAAATAAACATATCAAATATAATTTACATTTATATATAAACCTAATCGATCAAACTCTCCCTCCTTTTTTCAGACATTCCAATTCGCACTTTACGAAACAAAAGAAAAAGCCAAACAAGCGACAAAGCTCTAGTCGAAAGTCCTGTATATATTCTAGCGACAGAAAACACAATAAACTGTATTAATATCAAATAAGCAACAAGACTTCTCACATTTCCATTTCGTTTCCAAGATTTATAAGACTTCATACATAAAAAACCAAACACAAAAGATCCTAAAGCAATTCCAAAATATCCAAAATCAATATAGAAATAATAAAAGAGAGTTACATATGCATTCATTGTAATATCAGGAGATAATGGCATAAATATCTCCAACGAATTCTTAACATTCTGAGCATTAACAAAAGCATCAGGATAAGAAAATATATGCAAATAATTAAAAACAAAAATATTGGATACAAAAAACCATTCAATGACATTGCCCCATAAGTTCTTAGAGAGGAAATCGCATCATTTAAATGAAGAGTTAACAACGGCATACATCCTGCTATATAGGCATACATATTTGTAAAAACATCAGCCTCTACGTTTCGCATCAAAGTAATCCTATATATAATAACACAAAGCAGTATAATAAGAACAACCCCATATTTCATCATACGTTTTACCTTCTTTGATAAAGAATATTTTTTTTCCATATAATAAAACAATAAACAATATATACAAAACAGAAAAAAGCCCATACAGCCCTTGAAACAGTAGATATAGAATAACATGTCATTGCAATCAGAGAAAGAAGCACAAATTTCTTATTCCTAGCACCAATTAGAAGCTCTACAAACAAAGTAGGTACTATCAAATACATTAATGGAGCAATTATACAATCATGTATAAACATTGCAACATTTCCACCTTTCAAAGTACCTATACCTCCTTCTCCTGAAGTTGACATTAGACGAATCTCCCACCACGAGAATCCATCTGACAATAATTTAATAATAAATAATATTCGAAATAAACTAAACACAATTATAACAATTGATGCTATATTCATTCGGGAATAGTTGATTTCATATACTCGATCTATTCTATTTTTACCTGATCGTAAATTATCTCCAAACAAAGAGCCTACAAAAAAAGCTATAACTCCAATTAGCACAAAAGCATACGCTTCTGTACTAATATCAATCAAGTTATACAATTGCAAAGAAGCTAAATAAATAACTAAAGCCCACTCGAACAAAAATACAGAAGCTGGATTCCACAAAGTCCGTTTTATTTTGTAAAAAACGCCCCTCCTACAATAGAGATAATGATTGTTATTATTGGTAATGACATTTTATTTCACATCAAATAGTTATACGACTATCTATTAACTTATACAAATTCAATACTTGATCTACAACTCTCTTTATTGAAAAATCCTCTATAACTTGAATAAACCCTTGTTCTATCATCTGTTGAGCCTTATCTCTATGTGACATAGTATATTCTATTTGATTCACCAAACTTTCCGGATTACCCTCCTCGTACAAAGCCATTATAACCATCCTCGACAATCTCTAATGTCCCACCTGTATTAGCTCCAATAACAAGCATTTTAGCCAACATATTCTCTACAGTAACTCGTCCAAAAGCCTCCTTTTTGAACAAGTCAAACCTATATCACATTGTCTTCGTAACTCTCTCAAATCATCATGATGCTCTAAGATGCAAATTTTTGTTCTAGCTTATGTTCTTTTACATATGATTTCACATATTCCAAATACTCCTTACTTTCTCCTTGTCCCACCAAAGTCAAGGAAACATTACCTATGCCACGCCGCATTAATAACTCTACAGCCTTTATAGCATCCATTTGGCCTTTTTGAACAGAAATCCTTCCTGCCAAAAGCATCCTAGTTGCCTGAGATTCAAATCTTATAACATCTTCCAGTTTATATTTTTCAACCGGAACTCCATTATATACAAGATCCACTTTGCGACCTAAAAGTGGCTCAAATTTAGCCTGTACATCTTTTGATATCGCTATAACAGATGAGGCCCTTGCAACCAATCGATATACATACTTTTCACGAAACAACTTTTTACCCAAATCAGCTTCCATGAATTGACGAATATGCCATACATATGGAATCTTCAATTTTTGTGCGATCTCTGCACCAATACTACTATCTAATCCATTTATATGGATAATGTCAATATTCTCCGATTTAAGAACCTTTTCTATTTTTCTTTTCTGTATAGAATTACAGATACTTTTCACAAAGAACTTCACTTGCGTCATCGGAGTTTTTTTGTTCAAATCCATTCGCATCCCATATAATGGAGCGACTATAAATTTTATCTTCCCTTCTGCAATTCGCCCCTCTAAACTCCTCGTATTGGCAAGAACGACAACAACTTCAATTTCTCGACGCAACATTTCATCAATGATATTATACATGGAAAGAGTTGCCCCATCGCTATTGGTAATGCTATAATGCGCAAAAAACAGACTTTCATAATGCATCCTTAATTTTTTTCAAAACATACGTACTCATCCAATATATCTATCGCCATTTCCTTCTTACCGGTAAAAGTATTGTATATTTTCGTACAATCACTTATCAACATGTCCCGTTCACTAGTAATATCACACTTATCATACAGCGCATTAATAGGATATACACTTAGATTTCCATTTTTAGATTCTACAATCTTTAATATAGAAAATGTAACTTTATAAAGAGACATTCTTTCTTTATCAAAATAGAAATGTAATAACACCGAATACTCGGGCAAATTTTCTCTTACTAAATAAAGAGAACTAGGAGATATGCTGAAATTACCCAACGAATAGGCAACTAAACAGCCTTTATCTACGAATTTCTGAACGACATGGGGGTGATTTCCTACTATAGCATCCGCTCCTGCACGAACTATTAAATCTACAATATATTCCGTGTATGCTCCGACCTTAACATTGAATAAGCCACCGGAATGTAAACAAACAATAACATAGTCGGCTTCACACCTTGCTTTTTCTATATCAGATTTAAGCCGTTCTAAATATCTTGGATAGATGTCATCCTCTAATAAATCATCTGATTTAGGAAGATTTTTCAACATGCCAAGTTTCTTTTTGATTCGCATTCGCTGCTCTAAAGTAGTAACCTTTCGTATGTATCGAGAAAGTTTACTACGAATACCCGGTGTATTTAATGTCTTTTTAAATTTCAGCCACTCACGTTCTTGCGACTTCAATACATTAACATAGAACTCTTCATCTTCTTTGAATACAATCCCATTCTCTACTACATTTGTTCCATACGTATAAGCTATTAAAGCAATCTTCTTACCCCCCAACTCCAAAAGTTCATAAGAAGTTCGTTCTTCTTTACTCCTATAAGTTCCAAAATGCTTTATTCCATACTGATCCAATAGATCCAATGTCCTAATCAACCCTTCGGTTCCGCGATCAAGACAGTGATTATTGGCCGTACTTACATAATCGATACCAGCACTTTTCATTGAACATACAAAACGATCCGGTATTAAATGAATACACGTCATTCGTATATCCGGCCTCCTCCCCAGCAAATACAGTCTCCAAATTACCAACAACAAGATCTGATTCCCGCAACTTATCCTTCACTCCATGAAAAACAAAGTCAAAGTCATATTTTTTATCAGATCTAGAAGCACTCAATAAGGGACGTTCGCACATTATATCCCCGGTAAAACTTATTTTATAATATTCTTTCATCACATCATCTCAATACATACTCCCTCTGTATCACATCTTTGAGGATAGAAGTCCCAGTAATTCGTTCATAAATTCTCTTTACATCTTCCTGTAATTGAATACGATCATCCCCTCCAATTCATCATTTAGTTCATCTATTGGATAAACAACAATCATCTTATTGGAATCTTCAACAGCCTTTAAAATAGAGAATGTGATCATTCTTACATTCCCTTTATCTCGATCTTTTGAAAAATAAACATGCAAAGCCATAGAATATTCAGGTAGGGCATCATGAATTATATAATCGGCACTCGGAGATTGATTAAAACTACCCAAAGAATAAGCAACAACCTTTCTGTTTTTTCTATTCTTGTTTTCTGAATAACATGCGGATGATTTCCTATTAACATATCAGCACCATGTTCTAAAACAAAATCAGCCATAAACCTACTATAGGTTCCCGGAGTTTCATTAAATTGTCCCCCAATATGCGAACATACGATCACATAATCAGCTTTTTTCTCTTGCGGTTTTCAGATCTTCTGCCAATAATCCTAAATATTTATTATCAGTATCACCATCCATGATAACATCTACCCTCGGCTTTAAGAATACTTTTCCCCGCCGAAGTTGCATTCTTGCCACAACCCTATTTATTCTTCTCCGATATCTTGCTTTAATAAACCTAAAAAAAAATTCTTTTAGCCCATTTTCTTTTACCAACAAGAATAAATTCACTTTGCTCTTTAAGCAAATTCACATGGAAATCATTTCGATCATCTAGAGCAATTCCCGTATTTGACGCATTTGTCGAATAGGTATTCGATATTAGTGCTATTACAATATGATTCAAATATAAATACAGAATTCGTTTTGAAGCGTTCTCATATGTAAAAGTACCCGTATGTAAAACCTTATTTCTATCTAATTCTTTAATTGTACGAACAAGGCCTTCAATCCCTTGGTCTAAACAATGATTATTAGCAGTCGTAACACAATTGACACCTCCCTTCACCATTGCTTGGATCAATTCATCTGGAGAGTTACATAACAGATACTGATTCTGGAACCCATTCTTATCACCCGCACATACGGTCTCAAAATTACCTACCACATAATCAGATTCCTCAAACAATTTTTTAACTTTACCAAAGACAGGGGAAAAATCATAAGCATCTGTATTCCTATCATATGCAGCATTCAGCAAAGGCCTATCACTAGTAATATCCCCGATAAAAGTAATTTTTTTTCATGATCGATTCTGATTATTCCTTACAACTCTCTATCTCAAGTAACAAAGGCTCATACAATGGCCATTTTCCAACCTGATCCTCTATTTGTGTCACATCTGGATCAGCCCCAGGATTTCCTTCTATCAGAACGATTTCTCCACTGCTTTTTTATTGTTACATCCCACCCTACGTATCTGACTTCAGGATGAACCCTTGCTGCTTTCTTTACCATATCTACAACTTCAAACCATCTTGGAATTTGAAATCCCACAATAGGTTTTCTTGAATCCGGATGTATTGTATATCGATTCCATTTACGATCTACCCCTGTTGTATTAACAATACCTGTTTCGACATCTATTAACGAGGCTATCCCATCATGATGAAAATTGTCGGCAAATTTTCCCTTTCTACTTAACCTTAAAACCGCAGCCATAATTCTAACTGAATCATCCGCACAAATCAGTGTCACAACACGAATCGTATTCACCGCAGTATTATTAAAAGCAGCCAACTCGCAATCTTGCTCTAGTACTTCTTCTAATAAAATCTTGTTTTTCTTACACGTATCATAGAAACGATCCAAATCACTCACATTAGCCAAATGAATAATATCAATCCCCTTTCCAAACATTCCATCAGGAGATTTGCAGAAAAGTGTTGAATTTCTTTTACAAAAAGAATAAAACTCTTCTTTTGAACAAACCTTTGTATCAAGCCAATCTCGACCTAAATAGTCTTTAAACTCTTGATTAAACAATGGTTTCTGATCAAAAAATATTCTTGATTTTGGATCATTACATATTTTTATAATTTTCAACAACTTACCATGTGTAATAAATTGATCCCTCTCGATTCTTCTTTTAAAATAAAAACGATACTGAACATAGTCTATTAATTCTATGTTATATTTTATTTTTTCCCACAAAAAATCAAAGACTATATAAATTCGTTCTAAAACATTTGCATTAGGAAGAATCTCTTTATCAATATCACGAAACAAACGAATAAATTTCTGCAAAATACTTTCTTTCATAATTCTTTTTTAGAATCAGCAGTCCATCAGTATTTTCTGAATATTTTCCTCACCCAACTTCTCCGGAGTCCTACCTTCCGCACGAAGATCACGTCCTAAAGCCGCACTAGCTATTTCGATAAGACTTGAAACAATAGGAGTTGCGACATCTAACGACTTTCCTAAAGCCTCTAACATCACTAACCCCTGCGGTACATCCTCTGAAATATATCTGGAATCCACTTGGGTCGGTCCTTTCGCACGGGTATCCATTTCCGCATAATCCAAGAAAACCTCTTTAGCGTCCTTATTATCATCTAATGAATTTCGGTATTTACAAGCCTCCACATAACTTAGCCTTGAAAAACCTAGTTTCTCCAGAACATTCATCTTTTCCGCATCCATCGCCTCTAAGATTCTCCAGGTAGCAGGGTTGTCCCTGGTATATGCCTCATGATACATGCAAAAATCACCATGTGATTTCTCTATACATGCGGTATGCTCATAACAGAACCTACTGTATGCACTACTAAGTTTGGATTATGAAGAGCCGCTTCTACCACAGAATCCAAATAAACAAATCGTTCTTGTAATTTATCCAATTTTTCTATCGCTTCCTCTTTTTCTTGATGAAGGATAAATACCAATCGGATTCCTTACATTTCGAAACCCTACCTTAAATTGCCCCGGTTCCATAACACGACCGTCTATAAAAGAGCTTTGAGCTTCCGCTACAATTATAGGTTTATCTTGGCAATATTTAAGAACATATGCGGTAGACAAATATCCCGGATTGATCAAAAGTATTTGATCTTTTTTGTAGATATGGTGCTATCTTTTCTATTAATTGCTCATGATAATTCGTTTGAATATATATGATAACGATTTCAGCGTCTTGCAGCTCCTCTAGGTCTCTTGTAACTCGATGAATATACGCAGTAGAAACTTTGCCAAACTCATTTAAAGTCATTTCTCCTTTATGTGATTGCATATACTCAAAATTATCATCATGCATCGCATGAGATGTCTTGATCAAAGTAACTTCATGTCCTTTCAATGTTAAATCAGCCGCAACTGCACACCCTGCGTTACCAGCTCCTAAAATAGCAATTTTCATTTTTAATTCTCCTTGCCTAAATTATTATATATCTATTTAATTCTGCGCATATTCCAAAGTCTTCTTCACAAAGACCTCCTCCAACACACGTTCTGTCAAATCTCCGAATGTGGGGCCACAAGTGACCTGATTGGAACCCGGGCAAACATTATATTCAATGAAAACCGGTTCCCCTTTCACATTCACAGAAAAATCCCAACCGATTAGTTTGAAATGGGCCAATTTCAAATGTTGCTCTTTATCATAGCTATGATTTTATCATAAGAAGGTACTATAACATCCGCAAAACGAATACCGTGTTGATTTTCTGTAACCCACTCGGCTTTTCGATTAACACCTTTCTCGGTCAACCGCCCATTAGCTTGAATCGGACAGGCGAATCCACCCGCACCAATATTATCGACCTTATGTCCACTTGCCCCCATTCGTAAAATAGAGGATAAAATATAGATCGTACCTTCAAATAAGAACGACACAACACGAATCGTATTTAATGAAGAAGGATTCAACGCAGCCAGTACCGCATGCTGCTTAACTGCCTCTTGAACAATAAAGTTCGCCTTTAAACCATCTATAGCTGATATTAATGATTTTTGATCCAAGTCCTGTGAGTCAAAGAAACTAATCAATCTACCTTCTCCACTATCTATTGAGGGCTTAATCAAAAACTCTCCTTGATACACCATACATTTCTCTATAGCCTGTTCTTTAGTGATTATACACATATGCGCATCATAAAAGATTCCGGCCATATTTTTTCACAATGGTCTCAGGTCTAACTAAATCCTTGAAAAAAACATCATGTAAACATTTGTCCTCACCAAAACGACGGAACTGTGAATTACTGAAATAAGGGACTATAACCCCATACCATAAATCATCCGGGATATAGCGCGGATCCGGCTCATGAGTTCGATCCCAAAAGATCTGATACCACATTTTATCTGGTCTCAATCCATATTTCTTCCAAAAAGGAATCACAATCTCATTATACTCTTTCGTGCATTTGCATCCGCCATTCATTCGCTTTAAACGAAGCTTAGCCTTTTTACGATACTCATATTTCCGATAAAAAGATTCAGCCTTGAAATTCAGATCATCCCATTTTTTACGTACACCACTTCTCATATTCTATCCATTCTATCGAATCAAAACTTCATTATATTTCATCATATAAATATCCTCCGAATAATTTCCAATATTCACCAGATTAGTCTTTCCGGACAAATTATTAACAATCAAATCCATATGATTACAACCACATTCATAAGCATGAGGATACCCTCCTCCAAAACGAGGATTCACTTCTGATATATAATAATCACCTCCGATCTCGAAAATATCAATATCTATTTGCCCCCGATATCCAGCCTCTTTCACAAATCTGTTGATCAAACAAAATAGCTTTTCATCTTTAAAAGAAACCGCTTTATCTGTTTCTCCTGCCCGCATAACGATTTTCCTTTTCGTGAAAATAGAAACGACCTCACCACTCAACATATCAATATATACATCCGCTCCTATTTCCTGACCGTCTAAAAATTCTTGGATCATTAGGTTATCCGCATGGGCAAAAAGCAACTCGATAGTCTCTTTATCATTCACTTTACTTATAGCGAGAGAAGCGCTACCTCTGACAGGTTTTACAAATACCGGATAAGAGATTTTTCCCAACTCGATATCCTTAAAAAAAACAGACTTATCGGTATAACTTTTAGCGGTCTTATAACCATGCGTTGTTAGCCATTCATACATTTGTATCTTATCTAGGCTCATCTCACATAATTCATAACTAGATCCTATCACCTTGACACTTAATGCCGCAAATTCTTTTTTCGTGCTTGGCTAACAGACTCAATTCAGGATCTATTAAACTTAATATGGCTGTTATCTTCTCTTTTCTACAAATATCAAAAAATAACCTCCATATAATCCGAAGCCATATCCGAGGTACTTGGTAATATTTATCAGCTTCATATATTGCCGGAGCGATATTACTCATATCTGTAGCGATAACAGAGCCTAAACGATTACCCTCTTGATCCGTCAACGCCTTTTTAAGATATTGGACTATCTTATTCCTCGTCCCTACACTTAAGATTAATATATTGATTTCCATTTCTAAATTATATTTTCTAATCTCATCAAATCATCAAAAAATAAAGGGGTTCCACCCGTATGAATAAATAGGATATTTTCTCCTGTCACATTATTTTCTTGTATATATCTTATCATTCCGGTATATGCTTTCGCTGTATAAGTAGAGTCCATTGGTATTCCAAAATTCACTAAGACGCTATTAATCGTATAATCTATATCCTTGGATTTTGTTCCATATCCTAAACCGACATAATCATCAACAAAAACTATTTCACTTTCTAATTGGATCTTTGATAGATATATCCCTTTACTCGCTAAATATTCATACGAGCTATCCAATACCACTTGTTTTCCCCGAGGATTTTTCCGAGCGATACTAATACCTATAATCTTTCGTTTATCTTGACTCATCAATTGTCCGCAAACCAATCCTGCTTGCGTTGTACCCGTACCTGACGCTAGAAAGATAAGACCAAAATGAATTTTACACTCATGCTCATATACTGCGATTTCCTTATAGCAATCCACATAAGCCTGCGTTCCTAGATTACCATGCCCGCCACCCGCAATAAAATAAGGCTTCTTTCCTTCCTCTTTCAATGTAGCCAACAATCTCTCGATGGTGTCATGGACCTCATTGACAGGAGTAATCATAAAATGAGAGCCGAATAACTCCATCATCTTACTATTGAATGTAGGCAAAGAAGATTCTTTTGGAGCGACAATATAACAAGGCAATTTCCTTGAAGCTGCCATATTTGAAACGATTCGGCAATGGTTGGAGCTACCACTTCCATACGTAACTACACAATCAAATCCCCTTGATCTATTTCTTTAAAGAAGTTCATGGCTTTTCTTGCCTTATTCCCACCAAAAAAGAGATAGGGATCAGATCATCACGTTTTATATAGATATTATTTTTATTGGAATCACTAAACAAAAAGTATAAAGGAGTCATATCTATTTCCCTTTACTATTTTCACGAAATTCAGAAGCTGTAATGCTATAATAGAATCTATCTACTAAGGTTCCTCTGTTAACCGCAGAGTTTTTATCTAAACGATGCTTCACAAAACCACATTTCTCAAATAATTTCTGAGCTGGTATATTGTCTACTTCCGTATATAAATAGACTTCTAGCAAATCCAATTCATCAAAAGCATATTTCAACAATAAGATACTAGCATCTCGCGCTATACCTTTTCCTCTATACCGACTTTCTCCTAACGTAATATAATATTCGGCCCGTCCATCTACGATAGATAATAAACCTATTACACCCACAGGATTTCTATCATATTCAATGATGGCATCATAGCGATCTGCTCGATCCTTATTCTTATGAAACCAAGCCCGAGTCTTATCCTCGTCCAAAGGAAGTTCGTAATGCAGGAACTTATTATTCTCACAATCGTTTATCCATCGGACCTTATTCAATATATCATTTTCCGTAAAAGGTCGGATATTTACATTTCCAAATTTCATTTTACACCATTTAAATCCAGCCTATTTTTACGGGAGACATCCAATCTTCCCGCAGGAATTTGTTTCCCGACCAACACATCCGACCTTTTTACTACTTTTTAGAACCGTACGTAAAATGATTTTACAATCTAAAAACAATGAACAATGATCTACATAATAAACATCCTGTTGCAAACGTTCGTCCCACCCGGTAGCGTTTCGTCCGTTAATCTGTGCCCACCCAGTCAATCCCGGTCTCTGTTCATGACGACGCAATTCCTCTTTTGTATAATATGGAAGATATTCAACCAAAAGGGGTCTTGGCCCTACAACACTCATATCTCCCTTTAATATATTGAAAATCTCAGGTAACTCATCCAGGCTTGTTGAGCGAAGAATACGACCGAATTTGGGTAAACGTTCGTCATCAGGTAGAGGATTTCCTTCTTTATCACATTTATCAATCATAGACCTAAATTTGTATAACTTAAAAACCTTTCCTTTTTTTCCGGGTCTGTCTTGAGTGAATAAAATTGGAGAGCCTAATCTAATTTTTACTAAAAAAGCAACTAATACAAGTAACCACCAAAATAGAACAAGAAACAAAAATGAACATAAAATGTCCATTACTCTCTTTATATATTGTTTATAGAAATTCTTCAAGTCCATTAAAATCACTATTAATCACCTATAAAAACATCTCCGAACAATCTCTATCACCACCTCTTGCTGCTCCACCGTCATCTTGTTATCCGAAGGCAGGCACAAACCTCTATGAAAAATATCCATGCCTACATCCAACGGCTTGCCATCCTTTCCACGGACACTACCACTTATGTACGCATTTGTCTTCGCCCGGCCGTTACCTTCCCGGGTAACAAATCCATTCATCCGATAAATAGGTTGCATGTGCATGGGCTTCCAGACAGGACGGCCCTCCGCATTATATTGGGCAAGTTTTTCCAAGATCTCAGTCGGACAACTTTTTCCGGATTCACTGATATATAAAGCATCGCACTCCCCGCATACTTGCTTACACATAGCATCCTCGTCAATCAATAGGCAAGACAGCCAATAATTGGGTTCGGAATGCCTCGCATCAAACGGATTCATGGTTACCGGAAGATCCTTAAATCCCGATTTATATCCTTCATAAATAGCCTTCTTTTGAGCGATATGTTCCTCCAGATAAGGGAATTGACCTCTTACCACTCCCGCTATCACGTTACTCATGCGATAATTATATCCCAGTTCCTCATGTTGATACCAAGGGGCATTCTCTCGGGATTGGGTAGACCATTTACGTACTTTGTTCGCTGCCTCCAAATCATCCGTCAATAACATTCCCCAGAAGATCCCGTGATAATTTTATTGCCATTAAATGAAATAGCGTTGTAATGACCAAAAGTTCCGGTTTGTACACCTTTATAAGAGGCACCCAACGATTCCGCCGCATCCTCTATGATAATAGCATCATGCCTCTGACAAATAGCCCGGATTTCATCGATCTTGCCCGGTGTCCCATAGAGATGAGCGACCACAACGACCTTCACTTCCGGATAAATTTCGAAGGCTTTCTCTAACGCAATCGGATCCATATTCCAAGTATCATATTCCGTGTCGATAAACACGGGTACTCCACCCTCGTAGACAACCGGATTTACCGTAGCGTCAAAGGTCATATCCGAACAAAGACCTTATCACCGGGTTTTACCCCGGCCAACCGAACCGCCATATGCAAAGCGGCTGTCCCAGCTGACAATGCAACCGCATACTGACAACCAATCTTCTCACAAGCCAGACGTTCTACCTCATTAATATTCTTGCCCACGGTAGACATCCAATTACTCTCATATGCCTCTATTATATATTTGATTTCATCTCCATGCATCGTAGGAGAACTCAGCCATATTTTAGAAGCAAACGGTGTTATTTGTTTTAATTTGAAGTCTTGATCCTCTCTCTTCATATCCAGTTATTTTCTTTTTCTTATTCTCTGCCTCAAAACCATACCCATAGCCGTATCCATAACCATAATGTTTACCATAGCCATAACCATATTTCTTACCATAACCGTAACCATAGGTGTTCTTACGTTTACTCAGGTCGATTCCATTGATCACTACCGCCAACTTGTCAAATTTATGCTCGTCCCTAAGAACATTAATGTAGCAGAACGCGGCTTTCGGGGTCACGTCCGCACGGCAGACATAAACACACATGTCGGCCACACGGCTTATTATGGCCGTATCAGTTACCATACCGATCGGGGCTGTATCCAGCAACACGTAGTCATAACGGGATTTCAATTGCTCTATCGCCTTCTCCAAGGTATCACGGGCTACCAGTTCCGCCGGGTTCGGGGGAATCGTTCCTCCTAAAGGATATCCAGGTTCGGACTGATGCCGGAAGGCTGCACAAGGTCAAAAAGATCCTTATCCTCCGGATCCATCAGATAATTAGATATTCCTTCCTGCCTTTTCGATAAATCGAAGACCTTATTCAAGCCCGGCTTACGGATGTCCATACCAACCACTACCACCTTCTTTTTTCCCAAATAAGCCAAGCTGACAGCGAGATTTCCGGTCACGAAAGACTTACCTTCTCCGGGCTGCGTAGAAGAGAAAAGTATGACCTTTTGATCTTTCCGGAGCATAAAGAGCAGATTGGTCCGCAAACCTCGGAAGGTCTCCTCCATCATGTCGTTCTTATTCTCGCGCACCACGATCGTTCCCTTATCGGAGGATTTATGACCACACAAGGGCAATTCGCCCAAAATCGGAACATTCGTCAATTGCTCCACATCGCCACGATTCTCGATCTTATATTTCAATAATTCCACGACAAAGATGATTCCCACCGGAATAAACAGGCCCACCACAAACGCAGCCAATAAAAACACGAGCTTCTTGGGAGCCACAGGATCCTTCCGGGTAATGGTTCCTCTACAATACGACCATTATTAGCCGTGGCTGCCAATGTGATCGCATTTTCCTCCCGCTTCTGCAACAGCATGATATATAAAGTCGCCTTGATTTCTTGCTGGCGAGAAATAGTCATGAACTCTTTCTCTTGCTTTGGAGCATCACTAATCCGGCTCTCAAATTTACTAGCCTGACGCTCAATATCTTTCTGGGCGATTTGTAGTCCTCGCAAGACACTATTCACGGTTGTCTCGACATTGCGTCTCATCGCCTCAACGCCGGTGTTCATGTTTATCACCGCCGGGTTATTTTCCGAAGAGGTACGTAATAAACGTTTACGCTCGATGATCATCGTGTTATATTGTTCAATCACCCTAGTGAGGTTTTGATCCTGTAACCCTACGTTTGCAGGAATTACCTCTTCCTTGTTGACCGGATCGTTGATATAGGTACGCAGAAATTGAACCAAGCTGATCTGTGTAGCGTTCTCCGTACGTTGCTGCTCATACTTGGAACTCTCTTGTAAGGCTAGACGGGCATCACTTGTCAAATCCGTCAGACCGGATCGTTGCTTGAAATCCGCCAACTCGCTCTCCGCCGTACCCAACTCATGGTTAATTATACCGATACGCTCCTCTATGAACTCAGCGGTTTTCTGAGCTACCTCATTCTTCTCATCGTTCGCATCTTGATTATAGAACGCAACCAAACGATTCACGAAATCCACGCCTCGCTCCTTTACTGTATTGTTCACGCTGATCTTCGCTATCGTCGTGGTCTGGGAAGAGGCGGTCACGCTCAAGTCTTTCATATAATCCTCGGCGGTCTCCGTCGGCGTATTTATGGTAACACGTAAAGCGATTTCCTCTTCTTCCATATACAAGGTATCGCCTTGCGTAAAGCTTAAAACACCCACAGGTGTTGGTAACACCGCCGGCAATTGATCAAATGCCTGTTCTATCTCTTGCTCTTCCTTATCTTGCACATATTCAGCCTTAACAGACAATTTTCCTGTTTTTGTAAATGTAAGATCCAGCTTAATCGGCTCCTCCAATTTATCGGCCTCTTCTGGTGTCATATAAATCCGCACCGGACTATTCTTATAAAGAGGCATCGCATAACCGAACGCTCGCTTTTCCGCTACACGAACATATAAATTCAGGTCGTTCACGACTTTTTTTTATCAATGTACGGGATTTCAATATCTCCACCTCGTTATCAAAATTATTTGTCATGGAAAACATTCCCAAGTCTTGAATGGCCGCCAACGGATTGTTGCCCGAACCGCTTCGCTTATCCTCCTCCTTTATCAACACGGAACTGGAAATGTTATATACAGGCGTTTGATAACGAAGAAACAGGTAAGTGGCGATGCAACATATCAATATACTAGCCACAAACCAACGCCAATAAAAAAGGTATTTAAATAAAAGAGCGACCAAATCAATCTCTTGTTCCTCGTTCTCTATCCCAGTGTTATTATTTATCCGTTCGTCTATCATCTCTTAATTTTCAATTCTCAATTTTCAATTACTTAAGTATGTTTACCAACAGGCCGGCAATAGATACCAGAATCGAGAGTGAGCTTACCCAAAGGGTCGTGCTGTTACCGATATCGGAGTTCTTAGCCTTCGTCTTGTTCGGGGTCACGTAAATAATATCGTTTTGCTTCAGGTAATAATACGGGGAAGTCACGACTTCGGCATTATTCAAATTCAAGTTAATGATCTCACGCTTACCGTTCACGTCCTCACGGATCAGCTTGACGTTATCACGGACACCGTAAATCGTCATATCGCCTGCCATCGCCAAAGCCTCCAGAACCTTCACCTTCTCGTTGCCGATCGTGAAGCTACCCGGACGGGCCACCTCACCCAACACGGAGATCTTGTAATTAGCCATACGGACCGTAACGATCGGGGATTCCTTCAAATAAGGTTTCAAACGCTCACGAATCAAGTCCTCCGCCTCGTTCTTGGTGAGACCACCCACTTCCAAGCGACCGATAACAGGAAAATCGATCTCTCCTTTATTATTCACCAAGTATTGCTGCATGGTCGGTTGCGTGGTCGTACTGATATTTGTCAAAGCCGCATTGATTGGAGTCTGTACCGTCAAGTTGAATGGAGTCGCAGCCTTCGGGTCTGTCGTATTGACCGTGATGCTCAACAAGTCTTTTGGCATGATCTTGGCGTCATACAACGGAAGGGTCTCCTCAAAATCGTTCACTGCCTCTGGGTTTTGGAGGTATGGTACGTTCTTGTAAGAAGTACAACTCGCTACCAATAGAGGTAGAGCTAATAAAAGTAGTAATCTTTTGATTTTCATATTATTTTGTTTTCCTTTTTTTATTTCATTGAACACAGAATGATATGGATTTAGCGAAACAAACGAGAGAAAAGGCCTTTCGGTTTCTCCGGTTCGTATTCCGACTCGTATTTCCGCATTAAATCCTCATAGGAAAGTCTTTTACTCACCATCTCGTAAATCATACCCCAGTCCGGGAGACCACCAAGATTACGGTCATCAATAAAAATATCGGCCTTCAGCTTACGGGAGAAATGGTTGTTCAGGTTTTTCTCTTCTTCCGGATAATCTCGGTTCACGGCGTAAAACTCCAAGCCCCGCTCTCGGCAAAGGTGACAGCCTCATCCAAAAGCTTGCCCTCTCGCACACTCCATAAGATCAGCTTGTGGTGTTCTGTTTGTAACTTTCTCAATGTCTCGAAAGCGAAAGGGATCTCCTTCCCTATCGCCGGATATTTATGCTCAACGATTGTTCCGTCAAAATCTACTGCGATAATCATTTATAATTCAGATTTATAATCTACTAACTAAATTGCTAATTCACTCCGTCCAATCTCGTGAATTGAGAGTTTTGGCTCTTGAACTCGGGGACGAAGGATTTCATCTCTTTCACCATAGGAAGAATATGTACATGAAGGGATAATTCAGCTAATAGATCAATGTGCTCTACCACATCCTTGTAGGCGTACTCCCGGACTGCTGCCACACGAATCTTCTCATGAGGGGTTTCCTTCGTATTCTCCTTGTTGCTCAATAGTTCTTCATATAATTTCTCACCGGGACGAAGACCTGTGTATTTAATCTCTATGTCTTTATCCACCTGCAAACCAGAAAGCTCGATCATACGCTTCGCTAAGTCAGCGATCTTGACCGGCTCACCCATATCAAAGATGAATATCTCGCCGCCCTTGCCCATCGTACCGGCTTCCAACACCAAACGGCAGGCTTCGGGGATTGTCATGAAGTAGCGGATGATATTGGGATGGGTTACCGTAACTGGGCCTCCTTTGGCGATCTGATCGCGAAAACGAGGTATCACGGAGCCATTACTTCCTAATACATTACCGAAACGGGTCGTGATAAACTTAGTGTTTCCCGCTAGAGCCCCCTTACTGATCGCCACACTCAAGCTCTGCACATATATCTCAGCGAGGCGCTTGCTACATCCCATGATATTCGTTGGATTAACGGCCTTATCCGTACTGATCATCACGAATTTCTCTACACCATAGCTTACGGCGGCATCCGCTATCACTCGGGTACCAAACACGTTGGTACGAACAGCCTCGCAAGGGTTCTCTTCCATCAAGGGGACGTGCTTATAAGCTGCCGCATGGAATACTACCTGGGGATGCCAATTGCGGAATACGTAATCTATACGGTCCGGATTCCGGACATCGCCTATGATAGGTACAAAATCCAGTTCCTTATACTTCTCCTCCAATTCCAGGCGTAAGTCATGCATCGGAGTCTCGGCGGCATCAAGGCAGATCAGTTTCTTGATCGGGAAATGCGCCAGCTGGCGGCAGATCTCGCTACCAATGCTACCGGCCGCTCCCGTAACAAGGATCGTCTTATCTTTCAATAAGAGACCGATCTCGCCCAGATTTATACTGATCTCCTCACGACCCAGCAAGTCCTCAATACGGATCTCACGGACTGAACGCTTCATTCCGCCCTCATGGACCTCCTCCATATCAGGAACCACGAGAGGCTTCAAGGAGGCCTGCTCGCAATAATGAATCAAACGATCACGTTCTCGTCGGACGGTCTTTATATTCGGGAAAAGGATACCATCCAAGTTATTTCTGGGGATCAGACGCAACAAGTCATCAATGTCCTCGATCTGGTAAACGGGAAGTTCCGCTATGCGAAGGTTCTTTTTAGCGCTACCAAACGTCAAGAAGCCGATGATGCTATAATTTTGCATGAATACTTGCCGATTGGGTGATGTGGCTATCATCACGCTATCCTCATCCATACCGAACACCAGTACACGCTTGCGCTTTTTTCCAAGTTGGGACAACACGCTATTATATACATTAATCACGAATACACGTAAGGTGATCAGCAGAACAATCGTCAACATACAATCGGTTATCCCTCCCACCCAATATATAGAGGAATTGAAATCCGCCCTCAAAAGATGAAGCAGTATAAACATGAGGATGGATTTTGTGATGGCGACACCACCAATCCTCCATAGTCCACGTAGCGTGGAATGACGGATCACCCCGTGATAAACCTTGAACGTAAGAAAAGAAAGGATACTGGCCACAAAGGAAGCTATTCCTACCTTTAATACACTAATCCCGCTTATGTATACATGCATGATGGACAATAATCCCAGCACTCCTATCAAAGATACACATAGGGAAATGAAAAAATCCGCACAAAAATGATCCAGCGGTTGATATACCGCAAATTTACCAGACGCCCCAGCGCTAAACGCCAGCGATTATAACGATATTTCACCTTTTCCATATTTGTTTTATTCATATCTATCTAACTATAATAATAAGCGACCGAACCTCTCAAGTGGTTGGAGTGGTATAAGCTAAAGCAAGAGTCTAGTCTATCGGTTAAAGAAAAAGGGACTCTCCTCGCTACTAGAGATAGCTGACCTCTTGATCGATATCGGCCGCCTAATTCTCATTTTCTAATTGCGACCTAGCGATAATATATTCTTGATTGGAGGCTCTCTTGAACCTCAGAAGTATCTTTAATCAATCTCCATGTCACGATCCATGGACGTGTTTTTTACTTCCTGCATCGGAAAATACCTCACCTCTTCCTTATGCCACTCCTTGTAACCGTCAAGCGTACGAGTAGGGACGGATAACCGACCGTAGTCATTGCCTTCGCGATGGAAAAGATGGTTACGTGTATAGGAACGTAACTCGCCATCTGTCCAAGAGACCATCACGATTGGAAACGGGTACGTGGTGAGGCTTAACGGGGTCACTAAGGTACGGGAAGATATTTGGCGTAACAGGTAAGCTGATTTCTCGAACGCCACCCAATACGGACCCGTACAGTAAAGATGGATGAAGGCACGGTTATCCGACTCTCGCTTAAGAATCTCTTTCAAATGGTTTCCTAACAACGAGATAAGGCGTACTCCGGATCTATCCTCTTTTTTACCATAGTGCGTATCCATCTATGTGTATCATAATAGCTCTAGCAGGTCACGGGTGATATTTACTTTGGCACATCCCAGTAGATCTACACGGATCACAAAGTTAAGATTGCCATCCTCCACTTCCAGCACGTTACCTTCTAGACCATGCAACTTACCGCCGTTAATACGTACCCTCGCTCCAAGAGGCAGCGGACGGGGATCGATAATGACAGGCTCTTCGGAATCGTCCAGCATTCTACGGAGTTTCACCATCTGCTCATCCGGAATGAAGGCTACGGGGCGTATGCCTCCAGACCGTTCGCCAGCTATGTTTACCATGAAACGTTTGATATAAGGAAGATGCACGATCTCCTTCCTACGCAAGACATCGGTGCAACGGATGAATACAATGGAACGGAAGACGATCCGGTCTACTTGCTTACGCTTGCCGCTTGGCAGAAGACACATCTCTTTTGGGAGGCTATATAAACCTCATAGTCCTTCTCGCCTTCCGGCTGACTGGCTATGCGCTTTTCCAGCTTGTCACGGCATAGTTTCTCGGACTTGTTGTTGACGATAGCGATGTACCAATGTTTCTGATCAGATTTTCGCCGTAACGGGTTTTCAGGAATGGTTCTTTCAACGCCTACGGCGTCGATACCCTCATGAGGTACCGAATTTACAACCGTTTTTACAACATTCGCTCGCATCTCGTTGATTGCTTAAAAGAGATAGTTTGATATATACACCATAACCCTTTTTCGCCATGTGAGAAATTAGGCTACTTAGTGAGTAGCGCAAAAGGTGGGAGAATGGTTATTACTCAGTTGTAGAGACGGAGCATGCTCCGTCTCCCACCGTCTGACAGTAATTTAAAACATCTTTTAGAGGGGATGAGACGGGGTATACCCATCTCTACAAGAATGTATGTTCGATTTTAGGGGGGGACGTGATGATTTCGGAAATACGAGGCCATTTCGTCTCTATTGCCATGTCTATACATCAGAAATAAGAACGAAGATTTAACGAGAATCCAACTGGAAACACAAACAAACCCTAATGATTGCTTGTTTTTTGTTATTTTTTACTACATTTGCGGCGTGAAACAAACGCTACTCACTAAGTAGCCTCATCCCACTTTCGACACATAATTATAGACACAACCAAAGCAAGTGCTATTCACCTCTGTCATTTTTTCCAAAGAGAAACTTCTCAGATAAATCTGGGTGGTCTTGATGGACTTATGCCCCAATAATTCACTGATCATTTCTATAGGGACATTTTGCTCTTTCAATGCCATGGCAAAGGAATGGCGGATCGTATAAGAAGTAACATCCGATGCTATTCCAGCGGCCTTTTTCAACGCCTTCAAATTTCGATTGAATCGGGATAGGGCCGCATTGTATTCGAGATATGCCTCATAGCCCGTCTTCGTTCCACTCAAAAAAGGGAATAAATAGCCTGAGGCCGGCTTCTTGTCACCCATTAATTCCTTGCGCATCAATTCTGCCGTATCCAAAATTTCCAGTCTCATCGGTGTGCCTGTCTTCTGCCGATTATAGTCCAATATCCCGTTTTTGATATTCCTTTCTTTTAGGTGGGCGAAGTCCACGAACGACATTCCTGCATACTGAAACAACAGACAAACGACCAGTTGTGTCTCCCTTAGCACCTCACTCTCTACCTTCACCGTCATCAACTTATGTTGGTTCTCTAAGGATAGGGATTTCTTGCGCTTACTCTCCACTCCCGTAAAAACTCCTTGGAACAAACCGGGGATATATTCCGCATCACCATTCTCCACCGCCTTGTTATAAATACAACGCAAACGGCGGATATACGTGGAGACCGTATTACGCATGCAATCGTTTTCCAACAAATAAGCCTCATATCGGTGAAGATTGGCCTTATTGATATCCGAATAGGAAATGTTCTCTGTTCCACTATACTTTATAAAGGAGTTCAACGCATCCTGATAACTTTTGGCGGAGGAATAACGCTTTTCCTCTCGTAACTGGGACATATACCTTCTCACCCCTTCCACGAATCCTTTCTCATCCATATCTCTCTGTTTTTTAATAATATTTGAAATGAATAGACAAATGTAACCATACTATCTGAATGCAAAAAGAATTACAGAAACACTATCATAATGTTAACTTCTTAAATATATTTCAAACACAGACTTTTTCAAAACAATTGCTTTTAAACCGATTATTATGGAATTTAGTACCCAAAACAGCACATTTTTTAGGATATATCCTGAACTTGTATGTATTTAGTCGGCTTATAATTTCTATTTCCCGGCAGATAACCGACATCTACCCGGCATCTAGTTCGGATTATCCGGCACTTGCTCTAATTTAGTTGGGATCTACTTTTAATCATAATCTTCTGTACACTGAAAATCGAGACTATATTAGAGCCTTTGCACCCTAGAACGGCAAAAAAAGTCAATTGATTTTCAAATACTATTCAGGAAGCATTTATTAGTTTTCTGAAACAAGAGATATAATAATTCGGCGGATATTGATAAAAAGAAGGCAAACTGCAAGTATTTTCCTTCATACACATTCTATTCGTCAGGGCTTAACTACCAGAGAATCGCATATAATAAACACACACCCTATCCTATCTCAAATACAAGAAGCAGAAGGAGAGAGAAATGACAAATTGACATAATTAAGCCGTATTAATGACTTCTATCAATTGAATACACAATATTAAATTAGCAGAGACTTGCTTGCAGGTGTCGTTTTTTTTCACGAATATTGCAAATCAAACAACCAAATAAACATATTCAGTTTACTAAAGTTAATCTTAAAGAAAGGAGAGCCTATGAAACAGGAGCCATCATGAACCATATCTAGCAAGGAAACTGGCTGGAAGATATGGCTTATAATCCAGCCAAACAAGTTTCTAAACGCCTTTAAATCAATTAATACTAACACTAAAACATTACAAATGTATGAATGAAATTTGTAAGGGGAATCCTAACCCCCGATTAAACACAAAAACTAAATTGGGCAGAGTCATGAAGTTAACCTCAATCCCGCTATTTGTTTTTACCACAGGTGTATACGCTTCCGTACACTCCCCAAACATGCGCATTAAAAGCGACATCATGATTATAGAGAAACCATCAATCGTATCCACCCCGCAACAAAACACCCGTCAGATCACCGGAACCGTGATTGATGCTACCGGTATGCCGATAATTGGCGCCAATGTGATGGTAAAAGGGACAACAAACGGGACAATAACGGATATAGATGGAAAATTCACGTTGGAAGTAGCCAAAGACGCTATTTTGCAAGTGTCCTATATCGGTTATATGAACCAGGAGATTCTGGTAGGCAATAAATTGGTTTTAAGCATCTCCTTGCAAGAGGACACACAAAAGTTGGATGAGGTGGTAGTGATTGGCTACGGTACGATGAAGAAAAGTGATATCACGGGGGCTATCTCGTCCGTGAGCGAGGAGAAAATCGCTCGCCAAGCAGTGGCCAATGTTTCTACCGCATTACAAGGCTTGGCTACCGGTGTATCCGTTACTTCCAGTTCCGGATCTCCGGGTTCCGCCGCCACGATCCGTATCAGAGGTGTCGGTACGGTAAACGACGCAGAACCATTGTTCGTCGTGGATGGGATGCCCGTGACGGATATAAACTACCTGAACACATCGGATATACAGTCTATGGAAGTGCTTAAAGACGCTTCCGCTTCCGCTATCTACGGTTCCCGTGGCGCGAACGGCGTAATCCTTATCACTACGAAAAAAGGCGCCGCTGGAAAAACCACCGTTACGCTCGACGCATATTGGGGAATGAACAAGATATTGAATAATCTCGATTTGATGTCAGGTCCAGAATGGTACGACTATCAGGAACAGTTGAACACAGTGAGGAGCGTTCCCATCAACTTGGCCCTTGTTAATCGTAATGTTTCCACCAATTGGATGGACGAGATTACGCATACGGCCTTTATGCATAACTACAGTGTCGGCATAAGCGGTGGTAAAGAGAACGACTATAAATTCAATCTGGGCTTGAACTATATCAACCAAGATGGAACGATCAAGAAATCCAACTACGAACGGTTCAGTGTCCGTCAAAGCACGGAAAAAACGGTGCTCAAAGATCATTTGGTAGTGGGTACCAACGCGTCGATCGCGAGATCTACCGACGCAAGTATTAGTGAGCGCAACAGTAGTAATGTGTACGACTCCGATTATGGTGTCGTAAGTAACGCACTCCGCCTGGCCCCGGTAACTCCTGCCAAAAACGCGGACGGTTCGTACGGTTACTCTCCTTATATCGACTACTATAACCCGTTGGCGAGCATCATGTATCGGGATAATCAGCGGGAGAAACTTGCTTTCATCGGCAATATGTATGGGGAATGGCAGATTATAAAAGGATTGAAGTTCAAGAGTAGCTTCGGAGCGGAAATCAGAAGAGTCGACAATAAAACTTTCTCGCCGGTCTATGAGGTATCTTCAAGCCAGAAAAACTTAGAAAGTAGTTTATCGAAGTCGCAGACCAAAGGGCACTACTATACGTTCGAGAATACCCTTTCGTATGAGAAAACGTTTGCCGAGAAGCACTCCATATCCGCTCTCGTAGGTTATACCAACGAATGGGGTAAGCAGGAAACCTTGAGCGTAAACGCGAGAGATCTTATCGGAGAGTCGGATAACCTGCATTATATAGACGCTACGCTGGACAAGAACAAGACCACGGCCAGCAATAGCGCTACGGAATATGGTTTGATGTCTTATCTGGGCCGCCTACACTACGATTACAATAACAAATACCTTATTACGGCCACTTTCCGGCGAGACGGCTCCTCTAAATTCTCTTCCAAGAATCGCTGGGGTAACTTCCCTCGTTCGCTCTAGGTTGGAGAATGGACAACGAAACGTTCTTCCAGAAATTGAACGCCGAATGGGTTTCCTCCTTGAAACTCCGCGGGGGCTGGGGACAGATCGGAAATCAGAATATCACCAATTATGTGGATCGTAGTTTGCTGTCATTGAGTACGCAATACGGCGCTTTATTCGGAGCGAGGGAGAATGAGACCTTGTATCAGGGTATTGCCGTGAGCAGATTGGGTAATTCGGATATTAAATGGGAAACCACAGAATCCCTTAACATCGGTCTTGACGCAAGCTTCTTTAACACCCGCATGATTTTCAGCTTCGAGTATTATTACAAGACAACGAAGGATATGCTGCTGGCCGCCCCTATGCCTATCTACATGGGATATGCCAGCAACACCTACACCAATATCGGCGAGGCAAACAACCGCGGTATCGAGATGAATCTCGAATGGAGAGACAAGACCGAAAGCGGCTTCGAATACAACGTGGGAGTAAATATGTCGACCATCCGTAACCGAATGACGAAATTGAACGGCGGTACGCCTATTTCCGACGGACCATTCCGAAACGGAAGCATGTACCTCACCTATACGAATGAAGGTATGCCTATCGGTGCGTTCTGGGGCTATAAGACAGACGGGCTTATCCAAACACAGGAACAGTTGAATGCCGTTAAGCGGGCGGATTTCCAACCTAATGCCGAATTGGGCGATGTATTGTTCGTAGATACGAATGGCGATGGCAAGTTAGACTCAAGTGATAGATGCATGATCGGTAATCCTATTCCGGATATCATATACGGTATCAACATGGGTATGGCGTGGAAAGGCTTCGACCTCAATTTGCAGTTTGGTGGAACAATCGGTAATCAGATATTTAACGCGATGCGTTATTACACCTACTTCCCGAACGATATAACGAACAAGGATAGAGCGTTAATGAACTATTGGACGCCAAATAATACAAATACGGACATCCCTCGCCTGACGGCTACGGACGTAAACGACAATGACCGCTTCTCGGACATGTACGTAGAAAACGGGACTTATTTCCGCTTGAGAAATGCCCAGCTAGGTTATACCCTGCCCGCTTCTCTCACGCAGAGGATAAAACTACAAAAAGTACGTTTTTATGTAAGCGGCCAGAACTTGTTTACGATATCCAGTTACTCGGGTATGGATCCGGAAGTGGGTCAGTCCAGCTCTTTGTCTAGAGGCATAGATTACGGTATCTATCCTCAGAACATTTCATTCACCGGAGGTATTAATGTTACTTTTTAAAATTTATAATGTCATGTTTAAAAACAAATATATCATAGGAATCGTACTAGCGATTTTAACAGGATTCAGCAGTTGCGCAGATTTGGATTTAGCTCCGTTAGGAAGTCCGGAGGCTGGAGAGATATCAGAGGAAAGACAAGCTTTCTTGCGTCTGACCGCTATCTATTCTGTCATGAAGGACTTCCGTTACACATGGTCGATGCAATGTTTCGGCGACGTGTTGTCGAATGATGCGACCTACAGCGGTTCTTCGAACGACGCACAAACCTTCACGTTACTGGAGAATTATCAGTATCAAGCGGATCATACCGAGATCTTGAACAAATATCGGTATTCTTACCAATGTATCAATAAGGCCAATTTGTTTATACGGGATATGGAAATGGCAGACGATGCCCTATTCTCGAAGTATGACAAGGAACAGATGATCGGTGAGGCCAAGTTTATTCGCGCCTATACTTATTTCGAGCTTGTGAAAACCTTTGGTGGTGTTCCTTGCTATACGGGAGTCTTGGATCTCGATCATGAGAGACTCGGACGTGCGTCTGTCGAAGAGATATACTCGGTTATCGAGCAAGACCTAAACGATGCGGTTAGCGTATTACCTAAGAAAAGTGAGGTGGCTAACTACGAGTCAAGCTATGCGGGAAGGATTACCAAAGGCGCGGCCATCGCCATGCAAACACGTATTTATCTGTATGAGAAAAAATACGATGAGGTAAAAAAGGCTTTCGAGAAATTCCAGAATGAGTGCGGGGGAGAGTATAGCTTAGTCGCTCCGGAAGATTACACTTGGCAATTCTCACTGGACGGCGAGCATTGTTCCTCATCGATCCTAGAAGTGAATATGTATAACTCTTCCACTCAAAGCTCGTATAACGTAAATAACGGTAACCGCCACGTATTGATGTCTATGCCCCGAAACATGACGATCGGCTTCGGTTGCGCGCAACCTACACAGGCCTTGGCGGACGCTTATGATGCCGAGGGGGATGTCATACGAAAGAAGACCACTCTCCTTTCCACGGAAGAGGCCATAGAGATCGAGACCGCAGCCAAAGGCGATGTGGCACCCGTTACGGACGACCGAACCGGTTGGTACAATCGCAAACTATATCTCGCGCCCGGACAAAGAGAGGAGAACCGGGGAAATAACCAACCCACGAACCTCAGGCTTATCCGCCTCGCGGAGGTATATTTGAACTATGCCGAGGCTTGTTATTTCAGCGGCGATATCGCTAATGCGCAAAAGTATCTGAATGAGGTAAGAAGCCATGTCAACTTGGCTCCTAAAAACCATACAGGAAGCCAATTGTTTGAAGACATCATGAACGAGCGTCATCTGGAGTTTGGAATGGAAGGCTTCCGGTTCTTTGACGTGGTACGTGTAGGATGGGGAGAGAAAGTCTTTAACGGAACCAAGAAGGCGGAATTTGGAGCTAAGACTCCTTTCAGCGCCGGTGCGGAAGTATTGCCTATACCTCAAACCGAGATTGATATTAGTGACGGTTTAATAACTAATTAATAAGGAAATAACAATTCGCAAAAATCATAATAGCATGAAAAGGAATTTAGTATTGCTCGGAATCTGTCTCTTGGCCGTATCGTTCGTTGGAGAGGCCTTTGGACAGAAGAAAAAACCTCGTATCGGTATTGCCGGTATACAGATAGAAAACAGCGTGTTCGTCCCGAATAGGCAGCCGCTCGTAGGACACCCCGTAAGAATGCCGGACTATCTCAGCCCAGACTCCGCAATGGGACAGGCGGCCACTTGGCTTCCCACGCAGATTGGCTATGGCGGTGGAAGAGGCCCCGTGACAAAAGAATCGTACGACGCGTTTGTGGAAAAAACATTGGAGATGATCAAGGCCAATATGCCATATGACGCCTTCTGGTTTTATAACCACGGAGCTTGTAGCGTGGAAGGCGTAGCCGATCCCGAGGGCGAATTCATGGAGAAGGTGCGTAGCTTGATCGGAAACGATGTCTTGACTACCACCACGATGGACCTTCACGGAAATACGTCTTGGTTGGTAGCTCTCAACTCCGATTTGATTACGACTTATCGTCAAGCACCGCATGCGGATTCTCGCGAATCGCATCGGCGAGGGGTCGTCAATTTGTTGGAACGTCTTGAATCAGGGAAAGGACGTCCGGCATACAAGGCATGGGTTGCCGTTCCTGTCCTAGTATCCGGCGAATGGTCGAGTACCCGCGTCGAGCCTACGAAATCGCTGTACGCATTGGTTCCCGAGGTTGAAGCCATGCCCGGAGTGATAGACGCGGGTATATGGATCGGTTATGTTTGGGGAGACAACCCGCGGAACCAGGGAGTCGTGATGGTTTACGGTGACGACGAAGAACAGGTTAAAGCCGGGGCGAAGAAACTCGCCCAGAAATTCTGGGATGTCCGTAAGCAGTTCTCGCTGGAAGCTCCGGGATATTCGCTCGAGAAATGTATCGATCTGGCAGTAGCAAGCAAAAAGAAGCCTTTCTTTATCAGTGATATGGGAGATAATCCCGGCGGAGGCGGCTCAGGCGAGGTCACTTGGACTTTGGCGAGACTCTTGAAGCGTCCGGAATTCCAGACCGATAAAGGAAAGAACGTTCTTTATTGCTCCATCCCGGGAGAAGAGGTGGTTAAGCAGGCACGTAAGGTCGGCGTAGGCGGACACGTAGAAGGCATGGTAGGTGCCATGGTCGATAATTCCTACGAAGGTCCCGTGAAATTGTCGGGTACCGTGGTTTATGTCAGCCCGGAAGAAGACAAGAACGCGGAATCATGGAGACGGAAAAGAGATATCGCTATCGTAAAGACCGGAAGCGTTTATGTGGTAGTAGGCACATCGTCTCCCACTCCAAACCTAGAGGGTTCAGGAATTGACCCGAAGGAAATGGATATCGTAATGGTTAAACAAGGTTACCTTGTAACCCAATGGTACAATATACAAGCGGATTGGGTAATGGCTTTTACAAGAGGAGGTGTGGATCAGGACTTCAAGAAGCTTCCCTATAAGAATATCGTGAGACCGATGTTCCCGATCGATCCAGACATGGCTGATCCGGAGTTGAACATTATCATGGTTCCTTCCGCCAAGCATTACTATGGCAGATAGATCGTATTGATCGATTTTTTACTGCAATACCTATGCAGTGTTACTGCAATAGGTGTTGCAGTATTACTGCACAGGCGTTGCAGCATCACTGCAACCCGGGTTGCAGTGATGCTACTAAATTATCCTATATTCCTACTCAATAACTTTCGGACTTGCTCCTCCGTTAAATTCCGGCGGCTCGCATAATCTTTCAATTGCTCCTCATCGATAGAACCGATCATGAAATATTGAGAAGAGGGATGAGCAATATAAATTCCACTGACCGAAGCCGTAGGATACATGGCACCATTCTCGGTTAACGAAACACCAATTTGCGACATATCAAGCAATCCATCCAATGTGAAATTCAATAATTGATCCGGTAGAGAAGGGTAACCGATAGCCGGACGGATTCCTTGGTATTTCACCTTGTAAAGATCCGGGATAGACAAGGATTCGTCTTTAGCATATCCCCAATATTCTTTACGTACTTTCTCATGAAGATATTCGGCTGTAGCTTCCGCTAGGCGATCGGTCAAGGTTTGCAGCAACATTGAATTATAGGTATCGCCTTCTCGCTCGAATTCATCCTTCAATTCATCCGCACCAGCTCCTGCCGTAACCACAAAGGCTCCCACATAGTCGGTCCGTCCTTCAGAAACCGGCAATACATAATCGGAAAGACATTTGTAGATACTTTCCTCCTTTTTCGCTTGCTGCCGTAATAAAGGAAGAACAGTATTTCCCATCCGGATCGTATCCCCTTCGCTATTGGCGGGGAAAAATCCGTAAATCGCTTTACAATACTCAACCTTCATATTGACCAGCCGATCTAAAAGCCTGACAGCGTCCTTATGCAATTGCATCGCCTCAGCGGCTTTCGCACGATCCTTTTCCCCATTCAATTTCCATGCGCTAAAAAAGAAGGTCCAGTGGATATAAGGAATCACTTCTTCCAAGGGGATATAAGGGATAACATGTACCCCCATCCGGGCTGGAACAACCGGTATATACCCGGTCCAATCTATTTCAATCGGATGCTTACGAGCCTCAGAAAGAGAAATCAAGACCTCTTTCTTCTGTCCTAAGGAGGCACGCAAAGCTTCTTGTTCTTGTTCCAACTCCATGATATAGGCATCACGGGTATCCGGATTCAATAGTTTGGCGGCGATCAACGGATTCTGTGAGGCATCCAACACATGGATCACCGGATAATCGTAATGCGGAGCGATCTTCACCGCCGTATGCAATTTGGAGGTCGTAGCGCCACCCACCATCATAGGAATTGTAAGTCCCGCTTTCTGCATCTCGTCCGCGACATGCGCCATCTCTTCTAAAGAAGGGGTTATCAGGCCGGATAAGCAAACCAGATCCGGTTTCTCCTCGATCGCTTTCTTTATGATCACATCTGCGGGAACCATTACCCCTAAATCAATCACCTCGTAGTTATTACAAGACAATACGATAGAGACGATATTCTTACCGATATCATGTACATCCCTTTTACCGTAGCGAAAATCACTTTACCGGCCTTCGCGGAGCCGGAAGCTTTCTTTTCAGACTCAATGGCCGGTTGTAAAATAGCCACGGCCTTTTTCATCGTACGTGCGGTCTTCACGACTTGAGGGAGAAACATCTTTCCGGCACCGAATAACTCGCCGACCTTATTCATTCCGCTCATTAACGGACCGTCAATTATATCCACGGCATGCGGATAAGTCCGCAAGGCTTCTTGTAAATCATCCTCCAAATAGTCTCCGATCCCTTTGATTAAGGCATGTTCCAAACGCTCCTTCAATGAAAGCTCACGCCAAGCCTCATGCTTCTCCGGAGTTTCTCCGGAAGCTTGAACATGTAAATTTTGAGCATAAGTAATTAACTCCTCGGCAGCTTCCGGACGGCGTGCCAAGATCACGTCTTCCAACAAGGTACGGAACTCCGGCTCTATATCCTCATAAAGTACGGAGGTAGACGGATTCACGATACCCATATCCATCCCCTTCCCAATCGCATGATATAGAAATACGGAATGCATAGCCTCGCGTACATGATTGTTCCCTCGGAAAGAGAAAGATAAATTACTTACACCACCACTCACCTTCGCACCCGGCAAGTTCTTCTTGATCCATTCAACGGCACGGATAAACGCCAGACCATAGCCATTATGTTCCTCCATACCGGTAGCGATCGCCAATACGTTCGGGTCAAAAATAATATCTTGGGGATTGAAATCGATCTTCTCGATCAATAGGCGATAGGCCCGTTCGCAAATCTCAATCTTTCTTTCATAGGTATCTGCCTGTCCTTTCTCGTCGAACGCCATCACGACCGCAGCCGCACCCAGCTGCTTTATACGGGCGGCATGTTTAAGGAAGACCTCCTCTCCTTCTTTCAAGGAGATGGAATTCACGATGCTCTTTCCTTGCACGCACATCAAGCCTTCCTCGATCACTTCCCATTTGGAAGAATCGATCATGACGGGTACACGGGCAATATCCGGTTCGGAGGCGATCAAGTTTAAGAATGTCTTCATTTCTTTCACGGCATCCAACATACCATCGTCCATATTGATATCGATCACTTGGGCGCCATCCTCCACTTGCTTACGAGCGATCGTCAACGCTTCCTCATAACTGCCTTCTTTTATCAAGCGTAAGAATTTCCGAGAACCGGCCACATTACAACGCTCTCCCACGTTCACGAAATTATTCTCCGGTTTCACCTCCAGCAGTTCCAAGCCCGACAACCACAGGCAATCCGGTTTCGGAGCTGGGATATGCGGTTTAGCTCCTTTCACCAACTCCGGATACCGGGAGATATGCGCCGGAGTCGTTCCGCAACAGCCTCCGATAATGTTCACTAATCCCTCTTCCACAAAAGGCTTCACATGTTGGGCCATTTTATCCGGCGTCTCGTCATAGGTACCAAAACTATTCGGCAATCCGGCGTTCGGATAAGCGCTGATATAATAGGGGCATACTTCGCCAACTCTTGTAAATAGGGCTTCATATCCGCTGCTCCGAAAGAGCAGTTTAAGCCAACCGAAACAATATGTGTATGCTGTATGGAAGCTAAGAAGGCCAATAAAGTCTGTCCGGAAAATGTTCGTCCACCTTGTGCGGACAAAGTCAAAGACAACATAATCGGCAGGTCTTTTTCTTTCTCTTTCAACACGACCTCAGCCGCTTCCAATCCCGCTTTTACGTTCAACGTATCGAAAGTAGTCTCGAAAAGGATGATATCCACCCCGCCGTCAACAAGTCCCTCGACTTGCTCCTTGTAGGCATTATACAAATCTTTATAAGTGACGGCACGATAAGCGGGATCGCTTACATCCGGACTCATGGAAGCTGTCTTATTAGTAGGACCGATCGATCCGGCCACGAAGATCGTACGATCCGGATGCTCTGCCATATAGGTATCCGCCACTTCCCTCGACAATCGGCCGGCGACCAGATTTATCTCACGTACATAGGCCTCCATAGCATAATCTGCCATGGAAATAGCGTTTGCGTTAAACGTATTCGTAGCGAAGATATCCGCTCCCGCATCCAAATACTGACGATGAATAGACTGGATTACATCTGGGCGGGTGATACACAATAAATCATTGTTCCCCTTCAACTGTCCCGGAAAATCGGCGAAACGTTCGCCTCGGTAATCTTGTTCGTTTAGTTTGAAACTTTGGATCATGGTACCCATACCACCATCCAAGATCAAAATGCGCTCATTCAAGAGTCGCAGAAATCGTTCCTTATTCATAAATATGTTTTACCTTTCTTGCGTACATATAACTATATCCCCGGAGGATCCATACCACAGCGATGGCGAAAAGCAGACGGGTAGGCACCACCCAAAGAACGGGTACCCCCTATCGCAGCAAAGATGATCGTATCTTCCAACAGGGAATGGCACACGGCCAAATGATGGTTCAGCAAGTTGCCGTCACCGTAAGACAACTTCCTCTGCTCCATTTGCTCTACCATAATAGCCCCGCCATAAGCCAGTCCGACCACATTACCTACCAACCACAAAAAAGCGGCATCTTGAGGCAAGCCAAATAATCGCATCAGCGGAGAAAAGACCGAGGACAATCCTTTCATTAGATTAAACTCTTCCAATATATAATGAAGGATCATTAAAGCCGTAACAATTATCAAAATAGAAATCACCACCTTCATCGAGCTGGTAAACCAAAGTACGAATACTTCCAACCAATTATCGCATACAGCCGCGCTTTGAGCGATCCCGACCTGTCCCCATCCCTCATGGGGCATTACCCAATTCAAAGAAAAGGCGATCACGAAACTCATGATCAAACGGAGCAGCGTCATCTCCCAGAAAGAAGACCCGGTCTTTGCCTGTACGGAGGATTCTACCATTAGATTATGGGAAGTAAGGCACATCAATGCCAATATCGTAGCTTCACGGACTCCTAAAGACATCGAGGTGATCAAAGCGATCGGAGCATATAATGGGGAGAATATACTGGTTATAAAAACAATGGCTGTCTCCCCCGGCAGACCCACCAACGAGAACACGGGCACTAACCAATCCGAGATCTGACCTAATATTCCGGAATATTGCAATATACGGACCAATAAAGAAATAGGCAAAATAATCTTTAGCAGCCATAAACACGTCTTGCCTGCTTTAGGCAGAGCTTTCAGGATACATCCCCAAACCCTACCGATCACGCCTTGCCCTGTTTCCATCTCGACTTATCGTTTGAAAGCCCGATCCATCTCCCGTCGGTCGTCACGTTCCCGGATGGAGTCTCGCTTATCATATTCCTTTTTACCTCGTGCGATCGCAACGACTACTTTCGCCAATCCTTTCTCATTGATAAACAAACGAGTGGGAACGATCGTAAAACCACTAGCACGAACCGCACCCTCGATCTTTCGTAATTCCTTTTTGGTAAGAAGTAATTTCCGGTCCCGCCGTGCGTTGTGATTATTGTACGTACCGTAAAAATATTCGGCGATGTACATATTCTTCACCCACAGTTCCCCTTTTTCCACGATACAAAACGTATCTACCAAACTCGCCTTCCCTAAACGGATCGATTTAATCTCCGTTCCGGTCAGTACGATCCCGGCCGTAAAAGTGTCGAGCAACTCGTAATCGAACGTCGCCCGCTTATTCTTTATCTGTATATTATTACTAATCTTTTCTTTCATCTTGTGTTATTCTGTCAAAAACTCAAACCGGGCATCAGCATCGATAACAAAATCTCGATAACAGCCGGAGTCAGTAATATAATGGCGGTTGTAAATCCTACGAACTTCAGACGGATCTTCTCCTCGACTCCCATATACGGACCAGCGCCTTCCCAAACAATATAGAATGTATAAAGGATAAATATCCGCAAGAAGAAAAACTCGGGAAGCAACATCAATACGATATTCAAAGCGAACATCAACGATGAGGAATACCCGACGAAGCGCAACCACAGTTTCAAATCCTTCTCCCGTTTAAATATACCTTGCCATATCTCGTTCATCAGATAAGCCCCGAGGTAAAAACCACCGAACGAGGACACCAATGTCCGGATAGACGACTTCAAGGCCAGCTCTAAATCAAACTCCTTCCGCGTAAACAATACGCCCAGAAAAGCTGCGACGGTAACGAAGCCGATCAAAGGATACACGAATCGGGATAAGAACTCCTCCTGCTTCTCTCCTTTTTTCGCTAACAAGGCCCACGCCTTCGCCGGCTGTGAGATGATAGCGATTACCCACCTAAATATCTCCTTATACATCTCTGTTTACTTTTAAATAGCAAAAGTATATATTTAATTCGTAAAACGCAACGTAAATACGTCGGTAGCCCCCAAACACATGCGGTTGTATCCGCATTATAGCGTTCGGCATAATTTATTTTAAAATTTATCACATTTTGCCCCTCACTACTCTCTATCGCTTTGGCTTGGTCCAAAAACTTATCGATCGTAAAAGCGGTCGTATTCACCCATTTCGTGGAATCGCCGGTACCTCCCTCTTGGGTTACCCGAAGGTATAGGTTATAGACCCGTTGTCCGGTGCTGTCTTCTTCCACCTCCTGATCAGGGTTATAGGATAAATTGAAAATATCCTTTTGGTCTACCTGATGATTTACATGTTGGGTTTGCAAGAAGAAACGTCCTTCCAAATAAATACTTTTCTTAAAGTCCAGCGTAACCAGACGCTCCTTGTCCAATACAACCGTAGTATCAGTCAATGTCTCATGCAAAGGCCATACAGCGACCGAATCATACTTATAAATCTCAGCGTTGTAAACACCATTGCCCAATTCCTCGCTAAAATTCGTCTTGAAATCAACCACACAGCAATCGCCATCTTTCAAATCCGTCCGATTCTCAAACTCAGAGGAAGAGACGATAAAGATCTCCCCTTGATCATCCGCCGTGTAGATACATCGCATAGGATTCTCACGTATCACTCCTACTCGATGATAATTGATGGAATTACTTCCATCCCCCATACAAGAGGTCATTAAGAAAAACAAGGATAAAAATAAGCCGTATAAAATTCGCTTTCTCATCTTCTTTAGTTTATAAGTAAAGGATCTGTTACTCCCCATGTAAACTGGGTACTATCTTTCGGATTAATTTGATCGATATAATGAATCCGAACATACATATCCGCATCACGTCCACCTTGTTCTCGCATATCTTTGATAAAGTTCCCCAGATTAAAGGCATTGATAACCGCGATAGCCTCCTCTGCCTTATCCTCCGGCTTTCCGGTCGTAGCGGCAGCCCGTAAATATAAGGAATAAATTGATTTCCGATTTTCCACAACAGCTTCCTGAGCCGGATCGTAAGTCAATTGCCAATTTAAAGTCCGATCTTTTGTCGTCCAACAAGCAGAGGGCAGAAATAAATAGTCTTCTAATTCAATGTATAAAACAGAGTCATTGGGGTTGACCGCAAGTACCGGTTGCTCATTAGTCAATAATTTATGCGTATCCGTAAGAGGGCTCTCAGCGTTTTGCTGGTTAACGGCGGTTTCCCCTTGTATCGTCACCGTATAATACCCTTTTTTTGTTCCGCACCCGTATTTTCCGGCAAGCTAGGATCATAATCAAAACTCACCAACAAGCATTTACCCTCTGAGTATGAGCTCAGCTTCGTCGAATAGATCCAACCGAACCGGGTATTAGCCATCATCAACGCGCTATCTCCATGTTGACGAACCACAGCGGCGGTCGTTCCCGGATTATAGACGTTATTTATGTCTTTTAGGCAAGAAGTAAACAGACCCATGATAACCGCCACCCAGACAAAACCTATTAAATTCTTGTATCTCATTTCACAATACTCCTCTTAAAGTACGCAAAGATACGATCTTTACCCATATACATAAAAAAACGGCAAAAAAAATAGGGCGTATCGATAATCTTCTTATCGGTACGCCCTCAACTTCTATACTAATTTCTTTATGAGTTTTTCACGACTTGGAATAGAACGGTATAAGAAGCCCATTTCAAATCCGTACTATCTTTTTCATTAATCGTATTTAGATAATTGACCTTAAGATTAAAAGACTTTGAATCTTTATTAGCCTCAGCGCTATTCACAGACTCCAATACAGACTTAACATTAAACGCACGGACTTCTCCTATGGATGATGCAGCAGAACCTGTTCCGTCCGCTACTTTAGCGACACGCAAGAACAAGTCATATGTCGGGACATTATCCACCATAGTAGGCTCCTTTGAACGATCCCAATATAAAGTATAAGAATTTTTCTGATCCTTAAACATATCCATTGTTATAAAGAAGAATAAATAACCGTCTACATACACCCCATAGTCGCCATTGCTAAATAGGTTTTTTACAGGTATCTCATTCTGAAGTAAACTGGCCGAATCTGGCACATTATAAAAGACTGGCTGTCCTTTTGTTATCTCATCTGCCACAGAGATTGTCGCTGTTAAATAACCATTTGTCGCCGCATTCGCATTCTCCGGAGAATTTAGGTCTAATTCATAGTTGATCAAGTAACAAGCTCCGTCAACTACTTGTGCCGATAAAGACGGAGAGTATAATGCTCCCATATTTGTATTCAGTACCGTTTTATATGTCTTTTCAGAAAGACCTGCGACACCAAAGCCGGCACGAGTCACCGTATTATTCGATTCTCCAAGACAAGAGGTCAACAACAATAATGACGCAGCCACCGCTGCTCCAATTAATTTAAATGCTTTCATAATTCAATTTTTCTATTTTTAAGTATTTGTATTTACACTGTTAATCTATCGAGTATTAAAAACCAAAACGAAATCCGAACTGAAGGCTCATGTTAAACGGCTTCTCCGAATGGATGGTTTCGATCTCGCTACCATTATCAAAATAATAGCTGGCTCCCACCTCTGCGAAAGCGCTTACGAAACGGATAATCGGATAACTTACGCCGGCACGGGCATTTACAGACCATAGCCATTCTTTCATTCGAATATGTTCACTTTGCTTTTGCGATCTCTACCTCATCCGAGAATAATTTCATTCTACGTTTGCCAGCGACATTCACTTCCGCCATACCTCCGGCTGAGGCGTAAAACATAAAACGATTCCATTCCGCGATCTTATAAGTCAATGATAATGGAATTCCTATAAAATGCAATCGCTGATCATTCTCTATATGGTACGTATTATTCGTACTCCACTCCGATCTTAAGTAAGAATAAGTTAATCCAGTCTGCAAAGAAAAACGATTATTCAAATAACGACTAATTGAGATACCCACCCCAATAGGCGTCTTATGATGAATATCCGTCTTAGCAGGATCTTTCTTCTCCGCATCGAACGAATTTAAGCTCATCAGATTCTCGCTCTTAAGCACACTGCTATTCGTCACATACTGAGGGACCAGATTATCAGCGCCCATGGAAAGACCTCCACCTCCCATACCGAACCCCCATTTCCGAGACGCGGTCTTCTCCAGCTTCTTTTTAGTAACAGGAGTAGCATCCGCAACAAGTACATCATTCTTGAGAACAACTATCTCATCATTATTCCTTTCAACCTCCGGTTCAACGGTATTTTTTTCTCATTCGCCGATCTATCAGCAGACATTACCTCCGACTCAGAAATAGGCCGATCCTCTGCACTCTCTACATTTTGCCGGAACGCTGCCATCCTAGCCTTAGCTCCCACTTTAACCGCTCCAGATGCCGCTTTTGCCTTCACGACCGCAGCAGCAGGAATAGTCGCTAATACGGGCGCTTGCTCCATCGTTTTCTCTATCGGAACAACCGGGGTATCCACGGATGTCGACTCTTGTGAAGACTGTATTTCTTGGGCTATAGGTAGATCTTCCATCTCCCTGTCATATAAATAGATACCACCCGATACGACCAATAAGGAGATCACGGCGGCGGCAACCCAGTAGCGAAGCGTACGACGCAAAGGAACCGGAGCCTTTCCGGGCAATCGATCGGCTATAGCCTCCCAGTCGCCGGGTAGCGTATCCATCTCGAAATCCTCTAGCTTCGACCGGATCGCGTCATCCCATATATCTCTTTCCTTTTTACTCATCTTATCTCAATACAATGCGTTAATTCTACGTTGTAATAACTGCTTGGCACGGGTATATTGGGAACGGAAGTACTCTCTGTTATGTTCAACATCTCACTGATCTCCTTATGAGAATATCCCTCTATCGCGAACATATTGAATACGGTACGGAAGCCAACCGGCAACTCCTTCACTAGATTCATCAACTCAGCCGCCGACATGTCCGAGATAGCCGAACTATCGGGTTGAATCAGTTCCGCCGTATTGTCAAGATCGGTCGCTTCACGCAACACATCCGACTTTCGCAGATATTCCAACGCACAATTAACAAAGATCTTCCGCATCCACCCCTCGAATGAACCACTCCCTGTATAGGAATCCATACTGGTAAAGATTTTCACGAAGCCATCCTGCAACAAATCACGAGCCGTTTCCCTGTCGTTCACATAACGAAGGCAAACTCCCATCATTTTTCGGGAATATGCATCATAAAGCTCTTTTTGAGTCGTCTCCCCCCTTCCGACAACCCTCTATCAGTTGTAGCTCATTCATTCAGTCGTGCCTTGAACGTCTCCCTTCTGGAGACTGTACAATATTAGGATGTAAATAATTAAACAAACGCTGCATTCCGTAGAAAAATTATTTCATAAACAGGGCGGACACTCCGGCCCGCCCTCACGGAACATCTGCAAAGATAAGATGTTCTTATGAATTTCCATGTTAATGAGCGTGAGTATGCTCACTTTTTTTTCGCCGGAGGTACCGGACAGCCGGCGCCATTATCTACCGGAACCGCTTCCATACCGATCTTTTTTGAATGCCGCGGCCAAGCGGGTCTTCGAAGTCTTATCCGTCTTGTACGTCACAATGGCCGTACGGGTGCTCAGATCACATTTCAAGTCGGTCACTCCTTTCTCGAAAGCGATATTTTTCTCGATCTTCTTGATACAGTGATCACAATCCATCGCTTCGATAAAGAAGGTCACAGAGTCCTTCTTCTTTTTCGCGTCTTGGGCGAATGTCATCGATACCGTACATACAGCACAAAACAACAACATAATTAATCGTCTCATAATCAATCATTTTTAATATTAACAATTCTAATTATCCATTCATATCTACCAAAAGAAAAGCACCACTATAGGCATCGGGCTACACGTATATAGGCGTAGGGCCACACCAGTATACGCATAGGCCTACACGTATATACGTGCGGGCTTATACGTATATACGTGTCAATCCCTGCTTATATTAAAGCGGATACCCGCATAAATTTTCCGTCCATGCACCGGTCCCCACACCATAGATCCATCGAAGTTATCCCCTCTGGGATTGCTGGCATCGATAATCGGATTCGGTTGTTTGTAATTAAACAGGTTCTCCGCTCCCACGTAAATAGACCATTGACGGAAATATTTCGTAATCTGCGCATTCACTACCGTATAAGCCTTAAAATTCGGCTCCCATAACGGATTAGATGCATCCGGTGTCGGCATACGGCCACCTCCATTAAACTGGCTGGTCAAATCAAACTGCCATTTTTTCAACGGGGTTTGATAAGAAGCGGTCAATAAACCTTTATAATCACTAACCAACGGCTTTTTTCAATCGATGCGCCACCCCCTCCTCATTCCGGTAATCGGTCTTCGCATCTGTATAACGATAAGCGGCCGTTAACGTAAATCCCCGGAAAAAAGGATAGGAAGCCTCCACTTGGAAGCTATTCGAATAGGAACGCCCATCCAGATTGTAGAAACGAACCGCATGAGGATCACTATCCATATCCACCACGATTTGCTTCAAGAAATCGGTATAATACCATTCCCCGCTCAAGCTCAGTTCCTTCCCGAACAAAGGTATATAAAATGACAGATTCAGACCGGTATTCCACGCTTCTTCTTGATCCAGATTGTCGGCGATATACATTTTTCGACTACTGGATAACAAAAAGTTGTTCTCTGCCAGCACATTCGCTGTCCGGAATCCTTTACCTGCCAAAGCCCGGATATGGAACCAGTCAAAAGGATTATATTTAATATGTACACGAGGGGTTACAAAGAAATCATACAACGTACTATAATCCGCACGTACACCCGCCAATAAGATCAGTTTATCATTCAGATTGAACGTATATTGGGCATAAGCTCCCGGCACGACTTCCGTACGGTCATAGGCATGACGGACCGACTCTCCTCCCGCATATTGAACCAGATTCTCGTCGAAACCATCATAGTTCATACTTAATCCGGTACTCAAGCTATGCATCGGCGTAAACTCCTTTTCATACAGCAAACTGGCATATACATTATTCTGATATACATTATAGGGCGTACGGTCATATCTTGATTTTTGCTCATGATAAGAACCGGAAAGTATCAATGCCACGCTCTCTACCTTTTCCTTATCGATAATATAGGCCTGCTTCGTAAATAATTCGGCCCGGTTCGTATTTAAATGAATCCGATACGGGTCGGTGAAATCATGGTGTTTCGTATCCTGCCCACCGGTACGGCTCTCATGCAGATAGCGAACTCCGTATTGAGCCACGTATTTATCCAATTTATGATACCAACGATTCATTACGTTCACCTGTTCCCTTAGCGGCGTATCGAGAAAACCATCGTCATTACCGTCATGTTGCATTTTATCATTCGAGTAGTGTACCAATAAACCGGTAGAGAGCTTGTCGTTGATATGCCAAGAAGCATCCGCATTCCCTTCATAACGTCCGGCATCACTAGCGAACACATTAGCAGAGAAAATATCCGCCGTAGGGGGCTTCTTGAATTCCACGTTGATTTGTCCGGCCAACGCCTCATACCCATTCTTAACCGAAGAGGTTCCTTTAGACACCTGAATACTCTCCATCCAAGCTCCCGGAACATAATCCAAGCCATATAAGGAAGCGGCCCCCGGAAATTCGGGTAATTCTCGGTCAACATTTGTACGTAGGTTCCCGCCAATCCCAACAGCTTAATTTGCCGGGCACCTGTAGCCGCATCCGAGTACGATACATCGACAGACGGATTTGTCTCAAAGCTCTCCGCCAGATTACAGCAGGCCGCACGGCAAATCTCATCGTACGTAATTTTCTGAGTTTGCAATACGCTCGTACGGGAAGCGATGGTTCCCATCTTGCGCTCACTAACCACGACCTCATCCAAGGCGATCTCACCTTTTAAGATAATCTGCATAGCATCGTCCTTCTCATCCACAGGGGTGACCTCAGTCATATAACCGATATAGCTAACCACCAGATTCTTGGAGTCACCTTTTCGTTCTAACTCGAAATTTCCATCCACATCGGACGTGGTTCCATTTTGGGTTCCTTCCCAATATACATTTGCCCCGATAATAGGTTGTTTGTTTTCATCACATACACGTCCTTTCACTTTCTTGCCGGAATCCTCGGCCCAAGTCAAAGTAAAAGTCAAACAGAACAGTAAAAATATCAGATATAATTGTCTTAACATGATAGTTGTTATTTGATTGAATCGTTAAATACAGTTTCCGCAGGGATAGAGCATTCCCTACCTTAAAACCAAAGGGTATTCAGCGAGCAGCTTCCACCCTCACGAATACAATCAAATCAAAAGCGTAGTCAATAAAGAAAGGTACACACGAGGACAGGCTACGGGAGGACCTGTCACCCTAATCTCATAAGAATCAGCAAATAAGGAAGCAATTTGTAAACTCTCGAAAATAGAGGAGAAGAGCAAATCATGTACGACTGGTTGCAGATCCGGTACTTGTATATTTACAGAATTCCAATCAAAATCAACCCGTTCAATGCCACAGCCGTTCATGCCACAACACTCCACCGTATTATTCGCAAGCTTATCACGACTATGATCATGTCCATGAATCTCACAGCACTTAGCTTCCAATAAAGCCTCCACTCCCTCTTTCTCGCAAACGCCACAACAATAAGATACGAAATTAACCCCCGCTCCCCCATAAAAGATCAAGGAAGCAAGAATTACAAGAAACAAGGATGTGGCAAATCGTCTCATATGCCGCAAAAATAAGCAAAAAAACTCGAAATCAAAATACTCCCTTTACTTGATAAATTTAGACAGGTAATAATAGGTATCCGGAGAAGGTTCACTCTCTATCCGGTAACGGGTGGAAGCCGTTACAGAAAATGTATACCCACGTTCAGACTCTACATCGATAGGAAGAAAAAGCTCGTTGCCATAAATATTCGTAGCTAATATGGATTTTGCCGAAGCTGTGTCGATCGAATCCGTCAATGAATAATAAACGGTATAAGTTAAATCCTGCTTTTCCGACACAGGTTTCTGCCAAGTTAAATGCAACTCATCATCCAAACGTTCCACTTTGATGCCCTCCGGAGCGGCAGGTACCGAATCATTCAGCCAAGTCAACGGAGGCAATTGGGCCGGATATTTATAGTAATTGTCTCTCAACTCTTTATAGAGTCCTTTATCATTATACAGGACATTTCCACAACGAAAGAACGCACAGCCGGCTCCTCCGTAATAACGACTATAATCGATCTGGTCAGTTATATCATTCACGGCCCAGTCCGCCTCGCTCTTGTCCATTCGATAAGCTCCCAAGCCGGGTACGACCAAACGCCCGTTACAATTATCCACCCAATTATCCACGAAAGGAAAGAAATTCTTATGCAGGTAATACATCATCGGAACAATCATATCTTGTTTACCTTGTTGCATCCACATCTTAGGGTCTTGGAAGACACTTTCGTAAGCGGTCCAACCCGCGTTAGGTACCCGTTCAATACGATTATATTTCCCGAGTGGCGAACTACTAACCTGTACCCAAGGTTTCGTTTGCTTTACCCAATCGTAAATACGATAAACCATCCGGTTGATATTCTCCCTACGCCAGTCTGCCAGAGACTTTTTCTTACCGGATTTATTATACAGCGCTTTATCCGGGAATTTTTTCGCCTCTTCCGGATAGCGGATATAATCAAAATGGATGCCATCTATATCGTAGCCATTCACGATCTCCTTGACTAAGGATAAGATATAATCAGCGGTCTCCGGTACACCGGGGTCCAAATACCACTCTCCATTATGCCGTTTGCAGAGTTTTGGTTTCTTTTTAACCACGGAAAGCTTTCCTTGCTCCTTCACGCTTTTTTCCGTTCCCAACGGGAAAGTCACGAACCACGCATGACATTCCATTCCCCGTTTATGGCATTCATCAACGACAAAAGCGAGCGGATCATATCCCGGTAATTCTCCATACTTACCGGAGAATGTCTTACTGACTGGTTCGATAGCCGAACGATACATCACGTCTCCCCTCAAGCGAGCCTGAATGAAGACCATATTAAAATTCGCTTCTTGAAGCCGGTCCAAGATATCAAGCAATGCCTGTTGCTGGGCTTTTCGTCCCGCCTCGGTAGTAGCCGGTTTATGAGGCCAATCCAGACCATAAACCGTAGTCAACCAAACCGCACGAATTTCCTTTTTGGGAGGCTCCACCGCTTGTAACAGACAAAAAACGGGTAAAGCCAGCGACAGGATAAGCAACAGACAAAACTTTCTCATCTTTATAATGCCTTATTGAGCCCGCGAATGTAGTATTTTTTGAGTCTCTTCCGGTAAATCAGTCGTAATAAAATCGACTCCCATATCGATCATCTCTTCCATTAATTTAGGGTCATCTACGGTCCAGACATTCGAAGTCATGCCTAGGACTTTACAATCCTTCACCCAATCCGGATGAGATTGCAAGACTTTATAATGGTAGTCTAATCCTGTAAAACCAAGCTCTTTCAATTCCATCGGGGATAATTCTCCATTCAGATAAGAAACCTCAGATTTCGGACATAGACGGATAAATTCTTTACAAGCATCCATATTAAAAGATATGTAATCCGTACGTTTCGCTAATTTCATACGCTTTACCATTTGCACAGATAACCTTGCCGCATCTCGATTACGTTCCGGGGTATCATGGGATTTCAATTCAAATATTAACCGGATATTCTTCAATTTCTTCGCACGTTTCAAATATTGTTCCAAAGTAGGGAGCTTTTCGCCGTTACTCAATTGTAGATCCTTCAATTCATCGTATGTACAAGATTGGATATGTTTTCCTTGGATATCATTATCGTGGTAGACAACCAACACATTGTCTGCTGTAAGATGCACGTCGAATTCCGAGCCATAGGCACCAATTTCGCTAGCACGTTCCAAAGAGCGGATAGAGTTCTGGGCAGAGCCCTCCGTTTTCCAATACCCCCGATGGGCTATCACTTTCGTATTATCCTTTGCCGCTACCATTCCTGCCATCATCAGGCAAAGTAGCAAAAGAAGAGTAGATTTTAAATTCATGGTAAACTTGTATTTCAAGGCAAGAGGACAGTGTGTCATAATTTATGATATGGCACACCCTCCTCCCACGGATTATTTTCCGATCTCTGATAAATAACGTTCGGCCTCAATAGCTGCCTTACAACCACTTCCCGCAGCGGTAATAGCTTGACGATAATGGGGATCAGCGACATCTCCGGCGGCAAACACACCCGGAACTTTCGTGTCGGGGAGTTCCCGGAACTGTCTCGATATAACCGATCTCGTCCGTATCTATCCATGGCTTGAAAATATCCGAATTAGGTTTATGGCCAATCGCCAAGAAGAAACCATCGATGGCGATATCCACTTTCTCCTCATCCGGCTCTCCCATACGTTTTACCAAATGAGCACCTTCCACGCCATTCTCTCCAAATAAACCCAGGGTGTTATGTTCGAAAAGCACCGTGATATTCGGAGTCTTGAAGACACGTTCTTGCATTACTTTTGAAGCACGCAAATAGGGTTTACGCACGATCAAGTAAACCTGCTTCGCCAAACCTGCCAAGTAAATCGCTTCCTCACAGGCCGTATCCCCACCACCTACTACCGCTACCGTCTTTTTACGATAGAAGAAACCATCGCAAGTAGCACAAGCGGATACACCCATACCCGCATACTTATGCTCATCCGGAAGACCCAGATACTTCGCGGAAGCACCCGTAGCGATAATCAAAGTCTCCGTCTCGATCACTTTCTCGCCATCAATCGTAATTTTATAAGGAGCCTCGCCCAAATCAGCGGCGGTAGCGATACCGAAACGGATATCCGCACCAAAACGGACGGCTTGTTTTTTTAAATCTTCCATTAACTCAGGACCGGTTATACCGTCCGGATATCCCGGGAAATTCTCCACCTCCGTAGTTGTCGTTAATTGTCCCCCCGGCTGTATTCCTTCATAAAGCACCGGAGATAAATTCGCACGGGAAGCATAAATCGCTGCCGTATAACCTGCTGGACCCGAGCCTATAATAAGGCAACGTACTTTCTCATTCACTGAATCGCTCATAGTATCTAAGTATTAATTATCAATTTTCAATTCTCTATTATCGAAGGTCTATCACCTCTACGTCCGGATAATCCCCTTCGTTAAAAACAAAAAAACGATCTGGTTGGTTTATACCTGTTTTCAATTGGCTGATCTGGATCGTACTGCTAACGCCGTTTTTAGAAGTAACCGTGATACGAGCCGGGAAATTTGAATATTTCTCGATTTGCAACTCCACTTTCACGATATCCCCTTTTTTCTTCGGTGTCAATTCCACATCGTAAGCGGCTTTTCCGTTCGGTGCCGTACTCTCGCCTTTATAAGCCGCCGTGAATCCCTTCTTATAACTATTTAATAAAAGAGCGGGATTTGTAAATTGCAACTCCTCTCCCGTAGTTCGTCACGTTCACCTCATCGTTCCGTTCCACATACGTCCATTGCGTCGTACCATTAAACCAAGTAAGCGCATCCGGCGTGACTAATGTAAACTTATCACCTTTCATCTGGATGGTTCCCTCAAAACTCTCTCCCGCATCCTGACCGGCAGAACGGGTAAACATCGTAAAAAGAAGCGCTTATCCCATTTGAATTCTCATAAGCAGCAGCCGCCTTCCCCAAGATATCATTCGCATTCTGGGCATGCGCCCCCACTCCTAGTCCCAACAGGAAACACAAGAATAATCCGACAAACGCGATACACCGCCATAATCTTATTTTATGTTCTCTTCTCATATTTATTTCAAAGCATTTAATACTTGCTCCAACGAATACTCATCTTGCACCAATACTTGACGGGCCTTACTTCCCTCAAACGGGCCAACAATACCGGCAGCCTCCAATTGATCCATCAAACGTCCGGCACGATTATAACCGATAGCGAATTTACGCTGGATCAAAGAAGTTGAACCTTGTTGCTGAATCACGATCAAGCGAGCCGCCTCATCAAATAAGGGGTCTCGATCTGATAAATCGACAGCTCCCGAAGTCGATGCCTCTCCCCCTTCCGGTACATAGTCCGGAAGCAGATAAGCGGTTTGGAAGCCAGCCTGCTCACCGATATAATCCACGATATCCTCCACCTCGGGCGTATCTACAAAAGCGCATTGCACACGAACCGGCTCTTGTCCCGCTACAACAATCAACATATCACCCCGTCCGATCAAACGGTTAGCACCCGGAGCATCCAGAATCGTACGTGAATCGATCATAGAAGCAACCTTAAAGGCAATACGGCTCGGAAAGTTACTCTTGATCGTACCGGTAATCACCTTTGTATCCGGGCGTTGCGTAGCCAAGATCATATGGATACCTACCGCACGGGCCTTCGCCGCAATACGAGAGATAGGCAACTCGATCTCACGTCCGGCCACTGCGATCAAGTCGGCAAACTCATCCACCACTGCCACGATATAGGGTAAGAAGCGATGTCCCTTCTGCGGGTTCAACCGCCGTTCGATAAACTTAGCGTTGTATTCCTTTATATTACGAACATTCGCATTCACCAGTAAACGGTACCGGTCTTCCATCTCGATCACCAACGAGTTCAATGTAGCGACAGCGTCAGCTGGCTCCGTAACGATCGGCTTCTCCGCATTCGGAAGTTTCGCCAGATAATGACGTTCTATCTTGGAATAGATACTAAACTCAACCATTTTCGGGTCTACCATCACGAATTTCAACTCCGATGGATGCTTCTTATATAATAAGGAAGTGATGATCGCATTTAGACCGACAGACTTACCTTGCCCCGTAGCACCGGCTACCAATAGATGCGGTGTCTTACAAAGATCGAACATGAACACCTCGTTCGTAATCGTCTTACCCATCGCCACAGGCAACTCATACTTACCCTCAACGAATCGGCGTGAAG
>VOFD01001782.1_pt1 | contig 104047 bp, 117 predicted proteins | sample 5384101 | NCBI WGS metagenome assembly VOFD01 (sample SAMN12384723, study PRJNA508395) | human gut metagenome | isolation source: healthy gut C | host: Homo sapiens
CTTCTGCCAATTTCAGTTGGGCAACAAGACGCTGCAACTGTGCCTGTAAAGGCCGGTCGTTCACTTTAGCCAGCAGTTGTCCTTTTTTAACCTGGCTGCCTTCCTCAAAATTGATTTCTATGATTTTACCTGAGGTTTCGAAAGAAAGATCCACTTCCTCATCAGGCAACAGGCTACCGCTGATTTTGATTTCATCTTTGAGCAGCTGTGGCTTTATGATCTTTGCGTTTACATTTAATGCTTTTTTGCCATTGCGGTTACTGCTCATAACTTTGTCGGCAGCTGCCAATTCTTCATTTGTCTTGGGAAGCTGGGAATAAATGCCTCCGCCTATCAGTCCGGCACCAATGAATATGATGATGCCCCATTTCACTTTTTTATTCATGTTGTAGTATTAGTATTATATCAGATATTAAGTTAGATTATGTAGCACTAATTTGGACATATTAGGAACAGAAAGGTTTAATGCGAAAAGCGTTAAAAAAGGTAATAAAGTGATAATGTAATAGCACAATAGCGTGTTATTATGATAGGATGATAAAGTAATAGACTGATAAAACGTTATCACATTGTTGCTTTATCAATCTATCGTTCCTTTTAATATGCAGCCCGGTATTTACCTTCCTCTTTGTCTTCCAACATGTTAAGGTATGAGGCATAACGCGATTCGCTGATGTAGTGTTCCTCCACGGCTTTTCGTACGGCACATCCCGGTTCGTGGCGATGCGTACAGTTACCGTAACGGCAATCGGCAGAGAACTTAAATATCTCCGGGAAATAGTGTCCTATTTCCTCCTCTTCCATATCGAATGTTCCGAAACCTTTGATACCCGGTGTGTCAATGATATATCCGTCTCCCGGAACGGGAAACATCTCAGAGAACGTAGTGGTGTGCATTCCTTTGTTGTGGTAGGCGGAAATCTCCCCCGTTTTTACGTCCTGTTCAGGCAATATTGCGTTGATGAGCGTTGATTTTCCTACACCGGAGTGACCGGAGAAAAGTGTTACCCGTCCTTTAAGTTCTTCCTGAATGAGTTCAATGCCTTCACCGGTTTTGGCGGAGACTTTAAAGCAGGGATAACCGATAGTGGTATAGAGATTGATGAGGCTGTTCATATAATGAAGTTCCTCTTCATTGTATGCGTCTATTTTATTGAAGATGATCTTTACCGGAACACGGTATGCTTCGGCAGAAGCCAGAAAACGGTCGATAAAGGTGGTGGATGTTTCCGGATAGTTGACCGTTACGATAAGCATGCTTTGGTCAAGGTTTGCAGCGAGAATATGCGATTGCTTGGAGAGATTGGAAGCACGACGGATAATGTAATTTTTCCGGTCTTCTATTTCACTGATGAGAGCAGTTCCTTCCGGATTCAGAATGATTTGTACATAGTCTCCCACAGCTACCGGGTTGGTACTGCGAATGCCTTTTAACCGGAAGTTACCCTTGATTTTGCACTCTACACATTTACCTTCGTCGGTTTTTACCAAATACCAACTACCTGTATTTTTTATTACCAGTCCCCTCACTACTAATTAGATGAGTAATGAAGAATGAAGAATATCTCCATTCTTCATTAAATTATTATACGGTCATGATTTCTTTGTCCTTTGCAGCCAGCATATCATCAATTTGCTTGATGTATTTATCGTGAATCTTCTGCAATTTCTCTTCACCTCCTTTTTGTGCATCTTCTGCCAGGCCGTCTTTAACAGACTTCTTTAGGCCATCGATTGCATCACGGCGGGCATTGCGTACGCTCACTTTGGCAGTTTCGCCTTCACCTTTACACTGTTTGGCAAGTTGTTTACGGCGTTCCTCAGTCAGCGGTGGGATACCGATACGGATGATTTCACCGTTATTTTCCGGCATGATGCCAAGGCTGGAGTCAATGATAGCTTTCTCAATCACCTTGAACATACTTTTGTCCCAAGGCTTGATGACAATACTACGGGCATCCGGAGTATTTACGGCAGCTACGTTATTGATGGGAACCATGCTTCCGTAAGAGTCCACACGGATACCGTCCAGCAAACGAACGTCTGCTTTTCCGGCGCGGATGTGAGCCAATGCTTCTTCCAGATACATGACGGCCATATCCATTTTTTTCTTGCGCTTCATCTAAGATCTCTTTTTACTTCTCTCATATTTCTTAGTTTTGAATTGTGCTTTTAGAATTTTTGATTGAACAAAAGTAGTATAATTTTGTCTATTTGCAAAATATTAGCTAACAGGAATAAAGCAAATTGCGTATATTTGATAATACGAATATCTCTGCATATACTGGTGAGGGAGAGAATGACTGTCTGCGATGATTTTACTTAGCAGTTGCGAGAAAGAAGGATAGAAATGGCGGTGTGGCTATTTAATCTGATAAATATGGAATTGAAAACAGGGCAGAGATTTTAAAACAAAAACTCCGGTAAACATCTGCCTACCGGAGTCTCTTACTATTTGATTGTTTTTTATCAGTTATGTACCAATGTACCTATTTCTTCTCCTAACATTACCTTTTTCAAGTTTCCTATTGTATCCATGTCAAAGACAACAATGGGGAGATTATTTTCCTTACACATGCATGTTGCAGTAAGATCCATTACTTTCAGTCCACGTTTCAGAACTTCGTCATAAGTGATATCGTCGAATTTTGTGGCAGTCGGATCTTTTTCCGGGTCTGCGGTATAGATACCATCCACACGTGTACCTTTTAGCATGACATCGGCTTCAATCTCGATACCGCGTAGAGAAGAGCCCGTGTCTGTAGTGAAGAACGGGTTGCCCGTTCCGGCAGACATGATAACCACTTCACCTGCTTCCATACACTCGATGGCTTTCCATTTATTGTAGAATTCGCCGATAGGCTCCATGCGTACGGCGGTCAGTACACGTGCCTTTACGCCTGCCGCTACCAGTGCCGAGCTCAGTGCAAGGCTGTTGATAACGGTTGCCAGCATACCCATCTGGTCGCCTTTGACGCGGTCGAAACCTTTGTTTGCACCACTCAATCCACGGAAAATATTTCCACCGCCGATAACGATACCTATCTGAACGCCCAGTTCATGGATTTCCTTGATCTGTGCTGCATATTCGGCAAGGCGCTTCTCGTCAATGCCATATTGTTTTTCGCCCATCAGGCTTTCGCCGCTGAGCTTTAACAGGATTCTTTTTTTATACTTTGCCATATGATATTACATTTAGTTTCTGCAAATATACGCTTTCTGTCTGTAAAGATTAACTTTGGTACAGAATTTTTCTACTTAAAGTTGCCTGCATGATGCCACGGAGAGATAAATAGACGATGAAGGCGAGCCAGAGGGCATGATTTCCCATCCATTCGTGTAAAGAGTAATAAACAAGGAAGAAACTGCCGGAAGCTACCAGCATGGAGTAAAACATTTGTCGGGTGGCAGTGGCTCCTATAAAAATGCCATCCCACAGGAAAGCGGCAAAACCTGTAAGTGGGATTGCCAATACCCAATAAAAAGTAATTTCCGGCTTCCCGGATGACGGAGGTTTCATTAGTCAGCAGTCCTAGGAATGACTTGCCTCCAAAGAAATAAAGCAAGGTGAAGCCTGTGGAAAGACCGACACCCCAAATGAAGAGCTGGCGAACTGTGCGATATAATGCCAGTCGATTATTGGCACCAACATATTTACCCACCAACGCTTCTCCTGAATAAGCAAAACCATCCATGATATAAGAAAATAGAGTGAATAATTGCATTAGCAAAGTATTGACGGCCAATACTATTTCTCCTTGTGCCGCTCCGGCAGAAGTGAAAAATAGAGTGACAATGACCAGACAGAGGGTTCGTAGAAAGATATCCCGGTTTACCTGGAAAAAACGCAGCATGGCTTCCTTTTTCAGTACTTCATGCCAAGCAACGTGCTTTTTAAGTCCTCCATAATATCGCCTCCATAATAATAATGCCATCAGGAAACCCGCATATTGGGCTGTAAGTGTCCCCAAGGCTACCCCGGCAACTTTCATGTGGAACAGGTAAACGAAACAAAGGCTTGCAGCAATATTAACAATATTTTGTGTGATGGCGATGTACATCGGGAAACGTGAATTCTGCATACCGATGAACCAACCTGCGAATCCATAGAGTCCGAGCATGGCAGGAGCTCCCCATATACAGATCCGGAAATAGAGTGTAGCCAATCGCTCTACTTCCTCTGTAGTTTGTATAAAAGTGAATGCCAGCTTCCGGATGGGATATTGCAATGTCACTAAGATAATGGCGATAAGCAATCCTACTCCGACAGACCGTAATAAAAGTCGTGCAACTTCATCCAGATCATGTTTGCCGTATGCCTGTGAGGTCATTCCACTGGTCCCCATTCTCAAAAATCCGAAGATCCAGTAGATAATGTTGAATAACATTCCGCCCACGGCAATGGCTCCGATATATGCAGCGGCTCCCAGATGCCCTACGATTGTTACATCAATCAGTCCCAGCAAGGGAACTGTTATGTTTGATATAATCGAGGGTACAGCTATCTGAAGTATTCTTTTTATTGATAATATTCGGAGTTTGAGCAATCATTTTAAAACTCTGGTTTGTTCTATTTACCGACAAAGGTACTCTTTTTTGTCGCAAACGGTAAAAAAGTACCTGATAATAACAATTTTTATAATACATAATGTTTTAAAAATGAGTATATTTGCGGTAACAAAAACTGGGTAATATTTAATAAGAGATGAGAACCTTAACTTTGCTATTTTCATTAATAGTTACTTTCCCCTTTGTGCTCTCTGCGCAAACGGCGGGAGAACTCCTACAGAAGGTGTCTGCTGCCTTGTCTGAGGGGCAGGATGATTATGTTGTGAGTCTGTTTCGTCAGGCGATAGCTGCCGGAGCCGATCAGACTGAAATGTATTACTGGACTCAAATAGAAAAAAACAGTGCCGTGGCTCCCCGTCTGGTCAATGAGTTGGCAACCTATTACAAGCGTAAGCGGAATTATGACAAAGCTTATCTTTTTACAGAGAATTCTTGCAGTATCATTCCGAAGATGTTCCTGCACTTGTGTCGTGTGCCGAAATGGAGATGATGAGAGGCAAGGAAAAGATGCCGTCAAAACTTATGAAAAGGTTTTGATGCTGGATGCCAATAATCTGCAAGCCAATATTTTCCTGGGGAGTTATTATTACCTGCAAGCAGAACGCGAAAAGAAGAAGCTGGAGGATGATTATAAGAAAATAACTTCTCCTACACGGATGCAATACGCCCGCTATCGTAACGGACTCTCTGATGTCTACTCCAATGTTTACTCCAAAGCAAATGACTATTTGCAGCGTGTGTTGCAACTGTTTCCTTCCACAGAGGCGGGAAATACCTTGGAAAAAAGAAGGAAACTGGAAGCGGAAATTAAGTAAGCTGTAATAGGCTTTCTGCGTTTTCTACTGCTCTTTTGCAATAATAACCCGAGGCAATCTTTTTTATTGATCTCCTTTATATTTCTGACCATTTCGTTATAGGATTCTGCGGAAATGGATGATAATATGGAGTCTAACTCTTCCAGTGAATCAATACACACGCATATTTTGTTCTCTGCAACAAATGAGGCCAATGCTGCTTCTTTCCATATAATTATGGGAAGATTGCAGCGTATGTATAAGGACGCTTTATGCGGATTATTTATCTTCTGGTATATTCCGAGATCTCCCGAGCAAGTATGGATAGAGTCTCCTTCCCATATTAAGCCAAAGTGGGCGCTGACTTGTTCTATTAACTGATCTGAAGGCACAAAACCTTTAAATTTGAACAACGTTTTGTCTTTTATTTTATCTTCTTCGAATCTTTTACCGTAAAGTTCAAATTGCCATTTTGACATCACATCATTCAAAGAGTACAGATATTTGTTTTTTCTGTAATTTAGTGCTCCTGCGTAAATCACCTTAATTGGCTTCTGGTTAGGCTCATGTGTATTGTTGTTTACGGAAGGAGATAGATAATCGAAAATCTCCAGACATACCATAGGTTGAGTGTATCCTTGTGACTCCATCCATTCCTTCATCCTGTTGTTGTGTACGATTAGTACATCTGAGTGGCTGAGGCGTTTGATTTCCTGTTCTGCTGTCAATTTTTTGCTTCTGAAAGTTCCCAAGTCATGGATTATTGTGATAACTTTTCCTCGTTTCAAATGTATGATATTACATACGAAAGAGTAATACTTCTTGAAAGGATACTGGACGACTACCACGTTATTGGCAGAAATTGTAAACAACACTTTTAGTACTCCGGCAAGGGTAATTAAAAAGCCTGCTATCTTGTTGGAATAAGTGGTTTGCGGTAGTCCGGCATTTTTATATCCCAGTTTAGAGAGAATTTCTTCTATATCTGTTTTGGCCTTATTGCCTGCATTATTTAGGACATTATAGTTTTTGGATAGATAATATTGAGTCATTGTTTTGTTCTTTTAGATTGATAACTCCTTTTTGGGTGAGAGATATGGCTGATGCAATAGTGTCATCCATATCGAAATATGCATATTGTCCCAAACGTCCTCCGAAAATGACATGGGAATTTTTTTTCTGCCAATGCCTTATACTTATTAAAACATTTTAAATTCTTTTTCATCATTGATGGGGTAATAAGGCTCGTCAGAAGGCGTATATTTCTGAGGATACTCCTTGGTAATGATAGTTGAAGGTTGTTTCCCGAATTCAAAATGTTTGTGTTCAATGATTCGTGTAAATGGGTATTTAGCTTCATTGTAGTTGATTACGGCATTACCTTGATAATTGTCAGTATCCAAATAGATGTGTTTAAACTTCAGACTTCTGTAATCCAGTCTGCCAAACTTATATTCAAAATACTCGTCGATGCAACCTGTGAAAAGTATCTTTTCTGCTATACTCTGAAAATAGGGTATGTTATCAAAATAGTTTGTATAGGTTTGAACATGGATATCCTTTAACAGATTGTTGGTGAGTGCAGTATAGCCATCTTTAGGGATGCCTTGATAAGGGTCGTTGAAATAGTTGTTATTATAAGTAAGACGGAAAGGTATTCTTTTGATGATGGAAGCAGGCAGTTGGTTGGCGGGACGTCCCCATTGCTTTTCTGTATATTCCTTAATAAAAGTGTAATATATGTCGTCTCCGCAAAGCTTCAGTGCTTGCTCTTCCAGATTGGCAGGCTGGGATATGTCTTTATATTTAGAGCATTGTTCCTGAATTTTGTGTTTTGCTTCTTCTGGAGTATTTACGTTCCATAATTTATTGAATGTATTCATATTAAAGGGAAGATTGTAAAGCTTTCCTTCGCTGTATGCTAGTGGGGAGTTAATATAGTTGTTGAATTTAGTGAATTTGTTTATATAATGCCAGACTTCTTCATTGTCCGTATGAAATATATGCGCTCCATACCAATGTATTTTAATATCATTTTCTTCTTTTGTATAAATGTTTCCTCCTGTGTGTCCGCGTTTGTCAATGACCAGACATTTCTTTCCATTTCCGTTCATAATCTGCGCAAAAGTAGAACCGAATAAACCGGAACCCACGATGAGGTAGTCGTATGTATATTTTCTCATTCGTTTAATGCTTCTAATTTTCAAGAATGTGACCTTGTTTATTGCGTATATTGAGTCCGCTTTAAAGAATCGATTGTCTAAACAGGTTACTAATTAAAGTGGACTCAATATTGATAAATGTTTTATTCAAACATGGAATTTGGATAGCAATAGATACCAATTTGGTCTACTTTCTTCCCGGATTTTCCGTAAATTCCGTGCATCTGGAGACCTATATTTCCAAAATCTACTGAAGTCCAATCTCCGCCACTTCCACCAAATACATAAACTTTATTCAGGTTGGTTGTAAATACCAGTTTGTCTACTTTGCCGCCACTGCTGACCTGAAGGCTGGTGATGTATTCGTTGTTGGCTAAGAACATCCATGATTCAGCACCTCCATTTCCACCAAAATGCGCAGAATTAGTGTATATATTATTACTGTCTACCCAGTATACTTGGATTGCGTCAATAACCGCACCGTGCTTGACTTTTATAGCAAGGATTTTTTTTCCATGTCGCATTACCAGATAGGGTTGCTGGTGCATCAAAAGGGGCACCACCATTTCCTCCCCATGGACCGAATGAAATTCCGTTGGAAATTCGTGTGTTCGCAGAGAATGCCGGAGTTTCTATTTCTTTAGAATTTATGGATTTGAGATGCTCTATCTCTTTAGAAAAGTCTGGTCTGTTATAGTTGTGATAGATGGTCTTTCCTTCGAAATTTTGCTCTAATTGGTGTATGTATGTCATGTAACTGATGTAGCTTGTATCTGTTGCTATGCTTTTGGCTGAAATTACATCAGAATCAATACTTGATTTATTGATTATTACAGGCTCATTATCATTTGTGCACGAAACTAATAGTGCAAAAAAGAAAATTGTGAATGTTGATAGTTGGTTTTTCATAATGTTTTTTGTTAAATAGTTGATTTTTTATTGAGTTATTTCGAAATAATCGTGGTGATGTTTTGTATCTTAAATGTTCTGTTCCTTTGTAGCTTTAGAAGTGTCCATAGAAAGATTCTTCCCCTATGGTTAGTTCAATGGTGTATTTCCCTTTTGGTAGTCTGGGTAATTCAAATGTATGACATTTTGAGTAGCCTATAATAATGGCCGAATGAATGATGTTTTTGTATGTATCCTTTATTGCTATTTCAAGTTTTTCAATGGGCATATCCGAATAAATAGAAATGATATTCCCGTCATGAGTAGCCGTCGGCATTATAGGCAAGGAACGGTCATCCTTTACCCAATCATCGACATTTTCTTTATATAACTGTATTTGTGTTTCCTGTGCCATGCCATCCATGTAAAACAGAAAACTGATGAATATGAAAAGTATTCGCTTCATAATTTTTGCTTTTTAGTTGATTCTTGTTTGCAAATATGAGCTTTTCTAAAATCACATCAAATGATTGGAGTGTGCAATGTAGTGTGCATATTCCTTTTCAGTGTGCAGTATAGTGTGCTAAAATGGACTAATTAGCTTATAATGAGAGTATAATGTCGTCCCAGTCCTTCGGACTTCCTTTTGTGCCGAAAACTTTTTTATAAAGTCTCCGGCGGGTAGAAGAAATGGCCTCCTTGCTACGATTCGTCAGTTTTGCAATGTCTATGGGAGGGATGTTTATCTTAATAAGTAGGCAAACAGAGTATTCTTGCTCGTTCAGATTATAGAGGTTGCGCAACTTTTCGGTGAAACCTTCGTAAAGGCTGTCTATGGTTTCTTCAAGTTCTTTCCAGTCGTTGCCGGAGAGTCGTTTTTAGTCGTGAGTAGTTGCTGGATATGCTTGTATATTTTTGATTCCGGAAGTGCGGTATCGGATTGTTTACGCCTGATCAATTCTATTTCCGCTTGCTTGTTTGTACAGAGGGTTAGTTCTATTTGCTCTTCCAATTGGGCCCTCAGTGTATTGTTTGTTAAATCGGCTTCCTGCAGTTCTTGTTCCAGTTTTTCAATTCTCAGCTCGTTTTCTTTTTATGTACAGGGCACTTTTTCTGTATTGCTCTTCCTTTAATTGGCTGAGCTTTTTTAATTGGATATTAAGCAGCTGTTTTTTCCGTTTGTAGCGTTGAAGGTAGGCGAATAATAGGGCAATGATAAGAATTCCTATTGATATAATATAAATAATGAGGTTTTGTTTTCTTTCATTTGCTGTTTTCAGTCGGTTGTTCTCCTTCTCGCGGAGTTGGTAATTGTAGAGAGCATGTAATCGGCGAATGGTTTCTATATTGGTGATTTGGTAGATGGAGTCCGTGCATTGCTGGTATTGGCGGAGGTGCAACAATGCCTCTTGGGGATTGTTGTGCATGATGGCGATTTCCGCCAATCCTTTGCAGGCTGTCTGCTTGGCATAAATGGTGCCGCACTTCAGTAATTCTGTATAGTAATAAATGGCGGAATCAATAGAGCCTGTCTTGTGATATAGTTTTGAGGCCATGGAAAAGATGCCGCTTCTACTGGGAATATCCAAGGAGTCCAATGAGGGTTGCAGGAATTTTCGAGCTAAGTCATATTTTTCTAATTCAATGTACAGGCTTGCCATTTGGCTTTGCACCATAGCCATAAGATCGTAATTTCTCAGAACTTTCGCTATATAATAAGCCTTTCGGAGGTAATATAGGGAACTGTCATTTTGGTCGAGGCATCGGTAACCATTGGCTATATCTCGTAAATTGAATACCATACTTGCGCTATCCTTTAGTGCTATATTGCATTTTCGCGCTTCTTTTAATATTTTCAGTGCTTCATCATAAGTCTTCTGATAGAGAAACAACGTTCCCATCTGGCTGTATATCTTGCTTTTTAGTCGATATCCTTTATTGTCGGGTAATGCGTCTATCGCCTTTTGAAGTAATCCAGTGCTAACGGTGCATCCTCTAAGTCTCGGTATACCCGTCCCGCATAATAGTATGCCTCCGGCAAATGGTGCTCATCTTTTTTTCTCTGTGTAATAATGTAGCACGGGTAGTATCAAGCTATCAGAAGTATGACGTATATATGCCTTGTCGTTTGCTTTGATGCAAAGCAGCCGATAATACATCCGCGTTGCTTCAGATTCTGCTTTCATGCTCTCTTTTAGTGTATTCAATAAAGCGATAGCGCTATCCGGTCGCGCACTCGCCAAGCTGTCCGCTACAATTAGTGATTTCGGGTAAGGCCTTTTTGCCACATGCGTAGGCGCATAGGAGCAGACAGGTTAGTAGTATGAATCGTGTGCTTGTTTGTTTCATACGTACAAAGATACGTTTTTTTCCTAAAAAAGTGAAGAGTGGAAGTGTCATAGGTGGAAAGATCGTTCTCAGAGGGCATGTTGACCGGTCACTTTGAAATATTTTTCTAACACCAATAGCGAAATCAAGTTCTCCCGTTTCCGGTTCTTGAACTGCTTTACGTATTCATTGGCATGTTTAATGATTTCCTGTGCTTCATCAATATGTTCTATATAATATTGCAAGCGGGATTCTAAATCGGAGAAATCCGGTTTTATTTCAATATAATGATAATTGGGAATCAATGTACCTTCCATGAACCATGTTTCACAGGTAGGTTGTGGCATCACTGCTATGGAATTAGAAGACATCACCCATTTTAGATTGCTTGCAACATCATTGCCTTCAAGGGCTAGAATAAACTTGTAATCTAAATGCTCTTGGATAGTTTTCTTTTCGGTCTGCCACTCTTTAGGATCGGTGGTGTTTTTGCTTACATCGCCCAAGTCGCACATTGGATGATGGAAATACATTTCCATGAATTTTTTGCGCGAAGTTTTACCTTTCACTTTTCCTCGAAAAATTACCATATTCTTCTTGGATTCGAATGTTTTCTTGTCATTAACAAAGATAAAGTGTCTAACTTTGTCAAGTTTCATTATTACTGAATTTTCGTTATGGAGAGTTAAAGGGCGGCTTTTGACAATAGAAGGATATTGAGGAATATAGGTTACGTCTCCTGGACAGAAACCCCATTGGAAGCGAACTGGAAACCAACGGGTATATTGGTAGGTGTCAAAAAAATAGACCTTTTGTTTACCTATCTTATGCTCTGCTAAATGAGGTGCAGTGGAGGGTAGCTTTATTGGTCCGGTCAATTTATTATAATAGTTGACGCGTTGCTCTATATATGTTCTATCATTCCTTCGGGATAGCGTTTCTAATCTATTGTGAAGACGCATTCGAAAAAAAAACTTCGGCATTAAAAGCCTGCATGCATTTATGGCATAGTATATAAATTTTGGGTTTTTCCCACTACGTAACTTGTATAAGAATTTATTTTTCATTTTTGATCAATGTATTTCTTTAACTTACAAAGTAATGAAAAAATAAAATGATATCAAATTGTTTAGTGCGGAAAGTTATTCTAATTTCAAGAAGCTTACTTTGGAGAAAGAAGTAGACTTTGGGTATCAGAGCAGATACTGTACTTCTTTAAATAAATATCCGCGTTCTTTTCCAGTCTGATCCTTAAGAATAAATCGTCCGTCCGGTTCTACACGTAGCAGGCATGCAAGGAATTCACCGTCTGCGTCTGCATAACGGTGGAAGCCGTTTCGGCGGAAAAGGGAACGGACATAACGTTCTGTGATAATATCGGCTGCATTGTTTGAAGTGTCCGCTTGCAAAAAGGGTATAGTATTCTTTTACCCGCTTCATGATATTGGCAAGTATCAGATAGCGGTCGTGGTCTTTTCCCGTGATTTGTTTTTAAAGATATCGGATTTGGGGCGTTGCTCCGGAAGACATCTTGATTGATGTTTACTCCGATGCCGGAAATGCTGCGCCCTATATGATGACCTGAAAGATCATTCTCTATCAATATGCCGCAGATTTTCTTCTCGTTCCAGTAAATGTCGTTCGGCCATTTAATTGAGATACCTTCTGTCCATTGGTCCAATTCTTCTTTGATGGAAAGGGAGACGATTTGAGAAAGGATGAACTGGCGACGGGCTTCAATAAAAGTAGGATAGAGCACGAAACTGAATGTGATGTTCCGGCAATCTTCTGACTCCCAACTGTTGCCACGCTGCCCTTTACCGGCAGTCTGGCGCTCGGCTATGACCGTCGTGAACTCTCGGACAGCGGATTGCTGTTCGTTGCAAAGTTGAGTTAAATAGTTATTCGTAGAGTCTGTTTCCGGCAATATAATCAGTGGGACAGGAAACTCTGCGGGAGTAATCATCAAATTCAGTTCTTTCTTCATATCAGGGCATCATATTCGGTACGCATTTTCTTGGTGAATTTCTTTAGTACTTCCTCATAAGCATGGTCGATGAGGCTCTTTATCAGTTTATCGTCCACATCTCCGTCAAGGAAGATTTGGTTCCAGTATTTCTTGTTAAAGTGGTAGGCGCCCTCAATAGCTGAGTAATGCTCACGCAATTCTATTGCATACTCCGGATCACACTTCATACAGATTTTGTTAGAGCCTTCCAAGTCAATCAGTACAAACATCTTATCCATCACTTTCATCACAAGTGAATACTCGTCGAACGGAAGACATTCCGTTACGGCTTTTTTGGCGAGACAGTATTCGCGGGCGGTTTCTATATCCATACTTTCTGTTTTTAATTTCTATTAATTTGCGGGTGTCCGGTTACGAAATTTGCTTGAATTTCACCAAATCCCATCCGCGGAACACTAGGGCGATTGCGATAATTTCCGTAGTACCTTTCTTTTCCTGTACTTTCGGACAGGCTACATATTGCGCCAACTGTATTCCTGCATCTTCCAGCAACTTCTCCACTTCTGCATCTTTGGCGTCGCGGGGGCAATACTTCACTTCAATGGCATAGCTGTACGGCATATCGGGCAGTTGCGGAAGGTTGGGTATCAGGTAGAAGTCGGAGAAGCCTTTGTTCATTTCGTATTCGGGCATTGTTATGTAGTAACTGTTCATGCCCATATAGCTGAGGAGAAAGCCCTTGACGTGTGCTTCACCTTCCATGAATTCGCGGATGGAGCTTTGTTCCTTTAGCCGGGTGGCGATATATTGGAAGTAGCTTTCCCATTCACGGGAATAAGCCATGCCGTACATCAGTTGATTCAGTTCGTCAACATCCAGGTTCATGTGTCCGGCGGTGCGGTATGCGTCTGCCAGATAGCCGTATAGTTGTTCACGCACCACTTGGTTGGGGATTGTCAGTTGGAGCATCGGTCCGCGTGTACCCGCTATTGTCAGCATTCCGTAATAGAAGAGCAGACTCTTGAAATTATCCGTTTGCGCTATCTCCACGGCGGGGAAGGACTCTTTTATCCTGCCAACCGTTTCACCCTGTGTGATGATTTCTTGAATGATACTGGCATTTTTGCCGAAGTTTTTGTCTATAAGGATGAGGTGGCGCAGTTTGTTATAGTCAGTGCGGCAGTTGGTGTCGAGCATGTTTTCGGGTGGCAGTTGCGTGCTTAAATAACTGTTCACGAAGTAGAGAACCATATCTGAATTATACATTGGCAGTTCCTTTAGTGAACGACCTGAGAAACAGTAATTATCATACCACGGTTTCATCATGCTGATCAACTCATCGACGGGATGAATGATTTTTCCTTGCTGCCGGTAGTATTCCAGCAATTCCCGTACTTCGGCTTCGGTGAATCCGATCATGTTGTTGAATACCGGGTTGGTGCTTTGATTGCTGGCGATATTGAAGCCACTTGTGAGATCGTCCATCGTTACAGGGCTGACACCGGTGATGTACATACGTTCCACAACCCTGTCAGTATAGTCTTTGACGGTTTTGAGAAAGTTCCGCAGAAAACCGTCGCCATGGGTGAGGGAGCGATAACGGGTATTGCCGTAGTTGACCAGTACGTTGTTGGCAAAGTTATCGTATTCGTCGAGGATGAGGTACATCTTCAGGCCTTGTCTCCGCAATGACAGGCATACCGCGGTCAGCTTTTCGGAAGCCACTTCTTTTTGTTGTACCATTTCAAGGGTGTCTGGTGGCAGTAAATCTGCATATTTCAGACAAAAGTCCGTAAATATCATGTCGCAGTTACTGTTGAATGAGGCTTCCATTTTTTCCGGGTCGGAGACGATACTGGAGAAGCTCATCTTCAGCACAAGATACTTGTTGCGGTCTGGGGTAGGATGTTTTCCCACGTATAAGTTGCCAAACAGTTCATCAAATTGTTTTTCTGTCTTACAATCATAATAGCATTCCAGCATATTGAGGAAAAGACTCTTCCCGAAACGACGGGGGCGGACGAAAAAGAAGAAACGGGCAGTCTGTTCTATCTGTCTGATATATTCCGTCTTATCGACATAATAATAGTTATTACGGATAATTGCAGGAAAGTCTGTCATCCCGTAAGGGATTAGCTTAGTGGAATTTGCCTGATTCATAAATAGAGTTTTTTTAGAATATTTCCGAACGAAGATAGAGAGTTTTCCCGAAACGGGCAAGAAGAATTACGAAAATGCTGTGTAAAAGCACTTTTCATGTTTGATTCAGAACATTGGCGGATAAAATGCATCTTTGATATGCTTTATTTCAAATGCATCAGCTTCACCGACAACGGTAATGATATCAAAGCGGACAGGGGCATCAATACTGAAATGTTTGATGTAAGCATCAGCGGCTACTACAATATGGCGTACTTTCTGCCAGTTAACAGCATCTTGCGGTTCGATGTACTCTGTATTACTACGGGTTTTCACCTCCACCACAATTAATAGTCCGTCCTTGACTGCCACAATGTCCAGTTCGAGACGGTTTTTTTCGCCAATTACGGTGGTTGATGGTGTATCCGTTACGTTCCAGATACGCCACTGCGGCGTCTTCTCCGGTCTTTCCGAGGGTATTGTGTGCTGCCATACCTATATTCGTCCTTATTTTTAGCTGTTTCTATGCAAAAATACGTTTTTTCTGCTTTGTTTTTACAGAAGTAAAGCTAATTTTGCAAGAAATATGAGAAAAGAGACAAAACGTGTGCAAAAGCAACACCGGAAGAACCCAAACGCGAACAGCGTATTGTTTGCCTGATGAGCGAGGAAGAGCTGCGGATTGTGGATCGTTATCTGGAGAAGTATAAGATAACGAACAAATCGCGCTGGCTGAGGGAAACCATTCTCATGTTTATCCATAAGAATATGGAAGAAGATTATCCTACACTGTTCGGTGAGCATGATATGAGACGATAAAGAGAATTCTTTAATCCTAATTAAATTGAAGCGGATGGACGATAACTATTATATGAAACAGGCGTTGATTGAAGCACGTAAGGCTTCCGAAAGAGGAGAAGTACCCGTTGGCGCAGTCGTTGTATGCAAAGACCGTATTATAGCTCGCGCCCATAACTTAACAGAAACTTTGACTGATGTGACTGCTCACGCTGAAATGCAGGCTATTACTGCCGCAGCCTCTACTCTTGGCGGAAAATATCTGAATGAATGTACTCTCTATGTTACAGTAGAGCCTTGTGTTATGTGTGCGGGGGGCGATTGCTTGGGCCCAGATGGGAAGACTTGTGTTTGGTGCCGGAGATGAGAAACGTGGATATCAGCGTTATGCATCTCAGGCCTTGCACCCGAAAACGGCAGTTTCACAGGGCGTTCTTGGTGAAGAGTGTGCAGTGCTTATGAAGGATTTTTTTGCGGCAAAACGTCGCTGAATTCTAATATAGTTCCTTTTTTGATCTGTATTTCGTATTTTATCCGTATATTTGACTACTTAACAGATTCTTAAAATACATTATGTAATGGAATATCATCGTATATCTTTTATTCACAACGATACAGAGTATTCATTTATCAAAGCTATGAATGACAGGTTAGTGGGATATGCCTTAATGTCTGCTTGCCGACTGGAAGTTCAAATTTATATGAAGGAGAATAATCTGAGAGGTAAATACATTCTTACCGGTATGGCAAAAATCTGATTACTCTTTAATTTCTTCAAAATCCACGTATTCTCCTTCATCTTTAGAGAAAAGTTTCTTGTGTTTTCTATGGATATCATTTCCAGGGGAAGTTGTTTCTCCGTTGGATTGCGAAGAAGCATCTTGTTGTTGATCACCCGAGAAAGAATAACCTCTACCGGATTGATAACTTCCTCCGCCATTCTGGTAAGTACCTGAAGAACTACGACGTTTCCCCAGTCCGAAAACTGTTCGGAGAACGGTGCCGATGATGCTGAGTCCGATGACCAGAATAACGACTATAATGACAAATAAAAATCCTAAGATGTGAAACATGGGCTAATCGTTTTTATATATTGTTCGTCTTACGAACGATAGTACAACAACCGTGCCAAAAGATTTGTTTAGAGCTTCTTTCTCACAAACCAGCACAGAATGATGTACCAGCCAATGACAGCTGCAAGTCCTACAAAAAATAAGCAAAGGAATGCTGACTATCAAAAACAAATAACGGATTTTATTTTCTTCCCAAGAGAAATTCTTCAGTTTGAAGGCGAACATTGGGAATTCAGATACCAGTAACAGAGAGAATAATACGATGCAAATCAATAAACCATACAGGACTGCTCCACCTTGTATCAGCCAATCATGGTATTGTGCCGCTGCTGCTGCCCAAAATAAGGTATTGGCAGGAGTATTTAGGCCGATGAATGAGCTGGTCTGGCGTTCGTCAATATTAAATTTAGCCAAACGCAATGCTGAAAATACAGCAATGAGGAAAGCAAAATAGGGAACATATTCTTGAAAACTACTCATCCAGTCGGGATAAGTAGTTTCGCGTAATAGAGAGAATACAATTACTGAGGGTACTACTCCGAAGCTGACGTCATCTGCCAAAGAGTCCAATTCTTTTCCAATAGGAGAAGGAGCATTCAGCAACCGCGCTGACATTCCGTCGAGGAAGTCAAATACAGCGCTGATAATAATGAAGGTAAGAGCCCATTCATACTTGAACTCGAAAGCCATAACACATGCAATACAGCCTGAGAACAGATTCAGACATGTCAATGTATTGGGGATATGGCGGGTAATACAGTTAGGCATTGTTTAGTTATTTTAGTTTGGCTATCACAGTCTGGTTTCCTGTAGTGGTTTGTCCCATCTTTACGAACACTTCTGTACCTAACGGGAGATATACATCTACACGGGAACCGAATTTGATAAAGCCCATGTGTTCATCGATATAACAGTCTTCACCGGGTTCGGCATAGGTGACGATGCGTCGTGCCATCGCTCCGGCAATCTGACGTGCCATTACTTCTACACCTTCGGGAGTTTCAATTACCACTGTAGAACGTTCGTTGTCCGTACTGGCTTTAGGCAACCAGGCTTTCAGGAACTTACCATTATGATGGGCTACCTTCTTCACGGTTCCGTCTACCGGATACCAATTAGCGTGTACGTTGATAACACTCATAAAGATGGAAATCATGAGCCGACGATCGTGGAAGTATTCATTCTCATCCACTTCTTCTATAACTACTATTCTACCATCGGCAGGTGCCACCACTATTTTCTCGGTGTCTTCCTGGCCAAACAGGCGGATAGGGCATCGGAAAAAATTCACCAGCATTCCATACAGGACAATACTTACCACAGCTACGATATAGAATGGCAATTTGCATTCTAATCCAAAGTAGAGAGCGGAATTAACAACCAGTAGCAACAATAAACTGCCGGCCAGTGTATGTGTCCCCTCACGGTGAATTCGTATCTTTTTTAGTTTTTTTAGTCGACTCATGTAAGTTGTTTTATTCTTCGAATAGAAATTATCGGCAAAAATAGGCTTATTTTGAAAATCTAACAAGCATTTGGGGCGAGAAATGCAGATGTTGATAACTTTTAGGGAAATATTTTTGTTAGGTCTTATATACGTTGTACTTTTATGCTCTCAATTGAAAGGAGATATTTATGCAGGATTTTGTTCATTTGCACGTTCATACCCAGTACTCCCTCCTCGATGGTCAGGCCAGCGTAAGCGCGTTGGTGGACAAGGCTATGAAGGATGGAATGAAAGGGATAGCCGTGACTGACCACGGTAATATGTTCGGCATTAAAGAGTTCACAAATTACGTTAACAAGAAGAATGGTGGGCCGAAGGGAGAGATTAAAGATCTCAAAAAGCGGATAGCCGGTATTGAAAGTGGTGAGATAGCTTGCGAAGACAAAGACGCGGAACTTGCTGATTGTCGTGCGAAGCTTGCGGAAGCGGAAAATAAGTTGTTCAAGCCGATAATCGGTTGTGAGATGTATGTAGCACGCCGCACCATGGATAAGAAAGAAGGTAAGCCCGACCAGAGCGGTTGGCACTTGATTGTGTTGGCTAAGAATGAGAAAGGATATCATAATCTGATAAAACTGGTATCCAGAGCCTGGACAGAAGGATATTATATGCGTCCGCGTACAGACCGTAACGAACTGGAAAAGTATCATGAAGGATTGATCGTTTGTTCAGCTTGTATTGGTGGTGAGGTGCCTAAAAAGATACTTAACGACCAATTGGAAGATGCAGAAGAAGCCGTGCGTTGGTACAAAAATCTTTTTTGGTGAAGATTATTATCTGGAGTTGCAACGCCATAAGGCAACCGTGCCCCGTGCCAATCACGAAGCTTATCCGCTACAGCAGAGGGCGAATGCCAAGCTGATAGAGTTTGCCAAAAAATACAATATCAAACTTATTTGCTCCAACGACGTTCACTTTGTAAACGAGGAACATGCTGAGGCACACGATCGTTTGATTTGTCTGAGTACGGGTAAAGATCTGGATGACCCTAAACGCATGCTTTATACCAAACAAGAGTGGATGAAGACAAAAGCTGAAATGAATGAATTATTTGCAGACATTCCCGAGGCTTTGTCCAATACGCTGGAAATCCTAAATAAAGTAGAATATTATTCAATCGATCATGCGCCTATCATGCCGACTTTTGCTATTCCTGAAGATTTCGGAACAGAAGAAGGGTATCGGCAAAAATATACTGAGAAGGATTTGTTTGATGAGTTCACTCAGGACGAAAATGGTAATGTAGTATTAAGTGATGAGGCTGCCAAGGCTAAAATCAAACGCTTGGGCGGATATGAAAAGTTATATCGTATAAAATTAGAAGCGGACTACCTTGCCAAACTTACTTTTGACGGTGCTAAAATATTCTATGGTGATCCTCTGTCCGAAGAAGTAATGGAACGATTGAAGTTTGAACTTTACATTATGAAGACGATGGGTTTCCCAGGGTACTTCCTTATTGTACAGGACTTCATTGCTGCCGGGCGTAATATGGGTGTCTCGGTAGGTCCGGGACGTGGGTCGGCAGCCGGTTCGGCAGTAGCGTATTGCTTGCAGATTACAAAAATCGACCCCATTAAATATGACTTGCTGTTTGAGCGTTTCTTGAATCCCGACCGTATCTCCTTGCCTGATATCGATATCGACTTTGATGATGACGGACGTGGTGAAGTGCTTCGCTGGGTAACCAATAAATATGGTCAGGAAAAAGTAGCGCATATTATCACATATGGTACGATGGCTACCAAACTGGCTATCAAAGACGTTGCCCGTGTACAGAAACTTCCTCTGTCGGAATCTGACCGTTTGGCCAAATTGGTTCCCGATAAGATACCTGATAAAAAAGCTGAACCTGCGGAATGCTATTGATTATGTTCCTGAATTGCAGGCGGCTGAGGCTTCTCCCGATCCTTTGGTGCGTGATACGCTGAAATATGCTAAAATGTTGGAAGGTAACGTACGCGGTACGGGTGTGCATGCCTGTGGTACGATTATTTGTCGTGACGACATTACCGACTGGGTGCCTGTTAGTACGGCTGATGATAAAGAAACGGGTGAAAAGATGCTCGTTACTCAATATGAAGGTTCGGTAATTGAAGATACAGGCTTGATTAAGATGGACTTTCTGGGATTGAAAACATTGTCAATCATCAAAGGAAGCTGTAGAGAATATTCGCCTGCACCGCAAGCTGGAGTTGAATATAGATAAAGTGCCTATTGACGATCCTGCTACTTATAAACTATATAGTGATGGGCGTACGATTGGTACATTCCAGTTTGAGTCTGCCGGTATGCAGAAATATCTGCGTGAGTTGCAACCTTCTACTTTTGAAGACTTGATTGCAATGAATGCTCTCTATCGTCCGGGACCTATGGATTACATCCCGGATTTTATCGACCGTAAGCATGGGCGGAAACCGATTGAGTACGATATTCCTATTATGGAGAAATATTTGAAAGATACATATGGTATTACGGTATATCAGGAGCAGGTCATGCTTTTGTCCCGTTTGCTGGCGGATTTTACTCGTGGCGAATCCGATGCCTTGCGTAAAGCGATGGGTAAAAAGCTACGTGACAAACTGGATCACATGAAACCTAAGTTTATTGAAGGCGGACGAAAGAACGGTCATGATCCCAAAGTACTTGAGAAGATTTGGACGAGACTGGGAAAAGTTCGCTTCTTATGCATTCAATAAATCTCATGCTACTTGCTATTCGTGGGTGGCTTATCAGACGGCCTATCTGAAAGCTAATTACCCTGCCGAGTATATGGCAGCCGTAATGAGTCGAAGTTTGTCGAACATTACCGATATCACTAAGCTGATGGACGAATGTAAGGCTATGGGTATCAAAGTTCTTGGTCCGGATGTGAATGAGAGTAATCTGAAGTTCACTGTTAACCCGGAAGGAAATATTCGTTTTGGTCTTGGTGCAGTGAAAGGTGTAGGCGAAGGTGCCGTGCTGAATATCATGGAAGAACGTGAGAAGAATGGTCCTTTCAAAGGTATATTCGACTTTGTGCAACGCGTCAATCTGACAGCTTGTAATAAGAAGAATCTGGAATGTCTGGCTTTGGCAGGAGGTTTCGATGAGTTCCCGGAATTGAAACGCGAGCAATATTTTGCCGTGAACTCTAAGAATGAAGTTTTCATGGAAACTTTGGTACGATATGGTAACCGTTATCAGGCAGATCAGGCAGCTGCCGCCAATTCCTTGTTCGGTGGTGAGAATGTAGTTGACATAGCTACTCCCGAAATTCCTGAAGCTGAACGCTGGAGTGATCTGGATCGTCTGAACAGGGAACGTGATCTAGTGGGTATCTATCTTTCCGCTCATCCGCTGGATGAATATTCGGTTGTGTTGCAACATGTTTGCAATACGCGTATGGCTGAACTGGAAGACAAAGCGGCACTTGCCGGACGTGAAATAACGATGGGAGGAATTGTTACTTCTGTACGCAGGGGCATCAGTAAGAATGGTAATCCTTACGGCATAGCCAAGATTGAAGACTATTCCGGTTCGGCGGAACTTCCTTTCTTTGGTAATGATTGGGTGACCTACCAGGGGTATCTGGGTGAACGTACTTTCCTCTTTATAAAAGCGCGTTGCCAGCCTAAACAGTGGCGGCAGGATGAATTGGAAGTAAAAATTACCTCTATGGAATTGTTGCCGGATGTAAAGGAGAAGTTGATTTCCAAAATCACCATTCTGATACCGCTTTCTGTGTTGAACCAGGCTTTGGTTACAGAGCTTGCGGCGCTAATGAAAGGGAATCCCGGAACGACGGAACTTTATTTCAAAGTGAGTGATCCTGATAGTAAGACAGTGGTAGATATGATTTCCCGTCCGGTGAAACTTTCCGTAGGGCGTGAGTTAATCTCTTATTTAAATGATCGTCCGGAACTGGAATTCCGGATAAATTAGTATCTTTGCTTCCATAAAGATTTTGACAGTAATCATTAAACATTAAATAATTAATCAATAACGCAATGGCTTTAGAAATTACAGACAGCAACTATAAGGAGATCCTTGCAGAGGGTAAACCTGTAGTAATTGACTTTTGGGCCCCGTGGTGTGGTCCTTGTAAAATGGTAGGTCCTATCATTGAAGAATTGGCAGAAATGTACGAAGGACAGGTTCTTATCGGTAAGTGCGATGTAGACGAAAATGGCGATGTTGCTGCTGAATACGGTATTCGTAACATCCCTACTGTACTATTCTTCAAAAACGGTGAGTTGGTTGACAAACAAGTAGGTTCTGCTTCCAAATCAGCTTTTGATGATAAGATAAAAAAAAATGCTCCTTTAAAGAGCATAATATAAATAAGGTATTAACCCTTAAAAAACTAACTATTATGGGACTGGAAGACGATTTCTTAAAGGATGATCTCGATGACGAAAAAACCATCGAATACATCAAGAATTATTTGCCGCAGGAGTTAAAAGAGAAGTTCTCTGACGACGAATTCTATTATTTCCTCGATTTGATTGACGAGTATTATTCTGAAAGCGGCATTCTGGATGTAGAGCCGGATGAAGAAGGATGTGTCGAAGTGGATCTGGGGAAAATCGTAGATTACATCATCAAGGAAGCCCACAAAGACGAGATGGGTGACTATGATCCGGAAGAAATCCTGTTCGTGGTTCAAGGTGAACTGGAATATACGGAGTCATTGGATGATGATGAAGAATAGAAAGGTTCAGTTAAAAAAAAGGAGTCCGGACAGTTTGTTCGGACTTTTTTGTGGAATTATTCCACACTTGTAGAGCAGATTCTACACTCTTCATTATTCTTGTTAAACCATTTAATGCGTTGGCTATGAATAATAAAGGTGCAACCATCGAACTTTGGCACGCCAGTTGTGTTTTTTATTTATAGGGTTTTTAACATTAACATAAACAGAGAGCTTATGAAATCGTTTTTAAAGAAGAGAGAAATCAGAATAACGAGAAGGCAGGCAGTGATTGCCGCAATAGCTGTAGTGGTGTTGGTAGCAATTTATTGGTTTGTTACCCACCGACCGGCACCTGCACCGGATCTTCCGGTGGTAGCTGTGGAACCGGTGATACAGGATGACGTGGAAATCTATGGTGAATATGTAGGACGTGTCCGTGCCCAGCAATTTGTAGAAGTCCGTGCCCGTGTAGAAGGGTATCTGGAAAATATGCTTTTTGAAGAGGGTACCTATGTGACGAAGAATCAGGTATTGTTTGTTATCAACCGCGACCAGTATGCCGCGAGCAGACAAGGCGCGTGCGCAACTAAAAAAAGGATGAGGCACAGGTACGCAAGGCACAGAACGACCTGGAGCGTATCCGTCCTTTGTATGAACAGAATGCTGCCAGTAGGTTGGATTTGGATAATGCAGTGGCTGCCTATGAAACGGCTGAAGCAAGTGTTGCTATGAGTCAGGCTGATCTGGATCAGGCAGAGTTGGAATTAGGATATACCATTGTTCGCTCACCGCTTGCAGGGCATATCAGTGAACGATATGTAGACCTTGGTACGCTGGTGGGGACGGGTGGTAAGTCTTTGCTTGCTACCATTGTGAAGAGTGATACAGTACTGGTAGACTTTAGCATGACAGCATTGGATTACCTGAAAACCAAAGAACGTAATGTGAATCTGGGACAAAAGGATTCTACCCGTTCCTGGCAGCCCAATATTTCTATAACACTGGCAGATAACACTGTTTATCCCTTCAAAGGTTTGGTTGACTTTGCTGAACCGCAGGTTGACCCACGTACTGGTACATTCTCTGTTCGTGCCGAAATGCCCAATCCAAAACATGTATTACTTCCGGGACAGTTCACTAAAGTGAAGCTCTTGCTGGATGTACGGGAGAATGCAACAGTAGTTCCCCTGAAATCCGTTATCATCGAGAAAGGTGGTGCTTACGTGTTTGTAATGCGCCGTGATTCCACTGTAGAACGTCGTTTTATAGAGTTAGGCCCTGAATTCCAGAACCAGGTAGTAGTGGAAAGAGGTCTGGTGCCGGGTGAGACAATAGTGGTGGAAGGATACCACAAACTAAGCCCGGGTGTAAAAGTTAAGGTTAATAATGCCCTGTTGAAGAAAGAAGACGAAGATCAAAGTCAGACACCGGATTCGGCTAAGACTGAAAAGTAATTGACGAACATAAAACAGACGCATATGAAAGTAAGTTTCTTTATAGACAGACCGGTATTCTCGGCTGTCATCTCCATACTGATTGTCATTGTGGGTATCATCGGATTGACGATGCTCCCCATTGACCAATATCCACAGATTACGCCACCGGTGGTGAAGATTAGTGCTTCGTATCCCGGTGCCAGTGCACTGACAGTATCACAAGCGGTAGCCACTCCTATAGAACAGGAATTGAATGGAACACCGGGAATGCTCTACATGGAGTCTAACAGTTCCAATTCCGGTGGCTTTTCCGCTACAGTGACATTTGATATTTCCGCTGACCCCGATTTGGCGGCAGTAGAAATACAGAACCGTTTGAAACTGGCGGAGTCCCGTCTTCCGGCAGAAGTGGTACAGAACGGTATATCCGTAGAAAAACAGGCAGCCAGCCAGTTAATGACTATCTGTCTGATGTCTTCTGACCCGAAGTTTGATGAAATCTATTTGAGTAACTTCGCTACACTGAACGTACTCGATTTGCTTCGTCGTATTCCGGGTGTAGGGCGTGTCTCCAATATTGGTAGCCGCTACTATGCCATGCAGATTTGGGTGCAACCGGACAAATTGGCAAACTTCGGACTGACCGTAGCCGATTTGCAGAATGCTCTGAAAGATCAGAACCGTGAGTCTGCAGCCGGTGTGCTGGGGCAACAACCTGTACAAGGATTGGATATTACCATTCCTATTACGACTCAGGGACGTCTTTCTACTGTAGGGCAGTTTGAAGAAATCGTAGTTCGTGCGAATGCGGATGGTTCCATTGTTCGTTTGCGCGACGTGGCACGCATCTCGCTGGAGGCATCTTCATACAATACGGAGAGTAGTATCAACGGTGAAAATGCAGCGGTGTTAGGCATTTATATGCTTCCGGGTGCCAATGCTATGGAAGTGGCAGAGAATGTGAAGAAGGCAATGAATGAAATCAGTAATAATTTTCCCGACGGATTGAGTTACGAGATTCCATTTGATATGACGACATATATTTCAGAGTCTATTCACGAAGTATATAAGACTTTGTTTGAAGCATTGATATTGGTAATTATCGTGGTATTCCTGTCACTGCAAAGCTGGCGTGCTACACTTATTCCGATTGTGGCAGTACCTATTTCCCTGATTGGTACGTTCGGCTTCATGCTTATATTCGGTTTTTCGCTCAATATACTTACCTTGCTTGGATTGGTACTTGCCATTGGTATTGTGGTGGACGATGCTATTGTGGTAGTGGAGAACGTAGAACGCATTATGCACGAAGAGAAACTGCCACCTTACGAGGCTACCGAAAAAAGCGATGGAAGGATTGACGGGAGCGATTATTGCTACGTCTCTGGTATTGGCGGCTGTGTTTGTACCGGTTAGTTTCCTTGGTGGTATCACAGGGCAGCTTTATCGTCAATTCACGGTGACAATTGTGGTTTCCGTATTACTTTCTACGGTGGTTGCATTGACTTTGAGTCCGGTAATGTGTTCGTTGATATTGAAACCGGAATCGCATAAGCAACGAAAGAATATTGTATTCCGTTATATCAACTACGCACTGAATACGGGCAACCGTAAGTATGTTCGCCAGATTTCACGTGTGATAGGTAATCCTCGCAGAGTACTGGCTGCATTTGGTGTGGTACTGATAGCTATCTTACTGATAAATCGTTTGATACCGACCAGTTTCTTACCTGTGGAAGATCAGGGTTACTTCAAAGTGGAACTGGAACTGCCCGAAGGCGCTACACTGGAGCGTACACGTACTGTGTCGGAGCGTGCAGTAGAGTACCTGATGTTGAATCCGGCTGTAGAGTATGTGCAGAGCGTGGTGGGTAGTAGCCCTCGTGTAGGCAGCAGCCAGGCACGTAGTGAACTGACGGTTATTATGAAGCCGTGGGGGGCACGTGATGGACAAACCATTGATGAGGTGATGGCACAAGTGAAAAAGGATTTGCAGGAATATCCTGAATGTAAAGTATATCTTTCCACGCCACCGGTCATCCCGGGATTGGGAAGCTCGGGTGGTTTTGAAATGCAGCTTGAGGCACGTGGAGATGCCACTTTCGAAAATTTGGTACAAGCTACGGATACATTGATGTATTATGCATCACAACGTAAGGAATTATCAGGTTTATCATCTTTACAAGCGGATATCCCCCAACTCTATTTCGACGTGGATCGTGATAAGGTAAAACTGGCGGGAGTGCCGTTGGCAGATGTCTTTTCAACCATGAAGGCTTATACAGGTTCGGTATATGTAAACGATTTCAATATGTTCAATCGTATTTATCGTGTATATATTCAAGCAGAAGCACCCTACCGGGAACATAAGGAGAATATCAACCTGTTTTTTGTACGTGGGACAGACAATGCCATGATACCGCTCACCTCGCTCGGTACCACTTCCTATACCACTGGTCCGGGTAGCATCAAGCGCTTTAATATGTTCAACAGTGCCGTAATTCGTGGTGGAGCGGCGGATGGTTACAGTTCCGGTCAGGCCATGGAAATCATTGAGCAGATAGCTCGCGAACACTTGCCGGAAAATATAGGTGTAGAATGGAGTGGACTTTCTTATCAGGAGAAACAGGCCGGAGGACAGACAGCAATGGTATTGGCATTGGTATTCCTATTCGTATTCCTCTTCCTGGCAGCACTTTACGAAAGTTGGACAGTGCCCATTGCGGTGTTACTTTCATTGCCCATCGCTGCGCTGGGAGCCTACCTCGGAGTGTGGCTGTGTGGATTGGAGAACGACGTCTATTTCCAGATCGGATTGGTAATGCTGGTCGGTCTGGCCGCCAAGAATGCAATTTTGATTGTAGAGTTTGCTAAAGAACAAGTAGATCGTGGAGCGAATGTGGTTAAGGCGGCTTTACATGCATCGCAGCTGCGCTTCCGTCCTATCCTGATGACTTCATTGGCATTCATTCTCGGTATGTTACCTATGGTCATTGCCAGCGGGCCAGGTTCAGCCAGCCGTCAGGCTATTGGTACAGGTGTATTCTTCGGAATGATTTTAGCTGTGACGATAGGTATTCTTTTGGTACCATTCTTCTTTGTACTGATTTATAAGGCGAAGGCAAAAGCGAAGAGTACGAATATTAAGAAAGTTACGAAGCGATTTAAACGATAAGTTATGAAAAGAAAATATACAATATATTACATGATGGCGTTGGTGTTATTGTTCAGTTCCTGCCAGTTGGGTAAACATTATGTACGTCCGGAACTGAATCTGCCGCAACAGCTTGACTCAACGGAACAGGACACGCTCTCTCTTGCTGACCGGCAATGGTGGGAACTCTACACCGATACTACGCTGCAAGCGCTCATAGAGCGGACGCTCGAATATAATAAGGATATGAAGATAGCTGCCGCACGGGTGAAGGAACTGGCAGCAATGAAGCGCATCGATTTTGCTAATCTTTTTCCGCAAGTCAGTGGAAAGCTGTATGCGGACAAGGAAGCGGAAAACTATGGCGGAGACAATTATGATTCAGACCGGAGCTATGAAGCAAAGGCAATCGTTTCATGGGAAGTGGATCTTTGGGGAAACTTACGTTGGGCGAAAGATAAGAGTATGGCGGATTTCTTAGGTTCGATAGAGGCGCAGCGGGCACTGAAAATGAGCTTGGTGGCAGAAGTGGCCCAGGCATACTTTGAACTGGTAGCTTTGGATAATGAACTGGCTATTGTCCGTCAGACACTGAATGCCCGTAAAGAAGGTGTGCGGTTGGCTAAGCTTCGTTTTGAAGGTGGACTCACTTCCGAAACCTCTTATCAGCAGGCGCAGGTGGAATTTGCACGTACTGCAACATTGGTACCGGATCTGGAGCGAAAGATTTCCATTAAAGAAAATGACATTGCTTTCCTGGCAGGTGAATATCCACGGAAGATAGAACGCTCGGTGTTACCCGAAGAGGTTAAATTGCCGGAAAATCTTCCTGTAGGGCTTCCTTCCACATTGCTGGAACGCCGTCCGGATGTACGTCAGGCGGAACAGAAATTGATTGCGGCAAATGCGACAGTAGGCCTTGCGTATACCAATATGTTTCCTCGTTTGGCTCTGACAGCACATTATGGTTTGGAGAGTGCTGAATTCTCGGATTTCCTGAAATCACCTTATCATTTCCTGAGTGGTTCCCTGTTGACGCCGTTATTTGCGATGGGTAAGAACCGGGCGATGCTGAAGGCCAAGAAAGCAGCGTACGAACAGGAGGTTTACTCTTACGAGAAATCAGTGCTGACGGCTTTCAAGGATGCGCGGAATGCGATTGTAGATTTCAATAAGATAAAAGATATCTATGAGTCACGCCTGCAACTGGAACAAGCTGCACAAACAAATGTGGAGTTGGCTCAGTTACAGTATATTAATGGCGTAATCGGATATCTGGACGTGCTGGATGCACAACGTGGATATTTCGATGCACAGATCGGATTGAGCAATGCGATACGGGATAAGCAGATAACACTGGTGCGGTTATATAAGGCACTCGGTGGGGGATGGCAGTAGGAGGGTTAAACCTCCGGTGTATTCAGGAAGAAGAATACAGACATCCCGATAAGAATGATTCCCAGTACGCCATAGAATAACCGGGCACGTTTTCTTCCTACACTCTTTACGGCGAACTGTGTGTTGCGGGCAGTGAAAAACCACTCCCAGTCAAACACGGCCGCCAGTAATGAGATGATGCCGGCCACTACGAATATACCTTGTACGATGTATTGGCTCATAAGATATTAATCCAGATTTTCCATTGTCAACTTGCGCGAACCGTCTTCCAGTTCCTCAATAGTCACTTTAATTGTGTTGCCAGGCAACAGTTCTTCCACTAGTTCCGGCCATTCAATGAAACAGAGTGCACCACTGTAGAAGTAATCTTCGTATCCCATATCATATACTTCTTCCAGCTTCTTGATCCGATAGAAGTCGAAATGGTAGATCAATTCTCCTGCTATGTCCGAACGATATTCATTGATAACGGCAAAGGTGGGTGATGTAACGACGTCTTCAACGCCCAACTCCTGGCAAAGTGCCTTGATGAAAGTCGTTTTACCGGCTCCCATTTTTCCATAGAGAGCGAAACAGTATTGTCCCCCATAGCAGCGATAAACTCGCGGGCGGCTTCATGGATGTGCTCCAGAGATTGAATTTTAATTTCCATACTATATTTAATTATGATTTTACTTTCAGTTTCGTCCACTTAGTGTGATAAGTGGGATAATCATCTCTTCCATCGAAATGCCTCCATGTTGGAAGGTATCGGTGTAGTAGCTGACGTAATGGTTGTAATTATTGGGATAGGCAAAGAAATCCCGACCTGTGGCGAAGATATAGCGTGTACTCACGTTGGGTGAGGGAGGTGTATCTCAGAAGGGCGGGTGATTTCAAACACCTGTTTGGGATTGTATGCCATGTTGCGTGACAGTTTATAGCGCAGGTTGGCATTAATTTCTTTACTGTTGCTTTGCACCTTTACCGGGTTATCTACGCGAATGCTGCCGTGATCGGTGGTGATGATAACCCGATACTGACGGCTGGCAAGTGCTTTCAGCAAGTCGCTCAGCGGTGAATGGCGAAACCAGGAAAGGGTGATACTACGGTAGGCTGCCTCGGTAGAGGCGAGTTCACGTATCATTTTGCTTTCCGTTCGGCTGTGACTCAACATGTCGATGAAATTGAATACGGCAACATTGAGGTCATTCTGCGCTAAGGCGGGAAGTTGTGCCAGCAGACGTTCTGCACTGGAAGCATCGTTTATTTTATGGTAAGAGAAAGTATCACTGCGGCGATAGCGTTCTATAATGGTACGTATCAGTGGAGCTTCATTCAAATTTTTGTTTTCCTCTTCGTCCTCATCTATCCATAATTCGGGAAAAAGCTTAGCTATCTGGTCAGGCATCAGCCCGGAAAAGATGGCATTGCGGGCGTATTGTGTGGCAGTGGGCAGAATGCTGAAATAGAGTTGCTCTTCAATGTTGAATAAACCGGATAATTCATTGGCAAGAACGCGCCATTGGTCGTACCGGAAATTATCAAGTACAATAAAGAAAATCTTTTCACCTTTGTCCAGCAGAGGGAAAAGGATGCGTTTGAAAAGGTCTGGGCTCATCAGAGGGCGGTCGGTGTTTTCCGAAGAGGGTTTGCGTGTGTTAGTTGCCCTTTTTCGTCCGATACCCAGTTGGCATAGTTCTTCTTTATGAATTTGGCAAAGGCAGAATTAGCTTCTGCTTTCTGCATGGCAAGCATCTCGCTCATAGGGCTGTCTGTAGCTTCCAATTCCAGTTCCCAGTATACCAGGCGGCGATATAATTCCATCCAGTCGGTTGCCGTCAGTGAGTCATTGATTTGCATGCCTATCTTACCGAAATTTTGTTGATAAGCGGTTTGTGCAGCTTCGCTGACTATATCCCGACGATGCAGATTCTTTTTTAGCGACAACAATATTTGGTTAGGATTGACGGGTTTGATCAGGTAATCCGCAATCTTTTGTCCGATAGCCATGTCCATGATATTCTCTTCTTCACTCTTGGTGATCATGATAATAGGGACGGTGGGGCAGATTTCTTTTATTAATGCCAGAGTTTGCAGACCACTCAGTCCGGGCATGTTTTCGTCCAGAAAGATTAGGTCGTAGGTTGTAGCGCGGCAGCGGTCGAGTGCATCCTGTCCGTTGGTTACGGTATCTACTTCGTAGCCTTTGCCTTCCAGAAACAGGATGTGCGGTCGCAACAAACTGATTTCATCGTCCACCCAAAGTAATCTATCTCTCTTCATATCTGTTAGCTATTTCAGTCCCCAAAGATAACACCATTTTCCGGGTCGTCCTCTTCCGTAGGCAGATTTTCTTCTCTCTGTCGTTCTTCTTCCTCTGTCGGCAGGTTCAGCAGAGGTTCATCCAGTGTATAGCCTTTTAGTTCCGGTTCCGGTATGGGAGAGAAGTGTGTACGGTAGAAGGCATCATAATCATCGAAACTATATTGTGTGATTAATTGCGCATAGTTGGCCTCCGAGATGAGTATAGCACGCATACCACTGAGCCGTGCCGCCATTTCGGGATTTGCATAAAGTCGACGGAAATACTGCTGTGTTTCATCGTAATTGTTGAACGGACGAATTTGCAACATACCGATACCCCGTTCGTGAGCAAATGCAAGGTCGAAGTTCTTAACCAGGAAAGTGGAGAAATTATAGCGTGCCACTTCAAACAGAAGCATATTCTCGTTTACTTTTCCTTCTTCATAAGCAAGGATAAAGAGGAACGGTACATTGCGCTCTGTGCTGAAAGCACTGTCCGGTGGGAGAATAGCGGTACTGCTCGAACTGTCGCCCAACAAGTTGCCTGCCTCGGCCAGTTCGGCACTCCGTCGTTGCCAGATAGAACCGAATGTATGGCTGTCACGGGCCAACAGACGTCCTTCCTGTACGCCTTTCAGTATATGGGCGGCCAGATCGGTGATTTCGTTCTGCGGATATTGCTGTACAAGTTCTTTCAGAGTGGCGAGGAACCTTTCTGTTTCTCCTCCCTGCAGTCGGGTGACGGCTTCGAGGAACATAAACTTCGGGCGATGTTGCCCTAATGGATATATTTCGGAAGAAAGATGTTCGGCAGCCCGCACAGTGGCTGTGTCGCCCATCTGGAAATGCTCATAAGCACGGACATAGAGTGAATCTTCACGTTGTTTACCATGTACGGCATTCTCTGCGAAATCCGGGTCAGCCAGTGTCTTGGCATAACGGCTTTCGGGGAATCGGGCGATAAGTTCGGCTTTATATTTTTCAGCGGAACTACCTTTTTTCTCATAATATTCTATAGCCAATTCCGTCAGGAATAACTGATAATAGGCTTCATCAGCTTGCGCGAAGTCCGGGAACTGCCGTATGAGCCTTTCGAACATGGCTTCTGCCCGTTGGAAATCGTGCATACGATCCTTGAAAACCATTCCGGCACCGTATAAAGCTTCCGATAGCAATGCGTTGGATGCCTGCATGGCCTCTTCTGTCAATGGGATCTGTGCCAGATAGTATTCCGGACGATGCGTATCATTGGCGATACTGTCGGTAGTTCCCTTTTTAGGATCTTTTTCTGGGGAGACAGAGCTTTCTGTTGCTTCATTTTCCTGACTGTTCGGGATGCTGTCTTTGGGGGCAATATCTTCCGATTCACTGTAATCTATTTCTTCAAAATCGTCCAGTGCAACCACAGTTTTGTTTTTCCTCCGCCAGTTGTCTTCCAGTTTTCTACGTCCCCACAAACGTTGGAACTCTGCTTTTCCCTGCTCCACTAATTGCGGATTATAGAAATACCAATCCTGCTTTCCACCTATTGCTGGCTGGGTGGTTTGTGGAGTAGTGGTATTCCCTTGCCCTGGTTTGCTGATAATCGAAGTTGCAGGTAACTGACTTTCCGCTTCTTCCCGCATCTGCAGGCGGTTTGTTTCCCGCTCTGCTTCTTCGGCCGCCTTGCGTTCTGCTTCCTCCCGGGCGATGACCTGTGCAATGATGTTTTCTATGACGGCCATTCGTTCCGCCTCCGGCATCCCGGCAAGGTGCTGCAAACTATCCTGCAACTGTATGGTATTGGTATGAGGTACCAGTTCGTCCAATATTTCCGAACGGGTGGTAATATCGGCATATTCCCGGTGTGTCTTATCTATCAATCCTATTGCCTCTGCATATGCTTTCTGCGCTTCAGCATAGCGTGCCTGCTGCCAGTACAAGTTTCCTAATGTCAGTTGAAGAATTCCTTTCTCCACACCATTACGGGTGCTCTTTTCTATTCCTTTGTGATATGCGGAAAGAGCCTGCGCCGTGTCTTTCCCGGCCAAGTAAACATTGCCCAATGCATAGTAAATCTGATCCAGATACTCTTCGTTTTTCTCGTCTTTGCTCAGCCGCAGTAGCTTCCCTGTTATCTTACGGCTATTGGCGGTGGGCATCACTTCCGTCTGGCGGATACGGGCACTCAATGCCAGTTCGTACGGAGGGTTGAGACGAATTACTTTGCTGTATGATTGATAAGCTTGTTCCGGTTGTTGCAATAGCTGGTAAGTCTGTCCCAGGAGATAATAGCATCGCGCTTTTTGCTGTTTGTTCTTCTCGTTTTTGGCTGTCTTTTCAAGATGAGGGATGGCTTCTTTGTATCGCTGACTGCCCAACAGGTAGTTTCCTGTTGCCGAAGCATAAGGGACTGCCAGTGATAGTGGCAGACTATCATTATTTACCCGGTTCAGAGCATCTTCAGCATCGTATTGCCAACCCAGTGCTGAGTAGCAGCGGGATAGCCAGATCAGAGCTTCGGAAGTGATATTCGTCTGTCCGTCATAGAGGCGCACGATATAAGAAAAGGTTGAGGCAGCTTCCGGGAAATCTCCTTTCTGATATTGTGCTTTTCCCAATAGCAGCCATGCACGGTGTATGAAAGGATTGAACTCCCGACGTGCCAGCCATTTTTTGTATTCGTCCGTGTATGCCCGTCCTGGTTTACGTATGGGGCGTCGCTTGATAGAATGCTGACGAATAGCTTTTTGCGCTTTTTCAATGGCTCGCTCATAGTCGGAAGTACCGATACCTGTAGTTTCTTTATTGCCGATGGGATAGAGGGGGAGCATTTCCATGTAGTTATCCTTATTCCCTTGTTGCTGTGCCTGCAATCCGGCTTTATAAGCTTCGTTTCCGTTGAAGTAGACGTTGTAACGGGTGGTTAGGGCATGATAGAAGCGTGTGCCGGCTGTATTCTTTCGGGTAGAACATCCGGCAACGAGCATCAAAGTGACTAAGATGCCAGTGAGGAGGAGTGCTTTGCGTTTCAACTATGCCAGTAAGTTTTACGGGTTCTGCGTTTTCTGCCGTAAAGATAAATAAAAACTCTTTCCCAGCTTACATACTACGTATATAATGATGGAAAAGAAGATGATAGCTGCGCCGGAAGGAACGTTGAGATAGTAGGATATCATTAATCCGCCCAGGCAACTGAGATAACCGATGCCGATGGATAGCCAGATAATGCGGTGGAAACGATGCGTAAACAAATTCGCAGTCATTTGTGGGATGGTGAGCAGGGAAATAACCAGCACAATGCCTACCATGCGCAGACATGCCACAATGGTCAGTGCAATGAACATCATCAGTACATATTCAAAGGTCTGTACGGGTATTCCTTGCGAACGGGCGAATTCTCGGTCGAAAGCAACGTAAATAATCGGACGCAGGTATAGGATAAAGAAAATAGCCAATATCACTGCAAGTCCTGCCAGCAAGGCGATGTCGCCAAATGTAATCGTCAGTATATTACCGAACAGATAAGCGGACAAATCAGGTGCAAACCCGGGTGAAAGGAATGTGAATATGATGCCCAATGCCATTCCCAGTGTCCAGAATACCGCGATAGCTGAGTCCTCGCGCATATCATTGCGTTTGCTAAGCCATTCCACGCCGAATGCCGACAGTACCGCAAACACTCCGGCTGCCAGAATAGGAGAGATTCCTGTATATAATCCCAGACCAATTCCTCCGAAAGAAGCATGTGTCAGTCCGCCACTAATGAACACCAGTCGCCTCGTTACGATGTACGTACCGATAAGTCCGCAAACAATGCTTGCCAGCAAACTGCCGATGAGGGCATGTTGAAAGAAGGTGTATTGCAGTAGATCCACTTTAAAATCTCCTCTCTCCTATAATCAGGAATATTTCATCTTTGATATTGTTTGGCAGAGCTATTCCACGTAGTTGCAAACTGCGTACCCATCCGGCAACGTCGATGTCCTGCATCGTATAGAATACGTCCCTGAATTCATCTTCCTGTTCAGGAGTGTAATCTTCGGGGGCAATGCCGATGTACTTGTCCAGTTCTTCATCATCGTAGTACTCTATCTTTTTGCTGACAGCAGCTAACAGACTGTCCCGTTCGCATATTTCGTGCTGTCCGCAGCATTCTGCGTCGGCCTCTTTCACTTCAGGCATGGCATCCAGTTCTCCGCGCTCTATTTTCTTTTGCAAGCGTTGGTTACGGATGTATCCTGCCAAAAGGGCGATACAGACAAGTGCAATAAGACTTATAATTAATATCCACATAGCTTATTCCTCTATTTCAATCCCAAATCCTACTTGTTTCAAATCTTCCCAGTATCCCGGATAAGATTTGGTAACCACTTGCGGATCGGCAATCCGTATGGATGGCGTCCGAAGGATGGCGGGTGCAAATGCCATTGCCATCCGGTGGTCTTCATAAGTCGCAATAACGGGATGGGAGGCCGGTTCGCAGCGTTCACCGTTCCAGATTAATATACTGTCCTGTTCCGATTTTACCACATATCCCAGTTTATTCAATTCTGTAATAAGCGCCTGAATGCGGTCGGTTTCCTTTATCTTCAAGCTCTGCAATCCGGTAAATCGGAAAGGTATGTTCATTAAACAACAAGTCACAACGAAAGTTTGTGCCAAGTCGGGTATATCCACTAAATCTTCCTTTAAACAGGTAACGGGAGTTCCCATCTTAGTCAGTACCACTCCTTGGTCGGTATATGTGGTGTGTACACCGAGTTTGGCAAATATTTCAGCTCCCCGACTGTCGCCCTGATAGCTGCGTGGGAGAAGTCCGGGTAATTTTATTTCCGTTTTTGTAGATTCCTTTTTTTCATTATCCTGAATTAAGGCAACCATCTGATACCAGTAAGAAGCACCGCTCCAGTCACTTTCTACTGTGAAAGGTATGTCTCTGTACTTTCCCGGACGGACGGTGATACTACTTTCAGAACTCCAGGCAGCGTCTGCACCGAATTCTTTCATTAGTTGCAGTGTTAGATTAATGTAAGGGCGGGAAATGATTTCTCCTGTAAGATTCAACCTCAATCCGTTTTTCAGGATGGGGCCGATCATCAGTAAAGCAGATATATATTGTGAACTGACATTTCCGGCAAGGCTGATTTCTTCGCCTGTTAATTCTGTACCTGTGATGCGTAAAGGTGGAAAGCCTTCTTTTCCGGCATACTCTATCTGTGCACCCAGTTCACGTAAGGCATCCACTAGAATACGTATGGGGCGTTGTTGCATCCGTTCGGTACCGGTAATGATGCGTGTACCCGGTGTTACACTGAGGTAAGCCGTGAGAAAACGCATGGCGGTTCCGGCGGCAAGAATGTCGATATGTCCGGGATTCCCGTCCAGTGCTTTTATCATGACACGGGTGTCATCGCAATCGCTCAAATTGCTTGGCGCGATATGCCCTTGGGCTAAAGCGTGTAATATCAAAGCCCGGTTGCTGATACTTTTGGAAGCCGGGAGCTGGATAGTGGTGTGCAAAGTGGCTGGTGCCGAAAGTTTATAGCGCATAGTTGTATTCCTTCTTAAACGTAATAGTTGGTTTACAGGCTACAAAAGTACGATAAATATCTGAATAAAGAAACTTGAGTTACATGACTTCTATCCGAACTGTGCACAGATTTGTTTCGTATCTGCTCTGTGTCTGCTCCGTACTTACTCCGTATATAATAGAGGTATCACTGACCGAATAGGCTACGGAGTAGTTACGGAGATGACACGGAGATAGTATGGAGATGACACAGAGAGCATACGGAGATGGCATGGAGCCGTTCTGAAACGAATTCCGTCAACGGGTTATTTAATATTTAAGAGGTGCGTAGAACGCAAGTAATATATGTATACGAATATTTTTTTGCATAAGGAAGCTTACTCTCAGATTATCAAAAGCTTACAAAATATTAATTCCCAGTCGACAAAGAAGTTAAGAGTTTGTCGACAAACTCCCAACTTCTTGTTGACAAACTCTTAACTTCTTGTAAATGGAAAAATAGTATTTTTTTCGGTTTCCTTACAGTCTCAGGATTACAAATCCGATTGAACGGCGGTTATAACACAAATTCCTGATAGTTCTCTTTGTTTATTACTTTGAAAGACGCTTCCGGATAAGCTGTTGCGAAACTGGTAGGGACATTCGTTTTTTTGTCTCCCCACTTGAATTCAAAAGCGGATAAACCTTCGGGTGATTCTTCTATTAGATCAATTTCTTGATTGTCGTATGTTCGCCAGAAATAGAATTCTTTGGCTCGGTTACGATTATAAGATTGCTTCATTCGTTCGCTGATTAAATAGTTTTCCCATAGTGCGCCCACATCTTGGCGTACAGATAGAGGGGTGAAATTTCCGATGATTGCATTGCGAATACCGTTATCGTAAAAGTACCATTTTCCGGCTTTCACTACCTCTTTACGGAGATTGCGTGAATAGGCTCCCAAACGATACACCACGAATACTTTGGATAATAAGTCAAGATATTTTTCAACTGTATTTTTGCTCATTCCCAATTGCTTACCTAATTCGTCATAAGATACTTCACTGCCCATTTGGAATGCAATTAGACGCAGTAGTTCCTTCATCTTACTGGAATTTTTCAAACCGTCGATTGCTAAAATGTCTTTCAATAGATAAGCTCCTACAATATCTCGTAGATAATCAGTTTTCCGCTCGAAGCTTTCTAGCATCACTACTTCAGGATAAGAACCATAGATAAGTCTAGATTCTAAGTGCTGTCTTGTTTCCAAAGCATTTTCTATTTGTGAAATCTCTTTGTGAGAATGGAGTCAGATGGAATTGGGTAGATCTGCCTACCAAAGGCTCACCGGCTTTGTTGAGTAGGTCGAAAGAGGAAGAACCGCTTGCAATGACTTTGATGCCTTCCACTTCGTCCACTATTAATTTAAGTTTGGAACCGATTTCCGGGATGTTTTGTGCTTCATCAATAGCTAGCAAATCTATCCCTTCTAATAAATGCCTGTAGTTGGAAATACTCCGTTCATTTAATAGGGCAATCGTATCGTAATCCTCTCCGTTAAGTAACATGGACTGACCTTTAAACTCTTTTATCAACTCACGTATGAGAACCGTCTTTCCAACGCGTCGTGCACCAAAAAGCAGAACCGCTTTATTGGGTTCTATTCGTTCTGATATTTTATCCTGAAGGATACGTTTAATAATATTAATCACACTTTGTTTTGTGACAAATATAAAAAGGTCTTTCAATTGACGATTTTTATGCAAAAATCGTCAATTGAAAGACCTTTTTATGGTTGATTCATCTTTCTTCAACGAACACTATATCTTTTCTGAAATCAACCGGTGATACACCGGCCTTCCGTTTGAAGAACTTTCCGAATGAAGACTGGTCGGAGAAGTTGAGGGTGGTGGCAATCTCCTGTATGGAGAGTTTGGAATGTGTCAGTAAGTTACGGGCTTCGCTGAATAGCATTTCGAAGATGAAATCGCTCACGCTTTGTCCTGTCACGAGCTTCACGATCTGTGTCAGATGATGGGCAGATAAGTTCAGGTGGGCAGCATAGAAATCTACCTTATGTTCTTCACGATAATGCGTTGCCAGTAGTTCGATGAATGATTTGATAATACTTTCGTATCGAGTCAGGCAGCCGTCCGTATGGGGGAGGTTGGTTCGTTCAAGGATGTCACTTAAATCAAGATAAAAGGCGAACAAACGGTTCAGAATGACTTCTTTGTGATAGAAATGCTCTGTACGGTCAATATTCTTATTGATGCTGGCTAATCGTTCGGCTAATAAAACAGCGTAAGGATGCGCTAAAGGAACTACCGGTTGGTTATATAGCCGCACACCGTATTTGGTCCGTCGGTAGATCATGTCGGTGGAGTCCATTTCATCCGTAAAAGCCTTGCTGACAAAAGAGACATTGACATTGAAAGTCATCACTACATTCATAAAAATGAAACAGATGAGCAGAAGATAGAAGTAAAAGCGTATCCGCTTGAATATCATACGCCTTGTAATTGATTACGGTATGTCCTTTTCCGGATAAAACCAATAAGATGATAAAAGCGTCCAGATGGATATCTGACGAAAACTGTTCTTCTGCTTCCCGATACCCAATAGTAATGCAACTGATTTTCTTTCGTGTATCATTTCTGCTGCCACTAATGATGGGGGAGTTCACTGATGTTTTTGATGCGTATGGAAGGGGCCATTAGGTGTGATTTTATGTTGTACAAAGATAATGTAAACCTTTGAAATCTCCAAATTAAACCAATTTTGCCCAATTTGGGATTTCTCTCCGGCAAAGAATTTATCCGACCTTTGCAGCCGTTTTGAGGTAAATGATAATTTAGCGGCGAGAATTGTTACGCGGAAGTATCTTAAATTCTCCTCCTCCTGGGAGGAGTACCCGTAGGGGGAGGTGGTAGGTAGAACAATAAAATACCTATGAATAATAAGATAAAGGAATTTCTCTCTCACCTACCACCCCGCCCGTTGGGCACCCCTCCTCCAACTGGAGGAGGGGAATTGAGATAGTCAGAATATCAATAGCTTCGCCGATAAATTATCATTTTGATGCCCCTTTATTAATTTAATAGGTATTATGAGAAAATTGAAAGTATTATTTGTCTTTATCGGTGCATTGAGCATTTCGTTGGCACCTGCACAAACCTTTCAGAAGATGACAATTGAAGAAATGTTCGAGTTGGCAGATGCTAATAGTCGCAGTATTCGTATGTTCCGTCTGGCGGAAGAGGAAGCTGGACAGGCAGTAAAGGTGGCCGAATGCTCAACTTCCTTCGATTGACGTATCCGTTTCGGCAAGTTATTTGGGGGATGCCTGGTTGGCAGACCGTGATTTTACAAATGGAGAGAATGCTGCTATGCCGCACTTCGGCAATAACTTTGCAATAGAAGCATCGCAGGTAATTTATGCGGGTGGAGCTATCACCAGCCGGATTGCCATTGCCAAATTACAACAGCAACTGGCAGAGTTGGATAAAGAAAAGAACAGGCAGGATATCCGCTTTTTGTTAGTAGGCAATTACTTGGAGATGTATAAATTGCAGAATCAGGCTGAAGTGTACCGGAAGAATATAGAGCAAACCCGGAAATTGGTAGAAGATATCAATGCCAAACAATCGCAAGGACTGGCTTTAAAGAATGACATCACTCGTTATGAGTTGCAACTGAAATCTTTGGAATTGGCATTGACACAGATTGAAAATGGTATCCTTATCCTGAACAATCAATTGGTTACGGTATTGGGTTTGCCCCAGGAAACGGTGATAAATGTGGATACTACCTTGCTGGGACGACTTCCCAAACTCTCGGAAGAAGCTCTTTGGCAGGAAACGGCGGTATTGAGTTCTCCCGTGCTGCAACAGATGAAATTGAATATCAAGCAGTCGGAGTATAATGAACGGATTGCAAAGGCTGAACGTTTGCCGTCCATAGCTCTTTTTGCAGGTGATAAACTAGATGGTCCTATTACGATTGAAGTGCCTCCCATTAACAAAAATCTGAACTATTGGTATATTGGTGTAGGAGTGAAATTCGATATTGCTTCTACTTTCAAGTCGGGTAAGAAAATTCGTTTGGCACGACTGTCCACCCAGCGTGCGCAAGAAAACGACTTATTGTTGCAGGAGAATGTGCGGACGGAAGTAAAAAAGAGGCATATATCCGTTTTCATGAGGCTTTTACCATTTGCGATACACAAGAGAAAAGTCTGGAATTGGCAGCACAAAACTACAGTGTGGTGAATAACCGCTATTTGAATGATCTGGCGCTGATTACTGATATGCTGGATGCCAGCAATTCTAAACTGAATGCGGAGTTGCAGTTGGTGAATGCACAGATCAATATACTTTTCAATCTCTATAAGTTGAAGAAGACGGCGGGGTGCTTATAAATTGTCGTCAAGTAATTTTTCATCCGCAGATGACACGGATTATGCGGATTTTATTTTTCTGAAAGGCATAGCTCAGCCGTAGGAACTGTGTAATCTGCGTTATCTGCGGATGAAAAATGGTTTTTGATATATGAATGTAAACTAATGAATTAAATAAGACATGGAACGTAAAAAGAAAAAACTGATTTATAACGTAGTGGTTAGCCTCTTACTTATCACCGGACTGGTGTGGGTATGTTCCCATTTCGTTCATCTCGGCAATGTAGCCTATACAGACAACGCACAGGTGAAACAACTGATTGTCCCCGTCAACAGCCGTGTACAGGGTTTCATCAAGAAAATCTATTTCGATGAATACCGGGAAGTACGTAAAGGCGATACTCTGGTCTTGATTGAAGATTCCGAGTTTCGTTTCCGCCTGGCACAGGCTGAGGCTGATTTTCAGAACGCCATTTCGGGAAAGAATGCGGTGGCCACCACAGTACATACTACTCAGAATAATATAGCTGTATCCGATGCTGGTTTGCAGGAGGCAAAAGTCCGGTTGGATAATGCCGAACGTGAATACCACCGGTATAAAAACCTTTTGGCACAGGATGCCGTCACCAAACAGCAGTACGATGCCGTGCAGACAAATTACGAGGCATCCAAAGCACGCTATGAACTTCTGCTTCGCCAACGTCAATCTACAACTTTGGTAAAGCAGGAACAGACCCATCGTCTGGAACAGACGGATGCAGGTATCAAACTGGCGCAAGCTGCCCTGGAGCTGGCGCGTCTGAACCTTTCTTATACCGTTATCCTCGCTCCTTGTGACGGAACTACCGGTCGGAAAGAAATTCAGGAAGGACAACTGATACAGCCCGGGCAGACTTTGGTTGACATTGTCGATGAAAATGAGAGATGGATAGTAGCTAATTATAAAGAGACTCAGACTACCCATATCCGAGAAGGCCAGCCGGTAGAAATAGAAGTGGATGCTGTGCCCGGAATAACGTTTAAAGGTGCTGTGAAATCTATTTCCCGCGCTACGGGTGCCAGCTTCTCTCTTCTGCCGCAGGATAACTCTGCCGGAAACTTCGTGAAAGTAGAACAACGTATTCCTGTCCGTATAGAATTCTCTACCGGCAATCGTCCGGAAGATATGGAACGCTTGCGTGCCGGTATGAATGTGGAGTGCGTAGTAAATTATTGATATTATGCACGAAACAGGACCTTTTTCCATTCCGGCCATCCGTGATTTTGTTCCTCCTAAGTTGCGTCCCTGGATTATCATTGCCTTTGTCATCGTTTTCCAGTTTTCCGGTGGTCTCTATTTGGCGGCAGTCAGTGAGATGGTCGGTTCTACGGCATTGATGCAGGAAGATATTATGATGGCAGGCTACGCTTCTATGATAGGCATGGGACTGACATTCGCCATCATGTTTCGACTGAAGTTCCGCTTTGCTTCGAAAACTTCATTGATGACGTGTAGCATTGCTCTGATTGTTTCTAATCTGATATGTATGCAGACGCATAGCATTCCTGTGCTGGTGATCACCTGTTTCTTTGCAGGAATTTTCCGCATGTGGGCTACATTCGAATCTAATTCCACCATTCAGCTATGGCTTACCCCTACACGGGATTTGTCGGTATTTTTCTGTTTTATCTATCTATTGGTGCAGAGTTGTATTCAGCTGTCGGGACTGATAACAGTCTATACAGCATTTTGGGCAAAGTGGGAGTATATGCATTGGCTGATTATTGGTTTATTGTTATTGGTGATGCTGGCTACATTGTGCCTGTTCCGTAGTTATCGCTCTTTGCCGAAGTTGCCGTTGTTCGGTATCGATTGGTTGGGGGCTTTGATGTGGGGACTTGTGTTGTTGTGCATCCTCTTTGTCTGTGTGTATGGGGAACATTACGATTGGTATCAGTCTTTCCAGATCCGGGCGGCAACCGTCATCGGTATACTTATTCTTGTATTGAATTTGTGGCGTGCATCTTTCATTCGTCACCCGTTCATTGCTTTGAAGACCTGGACGTATCGTGCCGTATGGTTTCCCTTTATACTATATATGGTAATAGATATTCCGCTGGCGCCTTCGCATCTCTTTGAGCATCTCTATATGGAGAGTATATTAGGGTATGATACCCTGAATGTAATTTCGCTCAATTGGGCGGTATTGCTGGGAATTATAGTGGGAGCAGGCTTTACCTTTTTCACTTTTTTCCCGTCGTAAATGGCGATATAAGACAATGACTGTGATTGCATTCTCTTCCATTACGGGTTATCTGATGTATTTTTATTTCGGTATTGACTATGCTTTGCCCAAGGAGACATTGTTTGTGCCGCTGTTCCTGCGCAGTTTCGGGTATGTGATAATAGCTATTTGTTTTCTTACAGTGCTATCTCGTGTCCCTTTTCAGCATTTCTTTCAGGCGGTGTCCGTACAGTCGTTTGTCAGTGCCGGATTTGGTGGGGCTTTGGGAACGGCTATACTGGGGCATGCTCTCAATGGGGCAATGAAAAAGAACTCGATGTTACTGGGTTCGGTAGTGGATCATGTAAATCCTTTCATCAGCCGGATACCCGTTGGAGAAGTATACGGTGCTGTGCAGCAACAGGCTCTGATGGTTTCTATGAAAGAACTGTACGGCTGGCTCACTCTGATGGCTTTGTTCTGTCTGTTGGCCTTCCTGGTTTACGAGAGTGATATTCGTCCATATAAAGTGCTGCATCCTACCTATCGTTCCATTCGTCGTTTTGTGAAGCATGAGTTGCGTATAGACAAAAAACTGGAAGCTACAGCATAAGTTGAGATTTTTTTGTTCTTGTATTGGATAGCTTTGGCTAAAATTGGTAGGGGGAATAAGGTGAATTATTATTATTTTTGCAGCCCGAAAGTGGACGTATATTCCACGAAATGTATAAGTTAAGTTTATATGGTAAAAGATAATTCAAAGCTGTTTATTCTGGTCTTATTGGGTATGCTGACGGCCTTCGGGCCTTTTGTCACGGACATGTACCTACCGAGTCTTCCGTCTATGGGAGAATATTTCAGTACAAGCTCTTCAATGGTTCAGTTAGGACTGACTACCAGTATGATCGGACTGGCCGTCGGACAGATATTCTTCGGCCCTTTGAGTGACCGTTATGGTAGACGCATACCGTTGCAGGTTGCTATGTGGTTGTTTATTGTGTCAACGATTTTCTGTTTGTTTGCGCAGAATATTCAGCAATTCGTCGCTTTCCGGTTGATACAAGGTATTGCCGGGGCAGGGGGGATTGTTATAGCCCGTTCCATTGCTACGGATAAATTTTCGGGCAAAGATCTGGCAAAGATGCTGGCGATCATTGGAGCCATTAATGGCATTGCTCCCGTGGTAGCGCCTATTATTGGCGGAGTGTTTACGGAAGCCATCGGTTGGCAGGGAATTTTCATAATTTTACTTGTATTGGGTGTGCTCCTTTTGATAGGATGTATGCGTTTCCGGGAATCACTCCCGGCGGAAAATCGCCTGGCTACGAAATGGGCGGATACTTTTAATAGCTTCAAGGTGGTGCTTCGCAATAAACAGTATGTCTGCTATGTGCTACAACTCGCTTTTGCACAAGGAGTACTGTTTGCTTATATTGCTTCCTCACCTTTCATAATACAGCAACATTATGGTTATTCGCCCTTTGCTTTCAGCATTTGTTTCAGTATTAACGCTATTGCCATCGGTGGTGCGGCGGCATTTTCCGTGAAGTTTCGTCGGCCTGCAAACGGAACGCTGGTCGGTTGTATGGGTATGCTTATTTTTCTTTACTTGAATGTTCCGCTTTGGCTTTGGGTTGCAGCTTCTGGATATATGAACTGCTGCTGATAGCGGTTCTTTTATGATGGGAATGACGTTTACCACCTCTACCGCATTAGCCATGGAGTGTGAACGCACAAATGCCGGAACAGCTTCGGCACTGTTGGGTGCTGTTTGCTTTTCGTTCGGCGGTATTGTCTCTCCCCTGGTAGGTATTGGAAATATCCTGGTTTCTACAGGGGTTATATTTGTTATCTGCTCTTTCTGTTCCCTTTCCTGTATTTTGTTGGCTTCAGGTAGAAGGCGTACGAAGCTTTACTTCGCATTCAGTACATCCCAGAAGCGTTGAGGCAGGTGAATGTTAGGCACATCCGCAGCCTCTTTAAATAAAGGAGCAATCTCTTTCGGGGCGAATCCGACAATACCGCATCCTATCTCTGTCACGAGGAAAGTATATTGTGAATGCTCTTTGGCAAAGCGGATAAACTCATCTACATAAGGTCTGATGGCTTCCGGCCCACCATGCATGGTCGGAATGCCATAGGTCTGTCCCTGTAATCCGGTTCCTTGTCCCCAGATGGCTCCCCATTTTTTCCATGCCAGATAAGCGGCTCCGCCACCATGCGCGCCTTCCAGGTTGCTGCCAAAAACGAATATCTCGTCCGGATGTAGTTCTGTGATACGATTAGAGGTAATTCTTGTTTTCATACTTTTGTGATTAGGTCATAATTAGTTTTTTCTTCTTTTCTTCATTTTTAAACTCTTGCTTTTCAGCAAAAGTAACCTTTAGGTAACTATCTTACCGATTTGTAACTTCTTGTTTATAAGTAAAATAGTATATAGCTTTGCATCATCGGAAAGTCACTGACTGCATTTGCGAAGTTAGTGAAAAAACTGATGAATGCAACTATTTTATAAACAAATTAAAAGCAAAAAAACAATGAAAGAACTTGCAGTAAAGAATTACAAGACCGCAGAAGGTCAGAAAATCAGTCAGGGTGGTAATGAATTTACAGTGAAACCGATTGTTGAGCAGACGGATGTGGACCAATGCCGTGTGAACTTTGTAGAAGTGGAACCGGGTAATTTTGCCTATGGATATCATTATCACGAAACGGACGAAGAGGTGTTCTATATCATCAGTGGTACAGGAATTGTTCGCACAGCAAATGGGGATGTGACGGTAAAGGCCGGTGATGCAATAACTTTCCCTACGGGTCCTGAAGGTGCACATGTCATTCGTAACGGTTCGGATACGGAAAAGTTGGTTTATATTGACTTCGATACGAATAACCTTCCGGAGATTGTACATCTTCCCGATACAAATCAGGTAATGGCTTACGGGAAGTTCTCTAATGGGGTTTATGATAAGAAGTAAGGTTTTCCTGCCTTCACCTCCGGAAGCTAAAGAAACTTGTATACTATGGGACTCTTCTGATTTTTATTGTAACTTTGCATAATGCATAACTCTAATATTGGGGTATATGAAAATTAGAGAAATGCCCTTGGATGATATCGACCTTCTTGTTAAACTCAGATTTGATTTTATCAGAATTTAGGTTTCATACCTATTAAAGATATCACTAAGTAAGTGAACATAATTAGTTCATATTATGATAAATGATAATTTTAGGCGCGGATTACGCGGATTACACGGATTTTTTTATGGATTGATGTAATAGCGCAGCCTTTAATCCGCGTAATCCGTGTAGTCCGCGCCTAATCTTTATAACAGGTTTACAAATTATCATTTATAGAACAAGCTAATTTTGCATGAGCACTTATGCAATTAAGGTTATAATATTAAAGATATAGGAAATATGGAAATAGATTTAACGACTCCGGCTCTATTGTTTTCGGCAATCTCATTGATTATGTTGGCTTATACCAACCGTTTCATGTCGTATGCCCAGTTGGTACGTACTTTGAAGGAACAATACCGTGAAAATCATTCGTCGGTAACTGCGGCACAGATTGCCAATCTTCGTAAACGTCTGTATCTGACGCGTGCTATGCAGGTGACAGGGACAGGCAGCTTATTGTTGTGTGTCGTAAGTATGTTCTTTATTTATATACAACTTTATCTTGTATCCATCTATATCTTTGGACTGGCAATGGTGTTGCTGATTATCTCTCTGGCTATCTCTGTGTACGAGATTTATATTTCGGTGAAGGCTTTAGAGATACATCTGGATGATATGGATGAATAATCGGATAGAATGAGTAATCTTGTCCCCATATTAGGAGTGAACAGGCACCGTCTGTTGATTGACGGTGAGGGGGTGACCACATTGGTGGCTTTTCATGGTTGTCCTTTGCATTGCAAGTATTGTCTGAACCCTCAGTCTCTATCCGATGATTTTGATTTCCCGCTTTATTCCTGCGAACAACTGTATGAGAGGGTGAAAGTAGATGAACTTTACTTTCTTGCAACTCGTGGTGGTATTACCTTTGGTGGTGGTGAGCCTTGTCTGCGAAGTGAATTTATCAACCGTTTCCGGGAACTTTGTGGGAAGGAGTGGAGGATTACAGTAGAAACGTCTTTAAATGTACCCCGGAAGCATCTGGAGATTCTATTGCCTGTGGTAGATGACTATATCGTAGATATCAAGGATACGAATGATGAGATCTATCAAAACTACACAGGAAGAAGCAATCATCAGGTGCTCGGAAACCTGCGTTGGCTTATAGAGCACGGAAAAGCCGAACAGATCACAGTCCGTATCCCCCTTATTCCGCAGTATAATATGGAGGAGGATACTACGCATAGCATAGATTTACTAAAATCTATGGGACTGAGTCATTTTGATGTATTTACGTACCGAACTTAAAAATTACTTCTTATCAGGCTCCGTCCAACGGTCATAATGTACATTCTCCGGTTTCCATTTATCTTTCGGAAGTGGGTTCTCTGCCGGATAACCGATAGGGATTACATTCAGAGGAACAATCTGTTCGGGTAATTGGAGTATTTTCTGTACTTCTTTTACCCGTTCGTCTATAGGATAAACGCCTGTCCAGACAGCTCCTAATCCTAAAGCTTGTGCAGCCAGCAACAAATTCTCACTGGCGGCGGAGGCGTCCTGTACCCAGTACTCTATACCCGCACCACTGATAGCTTTAGTTAAATCTCCGCATACGGCAATAGCCAACGGAGCGTCTTTGACCATCTTGGCGTAAGGAAGAGTAGAACCCAGTTCATTCATTGTTTCTTTGTCTCTGATGACAATGAAAGCCCAAGGCTGCCTGTTGGTTGCTGTAGGAGCTGCCATGGCAGCCCTTAACAATTGCTCTATTTTTTCATCTTCTACTTCTTTCGGCTGATAAGAGCGAATACTGGTTCTTGCATGTATGTTGTCAAGAACCGAAAGTTTATTATCCTGTTTCATGGTAGGTTCCTCCATCTTATTAAGTTGATTGGGTTTCGGTTGGATAGATAATGCAGTTACTACTATAACCAAAGCTAGATTGAAAGTGTTCAGCGCATAGTGCATTGTTTGCTCTTTGGACCTTTTAGAAAGATATGAGATGATTAGGGTACATAATGCGATGCCTGCCAGTAATCCCAGGAAGAGTATCCAGTCGAAACTGAAAGCACTTGTCGGTTTGTCTGCCGAATGCTCCTTTGCATACTCCATGGCCTTATGTACAGACTGGATAATGGCTGCGGAAGATTCTGTGGCTCCGGATATTCCATCCACTTCTTTATGGATTGCTTCCTCTGGTGAAAGATTGCTCCATTGTTGTAACAGACCGCTGTTTCGTACTTTGGCAAAGTAGCTGGGTGTTTCGGAGTTTTCCAGAGCTACTACTTTTAGAATACGGTTATCTTTTTTATATAGATTTCCAGAGGAACATTTCCGCCATACCCGTTAATATCTTTTGTTAGTTGCCGGGTAGATATTATCTGTACTCCGTCATCTGTATGTCGTAGTATCCCGGAAGTTCCTGTTTGGCTTTCTGTTGTATTTTCGCTTTCAGAAAGAATGTTCCCAAACTTGTTTCCCTTGCAGATGGTGACCGCCAAAACCAGGAAGAAACAGGTTATCAGGCTAATGATGACTTGGGCTTTTAATGTTTTCATATTTAGCTGCTATTTATAGTGTATGCAAATTTAGGGGATTTTTGCTGAAAATAGCAAGTACTTATTAAAACATAGTTGCAATAATCTGAATAAACAGTATGAGGAACACCATTGCAATGGGATAAACCGTAGCGTAAGCCACACTCGGAATGTTGCTGTCAGTCATAGAATCAGCTGCTGCAAGTCCTGGAGTACTGGTCATACCACCGGTGATGGTTCCCAGCAAGTCGAGCATGTTGATTTTGAATACAAACAGTCCGACGAACACCGCTACTAACATAGGTACCAGCGTAATTGCAGCACCCACTCCAAATAGCAACCAGCCGCTTTCCTGGAAAGTCGCTACAAGATTGGTGCCTGCCGAGGTGCCGACTTCGGCTAGGAATAGCAACAAGCCCAACTGGCGTAATAACTGATTAGCAGGTCCGGACATAGACCATAGAATAGGACCTGTCTTACCAATTGCACTTAAAAACAAAGCCACAATCAGAATACCACCCGTCAATCCCGGGGAGAAAGATAAACCACCGGGGAAAGTTATATTCAGTTTACCGAACAATACCCCTAAAACAATACCCATTGCGATAGGGAAGAAGTCTGTGTCTGATAACTTTTTAGCATTGTTTCCCAGCAAGCGAGCCAGTCCTTTGAGTCCTTCTTTTTCACCTACCACCATTAGTTTATCACCGAATTTTAAAGTCAGATCCGGCGATGGAGACAGGTCGATACCGCTTCGGCGAACACGTGTGACAGTACATCCGAAGTTCTTCATCAGGTTCAGATCTCCCAATTGTTTATTGATCATATCCTTTTTGGTCAGCAATAAGGATTCGATCTCTTGTGTGTCTACCAGAGGCAATTCGCCCTCTTCGCGTTCTCCTACTAAAACTGAAAGCTGGTTCAGAGCTTCTTCACTACCCACTGCCTGTATATAATCATTTTCATGTAGCATCGTTTGTGCTGTGGGAATGGAAATTCTTTCATCATGTTTATGGCGTGAAATAACAGCACCTGTCATGGCCCGTGCGTTGATTTGCATCAGACTGCGGTTGAATACGGCGGGATTTGTAACACGATAGATACAGGTCGTCAGTTCGGGAAATTGGCCGCGACGTTTTTTCCAGTCGACGGGCCTCCTTGTCCAGGTCAATACGCATGATACGGGGGAGCAGTTCTACAAACAAGATAACACCTATAACCCCAAACGGATAAGCGATACCATAGGAAATGGATGCCAATGGAGAATTTGTACTGTCGATGGCTACGGCAAGTCCCGGTGTACTGGTCAGCGCACCGGCTATCAAACCTACCACACTGGGCGTATCGATGTCGAATAGGTATTTGAGCCCGACAGCTGTAAGAGAAGCCGAGCAGATAATCAGCATGGTAATTATGATCAGGGTCTTTCCTTTGCTTCGGAACGAGTCGAAGAAACCGGGGCCGGCCTGAATACCGATAGTAAAGATAAGAAGTACCAATCGAAGTTTCCTAATTCTTTAGGAATGACTACACCGAAGTGTCCAAAAGAAGGGCAATGAAAATCACTGCGGAAACATCCAGTGATAAACCTTTAATTTTGATTTTTCCCAGCATGAAACCCAATGCGACAATGAGGAAGAGGGCGAAATAAGAGGAATTAAGTAGGTCAGCAAACATGAATTTAGATTATTTGTTAGTTTTCAATAATTCTTCTACCGCTATTTTCAGTTGTGTATCTTCACCTTTTACGATTGTTTCGGGCGAGTTGGCCACTTTGATGTCCGGTTCCAACTGTGTGTTTTCCAGATAGCTCCCATCCGGAAGGCGGTAACCAATGACAGGAATACCGAATACCAAGGTAGGATCTTGCAGGCGTTCCCATGATACACTGGTCATGGTGCCCGGGACAGGCATGCCTACCAGCTTGCCCAGTTTCTGATGACTGTATACCCACGGTGTGCCGTGTGCATTGGAATAGTTGGCTTCGCAGGTCACCATAATGGAAGGCTTGTTCCAGCGGCGGCTGGGCATGTCGCAGGCTTCGCGGCCGCGAACCACTTGCGTGAAGTATTTCTTACCACTGAACAGTATTTCTATATCTTCATGTAGACGACCGCCTCCGTTGAAACGGGTGTCGATGACAATACCTTCACAATTGTTGTATTTTCCCAAAATATCCGAGTAGATGGAACGGAAACTGTCATCACCCATAGACTTGATGTGCACGTAGCCCAGTTTGCCGTTCGACCATTTTTCAACATCTGCCGCACGTTGTTTCACCCAGCGTTCGTAGAGCAATGCGCTGAGTTCACTGTCCTTGATGGGGATTACTACTTCTTCCCAACGCTCTTTCGTTTTAGGATTATAGAGTGAAACAAGAGTTTTCTTTTTTTTACCTTGTCATTGAGAAGCACGTAATAATCAGTTTCAAGAGTAATCTCTTTACCGTCGATCTTTTCAATAACGACACCGGCTTTCACCTTTGTAGTGGCTTTGTCGAACGGACCCTTTTCTATCACTTCAGCAATGAGCATTCCTTTATCCTGATAATTCCAGTCGAAAAGTAGCCCCAGACTGGCTGTAGGCTCACTTTGTCCATCCGGATAGAAACGGCCTCCGGTATGAGAGACATTCAATTCGCCCAGCCATTCACTTAAAAGTTCGGAAAAATCGTAATTATTATTGAGGTGTGGCAGAAACTTACGATAGGCTGCCGTCATGGCGTCCCAGTTGACTCCGTGCATATTGGTATTGTAGAAACGCTTTTGCTGTTGCTTGTATACATGATCGAACATATACTCGCGTTCGGCTGCCAGATCCAGTTTTACCTGAGCAAGATATTTAATAGGTTTCAAGTCATCGGAAGCCATGTTCATCTTCTGCATATTCTTACCGTTCAGAATGAAGAGAGTTTTTCCTTCTTTATCCATTTCCAGAGAAGTCCATCCGGCATCTACTTTGTGGAGTAGCTTGGTTTCCTTCTTGCGCAGATCCATCTTCCATAAGTTACGTCCGCCTTCGGCGCTTGCCAGGTAATAGAGGGTTTTGCCATCTTTGGAGATGAGAGTACTTCCCATATTCGATGAGTTTGGTGTCAGACGTACGATGCGGTCTTCTATGTTTTTCAACTCTACCACGACATCTTTTACCTTACTGCTGTCTTTATCAGCTATCTTCTTCCGGTCGGAGTTTGCTTCTTTATACAGTTCGTAATCCTCTTTGCTCAGACTGAATTTATCGTATGCATCCTGATTCAGGAATACCAGCATGGCATCGTCCAGAGAACCCCATGAAGCGTGTGCACGCATACCGTAGCGTTCGGTAATGAAAAGAATGGCATTGCCGTCGAGCACGAAGCTGGGTGAACCGCTTGTGTATCCGCTATTAGTCAGATTGACAATCTCGCCATTGCCTTGTGCACTGACCAGACCTATATCCGAGTATGGATCGTGCTTGTTTCCGATAAATTCCAATGTGAACCATTTTCCGTCCGGCGACCAGGCATAGTCGAACCCGCCGTCTGTGCTGTACCAGGTGGAGCCATCGGTGATCCGGCGTACTTTCTTCGTCTCCAGGTTGAGCACCATGAGGCGGGTACGGTCTTCTATGAATGCCAGCTCTTTACCGTCGGGCGAGAATTGCGGATGTGAACGTTCTACGGTGGTAGAGGGTAATAGCACCTCTTCCTTTATTAAAGTTGCGTTCGCGAAATTCGGATCTTCTTCCCGAACTATCTTAGCCAGATAAATCTGCCAGTTGCCGTTGCGCTCACTGGCATAAGCCAGCGTGCGGTTGTCCGGAGCAAACGAGAGACCATCTTCTTCTGCTGCCGTATGTGTGATCTGTTTAGTCGTGGCATAGTCCGCAGATGTGACGAATACTTCACCACGTACAGTGAAAGCAATCTGTTTGCCGTCCGGTGAAACTGTAGCGGAAGTTGCTTTATCCGGATATTTCAGATAGGCTATTTGCGGCTGGTCGTCACGAATGATTTCTATATTTATCTTCCGGGGATTCGAGCCTTCTTGTTGGGTATAAATCTCACCATCGTATCCATAGCACAAAGGTGCCGTCGTTACTCATTGAAAGGAAACGCACGGGATGGGTTTTAAAGCTGGTTATTGTTTTTATCGATTGGGGTTGCGAAATCGGGAAAGAATATACGTTGAATGAGCCACCATTACGTTCGCTCAGGAAGTAGACGGTTTGTCCATCCGGTGATACTATCGGGTTGCGATCTTCGCCTGCATGCTGGGTAAGGTTGGTGTGTGAACCTGTTTTGGTATCGTACATCCACACATCGCGGGTGATGGAAGAAGTATGGTGCTTTCTCCATTCATTTTCACCTCCCTTGCGGTCCTGATAGAAAAAGCGGTTGCCGGACTTGTCAAAACATACCGCTTCGGCAGGGGTGCCCAGTACTTGTTCGGTGCGTCCGCCGACTGAAGGAACTTTGTAGAGTTCAGTCATGGCGGCTGAAGGAAAGAGAGCGCTGCCTGCCGGATCCTGAATAGATGCTGAGAATAAAATATATTTGCCGTCCGGGGTAAAAGTAGCAGGGACTTCATTGGTTGAATGAGTAGTCAGTCGCCGGGCTGTTCCGCCATTTGCCGGCATTACAAAAATGTCGAAATTTCCATTCCTGTCACTGGCAAAGGCTATCTGTTTGCCATCCGGTGACCATACCGGGGTACATTCGTAAGAGTCTTGTGTAGTGAGCTGTGTAGCTGCTCCGCCCTCGGTTGGTACTTTGTAGATGTCCCCTTTATAGCAAAATACAATTTCTGTTCCGTCGGGTGAGATTTGTACATCACGCATCCAGAGTGGAGTCGTCGCATAGCTGGTTATTGCCGTGAAACTAAAGGCAATGTAAGCAAGAATTTTCTTCATAAGTATATTTAATGTGTTTTTATGCAAATATAGGTAATTAGTCCGTAAATATGAAAGAAAGTCATTACTTTCCCTTACTCTGTTCAATCATTTGGTATCTACTGATACGATTTTTGCTGCTTCTACAAATGCTGAAATCAACTTTTTACAATATAAGTGGTCTTAAAGTATATGAAAATAGGATTGTCACCTACTGTTATTCAGGTTTTTGGCTAAGCAATTGAATTGATTCAGTAAACTCAACTATAATCTCAGATAATTCAGGATTGTCATTACGAAGAATTATTGTTGCAAAGTTCACAACACCTTCCGCATCGACAATTGAGGATGAAATCATTGTAAAAAGTGCTTTTCGATTATAAGTGGAAAACCAATATTCAAACAAGCGGCTACGCATACGTTGTTTATTATCACCGGTCTCACAAATATATAGTAATGTAGAATTATTACATCTAAAGAATTCATCAACAATAGAAACTATAGTATCGCGGACTTTACGATCACGGGGAGATTTGTGATTGTTGATATTGGCAATGATTAATTGGTATGAATTTTTGGATAACAAGACATCATCTTCCATAAAACCGACAGAATAATGCACACCACCATCTGTAAAGAATTGATAGAATCCGTTCTGTTCGGTCGGTTCTACTTGATAGGAGTTTCCCCACTATTAATACGTTCCAATGAAAGATGAAGTATCATAGAGCAAAGAATTTTTCAGCCTCTTTACCCGTTCGTTCTTTATATGTCTCTTTCATTGATTTTTCCAATTGAGCAAGACATTTTCGTTTTTTTCTCTCTCGCAGCTTGAAACTTGTCAAGAGCTTCTTTTTTGTAATCTTTGTTTTTGCCATATACTCTATTTCTCCTTTCTACTTGCAAAGATAACACTTTTCGTTGATAATCATTTGTTTCATAATTAAAAGTAGGGTTTGCGTAAATAGGGGTAGCGGTTTACACTATGGTTTACACCAATGGGTAATTTTCGCGTCAACCACAGCGTCAACCACACCATTAGGTGGAAACTCGTAAAAAAAAAAGCATCGATAACCTTGCGATTATCAATGCTTTATCGGTAGTCGGGATGACAAGATTCGAACTTGCGACCACACGCCCCCCAGACGCGTACTCTACCGGGCTGAGCTACATCCCGAATTGCGGATGCAAAAGTAGTGCTTTATTTTTAAATAGCAAATATTTCTGTTGATTTTTGTTTTGCTATTATCTTGTTAGATAACACATCTCTCTTATTCTTAATTTGTTATGATGGAAAGTTTATTCTATTTAAGTTTCGCATGTAGCCTTTCAGCCTACATGCGAAACTCCAGTTTTATTATTTTAGAAAGTATCTGTCGATTCTTCTTTTACCCTTTTCAGCAAGTTTTCTACATTTTGAGAGTGGTAATATAAGATACCTTCCAGTTGTTTCAGAAAACCTACATTGCTTGCCAGTTGCGTAATGAATTGCAGATGCAGACCGATTTCCCGGTTGGCTTGCAGCAACGTCTTGTGCGGGAGTGTACTTTGCAGCATATAGAATCCGCTGGCATCTTGTATTTCTGCAATGCCGTTTCCCCATTCGTGTGTACCTAACAATTGTAGAACATGGATGAATTGTCTTAATTTGCGTTTCAGACATTGCAGGCTTATATATTCCGAAGATTCTTTGACATACGCGATGTTCATGATGTCAATCAGTTGTAAATAGTACGCTTTCATGGCTTCTTCTGAAGGGAAGCCCGTGCGTGGGTGCATTGCTACGTTGGATAATTCCTGAGCGGTTACCGGCTGAGTGTTGTTTTCCATAAATCGTTAAGTTTTAAAAGGTGAATAATTCGATTCATGGGAGAGGAGAAGAATTCAAAAAAGCAATCCCTGCCTGTCCCATTGTCGAACACCTACCGCGCAGCTGTTGGAAGTGCATTAACACTCCCGATGGGGGGTGCAGGGACCGCCATATAGGAGTGGCGTGAACGGGCATAAAAATGCCCGCCACGATTACTTGGCAGGTTTCCCTGCTGCACGATAAAAAATGGTTCGACATCACAAAGGTACAATAAAAAATAAAGTAGCAATGTAAATAGGGGAGGAAAATACATCTGTTCTCCGATTAACTTTATTAATGATGCGAATCAGAAGTTGAAATTCACATGAACAATACCGAAATAAAGGATCGATGAATAAAACTGATCTTCGGAAAGGTATGACTGCGAAAAAAAACGCTGCTCTGTTCTGAAACTTTAGAGAATCAATGTATTATAGTCTCTCTGAAAATCTTTATCTTTGCGGACAGTTTGAAAACAGAAGTGAATAATAATTGATACAATAACTTAAAACAACCAGAATCAAATGAAGCAGGATATGATTGTTATCCTTGACTTGGGTAGTCATGAGAATACGGTATTGGCTCGCGCCATCCGTGCGTTAGGTGTATATAGTGAGATCTATCCTCATGATATAACCGTTGAAGAACTGAAAAAGTTGTCCAATGTAAAGGGCATTATTATCAATGGTGGACCGTGTAACATAGTAGATGGCGTTGCCATCGATGTGAATCCTTCTATCTACGAGGCGGGAATCCCAGTGATGGCTGCCGGTCATGACAAAGCGACTTGTGCGGTGAAACTGCCACAGTTTACTGATGATATTGAAGCTATCAAAGCAGCTGTTAAGCCTTTCGTTTTCGAAACTTGCAAGGCCGAAGCTAATTGGAACATGACCAACTTCGTGAATGACCAGATTGAATTGGTACGTCGCCAGGTGGGTGACAGAAAAGTATTGCTGGCCCTTTCCGGTGGTGTTGACAGTTCCGTAGTGGCAGCTCTGTTGCTGAAAGCAATTGGCAACAATCTGGTATGCGTGCATGTAAATCACGGTCTGATGCGTAAAGGCGAATCCGAAGATGTAGTAGAAATGTTCGGTAATCAGCTGAAGGCGAATTTGATCTATGTAGATGTTACCGACCGCTTCCTTACTAAACTGGAAGGTGTGGAAGATCCCGAACAGAAACGAAAGATTATCGGCGGAGAGTTTATCCGCGTATTCGAAGAAGAAGCGCGTAAACTGGACGGTATCGACTTCTTAGGCCAGGGAACTATCTACCCTGATATTGTGGAAAGCGGAACGAAAACGGCCAAGATGGTGAAGTCTCACCACAACGTAGGCGGTCTGCCGGAAGATCTTCAGTTCGAACTTGTGGAACCGTTGCGTCAGCTTTTCAAAGACGAAGTACGTGCATGTGGTCTTGAACTGGGCTTGCCTTATGAAATGGTTTATCGTCAACCCTTCCCCGGTCCCGGTCTGGGCGTGCGTTGTCTGGGTGCTATCACACGCGATCGTTTGGAAGCTGTGCGCGAGTCCGATGCTATCCTGCGTGAAGAATTTCAACTTGCCGGACTGGATAAGAAAGTGTGGCAATATTTCACCGTGGTACCCGACTTCAAGTCAGTGGGTGTGCGCGACAATGCCCGTTCTTTCGAATGGCCGGTTATCATCCGTGCTGTCAATACGATTGACGCGATGACCGCTACCATCGAACAGGTAGAATGGCCTGTCCTGATGAAAATTACGGATCGTATCCTGAAAGAAGTAAAACATGTGAATCGTGTTTGCTACGATATGTCTCCGAAGCCTAACGCTACTATCGAATGGGAATAAAAGACTTTTTGTTAAATAGCTAGCGCATTAAGTCCTTTCGGATACTTCATTTAAAGATACTTTCCGTATCTTTGCTGTCTCTCTTACAAAAGGTGGCATCTTTTGCTGTAAAAGATGCCATCTTTTGTGTTATCAGATGCCACCTTTTGCTACAAAAGATGCCATCTTTTGCATGGAAGGAATAAGGGAAAGATATCAAAGGTAGTAATTAAAAACACGTAAAGACTATGGGAATGATTTACTTGGTAAGAAAGAAACTCTTCCAGACTAAGGAAGGTGCAAAACAACTGTATTATGCCGTGCAACGTACACTGCAACCCAGAGGTGGGGTGACCGAAGACATACTGGCAAAACGAATCGCTCACCGGACGGGCAGGAGCGAAGGTGATGTAAAAGGAATATTGGCCGACCTGCCTCACTTCATAGAAGAGGCCTTGAAGAATGGGGAGTCGGTATCCATCAAAGGACTGGGTTCTTTCCATATTGCGATAACCAGCGAGGGCTTTGAACACCCCGAAGACGTGATGCCGGGAACCGTGCGCATTTCGCGCGTTTACTTCACCGCTGACCGCGGCTTGACCAGGGAATTAAGCAGGGAAATGAGATTTTTCCGCTATCCGCTGAGCAAATACTTCCCGGCAAGTATGTTGAGCAAGAAAGTTGTGGAAGCGGAAAAGAAGGCGGAACTGCAAGGAGAATTTCCGGAAGAAGAGATTACTGAGAACCCCTAAAGAATACCCCCTTCCACACTCTATTCCCTATGAATAAAGGGTTGCAGAAGTGTGGAAGGGGAAATAGTACAGGTGCACAGTGAGGTTATACCCCCATACATTCCCGGTAAAAGTCGAACACCTCGAAAATCGTTTCTTTGTCCGCCGTCTGGTTCAGGCAGATGTCTCCGACTTCTTTCAATAGCGTGAAGTTGATGGCGCCGGCAGTGTTCTTCTTGTCATGCTTCATCAACTCATAAAGTTGGTCGTACTGTTTGCAATTAAAGGCAAAGCCACCGTAGTTCTCTTTGATGAACTGAATGGTCTGGCGCATTTTATCTTTCGGAAAACCTACCTTTATATAAGAAAGGTATAGCTCGCAAACAATTCCCCAAGCAACAGCATAACCATGTAATACGGGGCGACCTTCGGCAAGAGCCAGACTTTCGAAGGCATGACCTACGGTATGTCCGAGGTTCAGCGCCTTGCGGATGCCGTGTTCCAGCGGATCTTGTTCCACGATATCCTCTTTTACTTGTACGGAACGGCCCACCATTGATTTCAGTGCAACGTAATCTATCTTGTCCGTATCGAAAGCCAATAACTCGGCAAGGTGCTCCGGGGTACTGATAAGACCGTGCTTCAACATCTCGGCGTACCCGGAGAAGAAGTTGTGGGCATCGAGGCTGCGCAGGAACTCCGTTTCAAGAAGTACACTGGCGGCGGGTGCGAAAACACCGATTTCGTTCTTCAGCCCGTTGAAGTTGATGCCTGTTTTGCCTCCTACGGAAGCATCCACCATGGCCAGCAGGGTGGTGGGGATGTTGATATAGACAATGCCCCGCTTGAAGGTAGAAGCGGCGAAACCACCCAGGTCGGTCACCATGCCGCCACCCAGGTTAATCAGTAATGAATGGCGTGTAGCTCCCTGTTCGCTCAGAGCCTGCCACACGGAAGCCAGGGTTTCCAGATTCTTGTGTACATCTTCGGCACCGATAACGATTTCGGTAGCCTCTTTCAGTGCCGGAATGTCATTGAGTTGCGGCAGACAGAGGCGGTGGGTATGCTCGTCGGTCAATATGAAGAGCTTGTCATGGGGACAATTCCCGATGGCGTTTGTCAGACTGCTTTCCAGTTTCTCGCAAAGGATTACTTCTTGTTTACTCATCTGATTAATTACAAATTATAAATTACTGATTGTGGATTCTAAATTATGAAAGAGATGGATACCTTCTTTGTTAATTGTGGTACAAAGATAGCTCTTTTGGCAATAAAACGTTATCTTTGCCCATCGATTTTTGATGGGCTGGCATGATGCTTCTGCCATCTGCCCCCCACAATCTATAATTTAATAATTAGTAATTCGTAATTTTGAAATGAGAGCATTACTACCGGTTTATTGTCGTCTATTAGGATATTTTGTGATAGCTTTGGCACTGTTTCTTCCGTTCCTGATGCTGATGCTAGGGAAAATGACGGATTCCAACCTCTTGTTTTATAAAGAATGCTCTAAGCTGCTGATGATGCTTGGCGCATTGATGATTCTGTTTGCCTACACCAAGAACGAGAATAAGGAAACCGAGCAGGTCCGTAATACGGCTACACGTAATGCTATGTTTCTGACCGTATTATTCATCTTTGGCGGTATGCTCTATCGCCTGGCGAAGGGAGACATCATGAGCGTGGATACTTCCTCTTTTTTGATCTTTCTGATACTGAATGTTCTTTGCCTGGAATTTGGTATAAAGAAAGCGGCAGTTGATAGGTTGTTTAAGCGAGATCGTCGATAATTAGAACATTTTATTTAAACCTCATTAAACTTTTCCATTGAAAGCTTGTCAAATGAAACAGTATAAAAACAGACATTTTGTTTCATAAAAAACAGGCGCATGAAAAAAGTAATCATCGGAACAGTGTTATTGCTGACAACCACACTTTCCGCTTTCTCACAGACTAAGAACATTACCGTAGCGGGGCGTGTCATCGAGGATGACACGAAAGAGCCCGCAGTACAAGCCACAGTACAGTTACTTTCGTTACCGGACAGTGCATTTGCGGCGGGTATAGCCACTACAGCGCAGGGATATTTCACTCTGCCCAAAGTGCAGGCCGGGAAATATGTATTGAAAGTTTCCTATATCGGCTTCCAACCTACAGTGCTTCCTTTGCAACTGTCGGCTCAAAATCCCAATAAGAATGTAGGTACGCTGGCTCTGAAGACGGATGCCGTGATGTTGGCAGAAGCGGTGATTACCGCAGAAGCTCCGCAGGTACAGGTAGTGGAAGATACGTTAATGTACAATTCCAGTGCTTACCGCACACCGGAAGGGGCCATGCTGGAAGAGCTGGTGAAGAAACTCCCCGGTGCCGAAATCGATGATGACGGTAACGTGAAAATCAATGGTAAGGAGTTGAAAAAGATCATGGTAGATGGAAAGGAATTCTTTGGTGGAGACGTGAAAACGGGCTTGAAGAACTTGCCGGTGGAGATGATCGATAAGCTGAAAACGTATGACAAGAAGTCGGACCTGGCCCGCATCACCGGCATTGATGACGGTGAGGAAGAAACCGTACTCGACTTGACGGTGAAGAAAGGGATGAATCGGGGATGGTTTGGTAATGCGGATGCAGCCGTGGGTACTGAAGACCGCTACGCAGCCCGTTTAAATGTAAATCATTTTGTGGATAAGACACAGGTAACCGTTATTGGTTCTACCAATAACGTGAACAACCAGGGCTTTTCAGGTGGTGGAGGTGGACCCCGCTGGCGTCGTAACAATGGTTTGAACGCGCCTAAAGAATTGGGTATCAGTTTTGCCACAGAGAATAAGAAGATAGAACTGGGAGGAAGTGCCCAATATAATTATAATGACGCTGATATCTCTAATATCAACTCGTCCGAGCGCTTCTTGCAGAATGGTAATTCATATTCCAATTCCAACTCAGTCAACCGGAACAAGAATTCTACATTCAGAGCCGATTTCCGTATGGAGTGGAAGCCGGATTCAATGACGAATATCATTTTCCGCCCGAACTTCTCTTATGGTAAGACGGATAATGCTTCGAGCTCATTGTCGGGAACCTTTGATGCAGACCCATTCAGTCTGGTTGCCAATCCGAACGATTATCTTGATTTTGATAAAATAATTGCCGGGGACCCGTTGAAGGATATTCGTGTAAATGCTACGAACAGCGGGACACTTTCCGACAGCAAGAGCATTTCGACAGATGCGACTTTACAAATTAACCGTAAGCTGAATGATAAAGGACGTAACATAACCTTCCGCGGACGCTTCGGTTACGGTGATAATGACAATAATCAGTATACGGAATCTACGACACGTTATTATCAGATTCCTACGAACCCGGACTCTACTTTGGTTCGTAATCAGTATATCACTACTCCGACCAATAACTATAATTATAGTGCACAAATTACGTATAGCGAACCTATTGCGCGGGCCACTTTCCTGCAATTCAGCTATCAGTTCCAGTATAAATACAGCGAGAGTGACAAGACGACTTATGATTTGTATCAGATCAATCCGGAGTGGGGAATTGGCGAGCCGTTGCCTACCGGTTACGAGAACCATGCAGTGGATAGCTTAGGTAAATATGCCGAATATAGATACTATAATCATGATGCATCCGTATCGCTGCGTTTCATTCGTGAAAAGTATCAGTTGAGTGCAGGTATGTCTTTCCAACCACAGAGTTCCAAGCTTTCTTATAAGAAAGGAAATTATATGATCGATACGACGCGTTCCGTGTTCAATTTTGCTCCGAATGTCGATTTCCGTTATCGCTTCTCCAAGGTAAGCCAGTTGCGCTTTAACTATCGCGGACGTACCGGTCAGCCGAGTATGGAAAACCTGTTGCCGATTGTGGATAACTCCAATCCGTTGAATATCCGTGTCGGTAACCCGGGCTTGAAGCCTTCTTTCACGCACTCTATGCGTTTGTTCTACAATACGTATAATGCGGAACTTCAACGGGGTATCATGACGCATGCCAGCTTCTCGGCTACGCAGAACAGCATCAGTAACAGTACCGAATACAATGAACAGACCGGTGGACGAACCACGACGCCGAAAAATATTAATGGTAATTGGAGTGCTTTCGGTATGTTTGGATTCAATACGGCACTGAAGAATAAGAAGTATACCATCAATTCATTCTCTAATATTAATTATCATAATAATGTGGCGTATCTGTACAATCAGGAAACTAAAGTTGATGATAAGAATACGACAACGGGCTTGACGCTGAGTGAACGTTTGAACGGTGCCTACCGCAATGATTGGTTCGAATTCGGGTTGAATGGCTCTATCTCTTACACTGCCGAGCGTAACAAACTGCGTCCGGACAATAACCAGGAACCTTATACTTTCTCTTATGGTGCCAATACCCAGTTGATGGCTCCCTGGAACATGACTTTCACTACCAATATCGCCAATCAGAGCCGTCGTGGTTATACGGATTCAAGTATGAACCGTAATGAGCTGATCTGGAATGCACAACTCTCGCAGACTTTCTTGAAAGGTGCGGCAACGATAAGTTTTGAAATGTACGATATCCTGAAACAACAAAGTAACATTAGCCGTTCATTGACGGCAGATGGTCGTTCGGTTTCGGAATACAATGGTGTTAACAGCTACTGTATGGTGCACTTTATCTATCGCCTGAATATCTTTGGTAACAAGGCTGCCCGTGAGAAGATGGGTAGAGGTGGATTTGGTGGCCCTGGTGGTCCTGGCGGTCATGGCGGACCTGGTGGACGTCCCGGTGGATTTGGCGGACGCCGTTTTTAAAGTAAACTGACCAGTTATTATTATAAGTTTCCCCTTCCATTCGCTTTCGCTGAAAGAGATGGAAGGGGATTCTGTTTTTTAGCGTTTCCCTGCGTTGAAGCAAAAGCCTACATGAAATTCTATTCCTATGTTGTGGGGGGAAACAAGTGTTTGGTCTTCTTGGAAAGAATATTTGAAGAGATCTTTGGGAAACTCCTTATCAATGGGAAGAAGGCTGTACTCGGCACCGATACCGGCAAAAGACATTTGTACTTGAAGTCTACTCCAAGACTTAAACCGATGTCAAGGCATTTCAAACCTTCGTTTTTATCGAATGTCTTATGCGTTGCTTCACCATTTACCAATGTAGCGCCATTACCTTCACTGGGCGTGATAAAGTCATCATCATCATATCTTTCATTAGTGGCAAGCACCCAGTTCAATTTACTTTTTCCACCAATTCCCAAAGCGATATACGGACCACCACTGAATTGCAACCCACAGTTATTATTCAAAGGCAGATATGCGGCTACTTTGATGGGAACTTGTAAATAGATTCCATTGATTTTTGAATCGATTCCTAATCCCATATAGATTTGCTTGCCTGTTTCCGTAATACCCAAAGCGGTTACTGCTTCATCAATAGAGTAGCTTCTGTTTAGTAGCTGTAGTCCGGTCTGCATGGACCAAGTTTTGTCAATAGGGAATTCTACGCCGACTCCGAAACGGTACCCAAAGTTAGCATTGTAATTTTCATTTTGGGTAATGCCGGTCAATCCGGTTCCACCTTGTACACTGATTTTTACTTGCGAATGACAGATAGTAGTTGACAAGCCCAGCACGAGGGCGATTAAAAGATGTTTTTTCATATTTCATAGTATTAGTGTGTAATTACGCAAATATATGTAAATACTTTAAAGACAATCTCTTTTTTCTTATAAAAAAACAGGAATTCTTTTATTTTCTCTATATTTGCTTTTGTGATTGACTGGAACTATATACTAAACCAAGTAGCTACCGTCGCCTTTGATATTATTTACTTTGGCGCTATCATCGGAACAATTGTTGTCATCATTCTCGACAATCGTAATCCGGTGAAGACATTGGCATGGATATTGGTATTGATGTTTCTGCCTGTTGTGGGACTGGTCTTTTTTCTTTTTTCGGGCGTAGCCGGAGGCGCGAGCGAATAATAGAGCAGAAGATTTATAACCGTCTGTTGAATAAACCGATGGTGGAATACCTGGCGCAGGATGCCACTACCTTGCCTATAGCTTATAGCCGGCTCATTTCTTTATTTCGCAATACAACCCAGGCGTTTCCTTTTGACGGCAACCGTGTAGAGACTTATACCAGCGGTGCTTCCATGTTGCAATCCCTGTTGCGGGAACTGGCTAAAGCCCGGCAACATATCCATATTGAATTTTATATTTTTGAGGATGATGCCATCGGGCGAATGGTGCGGATGTACTGATAGAGAAAGTACGGGCGGGCGTTGAAGTACGTGTCATCTATGACGATGTAGGATGCTGGCATGTGCCCAACCGTTTCTATGATGAAATGCGTTCGGCAGGTATCGAGGTACGCAGCTTTCTGAAAGTACGTTTCCCCCTGTTCACCAGCAAAGTGAACTATCGCAACCACCGTAAGATTGTTGTGATTGACGGACGAATCGGTTTTGTGGGTGGGATGAATCTGGCAGAACGCTATATGCGTGGGTTCTCATGGGGGATTTGGCGCGATACGCATCTTTTATTGGAAGGCAAAGCCGTGCATGGCTTGCAGACCGCTTTCTTGCTCGACTGGTATTTTGTAGACCGTACTTTGATCAGTGCCTCCCGTTATTTTCCGAAGATGGAGGCGTCGGGTAATTCGTTAGTACAGATTGTGACGAGTGATCCTATCGGTCCCTGGAAAGAAATTATGCAAGGATTGAGTATGGCAATTTCCGGTGCGAAGAAATATTTCTATATACAGACCCCTTACTTCTTGCCTACAGAACAGATACTGGCTGCTATGCAAACGGCCGCATTGGCAGGAGTTGATGTTCGACTGATGCTGCCCTTGCGTGCGGATAATCGCCTTACGAATTTAGGTTCTTGTTCCTATCTGGCGGATGTATTGCAGGCTGGTGTGAAAGTTTATTTTTATAAAAAAGGTTTCCTGCACTCCAAACTCATGGTATCGGATGACGAATTGTCCACAGTAGGCTCTACGAACGTGGATTTCCGCAGTTTCGAGCATAATTTTGAGGTGAACGCTTTTATTTATGATACTGAAACTGCACTGCAAATGCGTGAAATCTTTCTTCAGGATCAACGCGAGTGTGTGCAGGTCTTTCTTAAAAACTGGGTGAAGCGTCCCTGGTGGCGGAAAGCTGCCGAGAGTGTGGTGCGACTGATGGCACCGCTCTTATAAACTCTCAACTTTCAACTTCTCAAAGAAGGAGAAGTTCACACTGCCATATACCCGTCTCTCTACAAAGTTCGGATGATCTTCGAAGTTATCTTTCTTTCCATGTTCCAATACAAGCAAGCCTTCCTCTTTCAAGAGATTGTTTTCGAAGATAAGACTAGGAATGGTTTCCAATCCCTGCAATTCGTACGGAGGATCGGCAAAGATGAAATCGAACTGTTCACGTCCTCCTTTAATGAATTTGAATACATCGCCACGGATAGGGAGACATTTGTCAGTCTTTACCTCTTGCATTATCTTGCAGATGAAAGCATGGTGGTCCCGGTCTTTTTCAACGCTGATTACGCGGTCGCAACCCCGTGATACCAGTTCGATGCTGATGCTGCCGGTTCCTGCAAAGAGATCGAGTGCGGATACTCCGTCCTCAAAATCCAGATAATTGGCAAGTACATTGAACAGATTCTCTTTGGCAAAATCCGTTGTGGGACGTGCCTTGAAAGTACGGGGCACGTCAAATCTTCTTCTTTTATATATTCCGCTGATTACTCGCATGTGGTTATTGCTTGTAGGTCGAGATTGGCGGCAGGGTTCATGATGAATACCTGCCGGATAAATTTTCGTAGTTCGCTGAGCAAAGCTTCTTTGTCGGACAATTCACCGGTGAGGTGCATTTCGTCACGTTCCTGTTCAAAGCCGAGTTGCTTCCATATATATAATAGGTAATAGATGCGGTCCGCTGTCTGTTTACATTCAAAGGAATTGGCAAGCAACAGGTGATTGCGGTCGTAGCAATACAGGTCGGCGGCATCTTTCCGCAGATGCACGTACATTTTCCGACTGTTGCCCAGGCGGCTTTTGCTGGAGAAATGTTCGATGAACGAGCTTGCCTGCGAATAAAATCTTACATCGGGATATTGTTCGCACAGGAAAGAACGGGCACTCTTGTCCATACTGAACAATACTACGGCATTATTTTTTCGCAGAATGTTGTATTGCACAATTTCGTTTTCCCGCTTCGGGTGGTTATGATAAAAAGTGTTTCCGTCTGTTCGTCTTCAAAGAACTCCAGTGGCACGAGGGTAAAGCGCTTGTCCGCCATGAGTATATTTACCCGGCGATAAGGGTGTTTAAGCCATTCTATTTCACGGAAAGTCTGTTTAAGATTGGCTGTGAGGGAGAGTGATTCTTCTACTTTTCGGTCAAAGAAAGAGAGCTCGCCTTCACCCAGAGGGTTGAATACAGAAAAAAGAAAATCCATCCGCACTGAGGCGGATGGATAACGTATATTGTTCCGATTTACTAAAGTCAATCGTTTCTATCATACAGTGTTGCGGATAGGGAATTATTCCCAGTTACCTGCGTTATTGTTAGCAGTTTCAAGCTACCGATCATCAGACCGCAGTATTTACCCAACTTAGTCTGTACGTCTTTCATGTTAGCAATTTCTTGCTTGTCCAGACCACCCAAGTAAGTTTCATACGGAGTCTTAACTTCGAGCAGACAGAAAGGAGCACCGGATTTAGCTGTATCGTTCTTGATAGCCATTTCGAATTGTGCGCCGCCACCGTAAGGAACGTATCTCATAGAATCGGGATTGAAACCTTTTGGGAAAATAGTATCCAATACTGCAACCCACATGGTGTCACGCTTGAAGTTTTTCAAGCCTGCTTTCTTTACTTCATCGAATTTACCTGTTTTCTTAGCTTTGTTGATGATAGCAATAGCTTTCTTTTCTGTCATACCGTCTTCCAACTGCTTGTCATTCAATTCACCTTCTTTGTAGATAAAAGGCAATTTCTGGTTTTTAACAAAGTAGATCAAAGTGTCGAAACTTGCCGTGTACTGTTGGTGGTTCAAGTTACGATACTCCTGCTGTGCTTTACGGATGTCCATTAAGCGGGCAATAACTGCCTTCTCTCTGTGCTTTCTAGCCTTTTCGAAATTAATAGGACCCATAATGCTGGTATAGCAGATGTAGATCAGTACCACTGCACACAAGCCTAAAACGATATTAAATACTGTTTTCATGATAAATATGTTTTTTAGTTGTTATATTCGTACCGCAAAAATAAAATAAATAATTCTAATGGCGATAGTTCCTGTAACTTTTTTCTATTACAAAAATGATAAATAACTATTTAGAAACGCAAATTAAGGAAAATTTTCCTTATGAACCAACTTTTGAACAAGAAATAGTACTAAAATCATTAGCTGCCTTCTTGTTATCTCCCCGTAATGATGCGGTTTTTGTGCTACGCGGATATGCTGGTACAGGAAAAACTTCGCTGGTCGGAGCGCTGGTACGGACGTTGGATAAGTTGCAACAGAAGTCAATTCTGTTGGCTCCTACGGGGCGGGCGGCGAAAGTCTTTTTCGGCTTATGCGGGGCATCCGGCGTTTACTATTCACAAAAAGATTTACCGTCAGCAGTCTTTCTCCAATGAGGTGAGTAACTTCTCTGTAAACGATAATTTGACTACTCATACCTTATATATAGTGGATGAGGCTTCGATGATTTCGAACGAGGGGTTATCCGGTGCTGTGTTTGGTACAGGGCGTTTGCTGGACGATTTGATACAGTTTGTTTATTCCGGTACAGGATGTCGGTTGATACTGATGGGAGATACGGCGCAGCTTCCTCCGGTGGGTGAAGAACAGAGTCCTGCTTTGTTTGCCGAGGCACTGAAAGGTTATGGGTTGGAGGTGATAGAGGTAGATTTGACGCAGGTAGTACGTCAGGTTCAGGACTCTGGTATATTATGGAATGCTACCCGGTTGCGCCAACTTATAGCTGAAGATGCCTGCCAGAGTCTGCCAAAGATAAAGGTATCGGGGTTCGCTGATATAAAGGTAGTTCCGGGCGATGAACTGATAGATACGTTGAGTACTTGTTACGACCGTGACGGGATGGATGAAACCATCGTCGTATGTCGTTCCAATAAGCGTGCGAATATCTATAATAATGGTATACGCGCGCAAATCCTTTGGCGGGAAGATGAACTGAATACGGGCGACTTGCTGATGGTGGCGAAAAATAATTATTACTGGACGGAAAAAAGTAAAGAAATGGATTTCATTGCCAATGGTGAGATAGCTGTTCTTCACCGGATGCGTCGTACACGTGAGTTGTATGGTTTCCGTTTTGCGGAAGTTCTGCTCACTTTTCCTGATTACGGGGATTTTGAATTGGAAGTTAATCTATTGTTAGATACTTTGCATAGTGATGCACCGGCTTTGCCTAAAGCGGACAATGACAGGCTGTTTTATGCTGTGCTCGAAGATTATGCCGACATTCCTGTAAAGCGCGAACGGATGAAAAAGATGAAGGCTGATCCGCATTATAATGCTTTGCAAGTGAAGTATGCTTATGCCGTTACTTGCCATAAAGCGCAGGGCGGGCAATGGAAGAATGTATTTCTTGACCAGGGGTATATGACGGATGAATATTTGACACCGGATTATTTCCGCTGGTTATATACGGCTTTTACCCGTGCTACAGGTACTTTGTATCTGGTGAATTACCCGAAAGAACAAATCGTATAAATAGCTGGGATTAAAAAATATCTGTTCGCATGCAGTAATTAACTATTTACTGCATTTTCATTATACGAATCCGATATAAAAAGACTAAAACAATGAAACACATCTATTCTATTCTAATGTTGATTTCACTCTTGTTTGTGGGTACTGCATGCGAGGATGATTATCGTGATATGGTATTTTTTACGGAGAGGCGCCTATTTACCAGATTGGGACTTGTGATAATCTGATTGGTTCCGTGAATCTCTATCTGGATAAACCGGAAGGTATTATTGTCGGTGTGGATGGAGGTGATGGCAACTATGTCATAATAAACGGAAACGATGCCGTGGTAACCGCTGCTTTTGTGAAAAATGAAAATGGCTATCAGCGTATATTGGTTACTCCTAAAGGAATAGGTGAGACTTCGATAACGGTAAGAGACGGCAGTGGTTCTTCGGCAATGTTGAGAGTGAAGGTAGACGAATGTGTGAAATTTGTTTGGTCTAAAGAGAAAGATGGCATTGTGGTTATTGGAGAAGCTACAGAAGAACAAAAAGAAGAATATAGTGGATGCATTCACTAACTTCTTTACCGTAAAGGAGGGAGGACGTTATGAGATGATACCGGATAATGAATCTGATTTGTGGGAAAAAGGAATCCTGCGTGTCCGTCCGGATGATTCTACTATTGCTCCTTTTGTAGGACAATATGAAAGGGTACCGGTTATGGAAGGTGAAGTGGAACGTTCAGGTCTGCTATTTAAGTATAATAATGAAGAGCATCTTTATACTTTCAATGCTCCTAATCTTACCAGGCTGTCTGTAATGGAATATATCGACTTTTGGGAAGATGTAACCGAAGTCTGTCCGGTGGAAGTCCCGACAGGATGTAAAGTTTATCATGTGGAACGCTTAAAACCACGTAATCAGAGTGGAGAATAATTGAAAAAGATATACTAATCTAACCTTTTTTGTCAAGAGAGAATTTATGTATGTTTAACGGAACGGGAGGGCTTCGGCTTTCCCGTTTCTATTTTCTGCAAACAGATGATGTGTTAACCTGAAACGGATGATGTATTTTACTCAAACAGATGGTTTGTTTGGGGGGATTACATCGTTTGTTTTAGTCCATTACATAGTATGTTATCATGTAAAACATACTATCTTAACTCATTTCACTTCTATAGATACAAAAAAGAGGAGAAACATTCGCTTCTCCTCTTTACTATATATCTTCCCGAAACTAAATCAGGATTACATTGACAAAGATACGACATCAGAATGTCAAAGTCAAGTCTTTTGCCAGTTATTTACTTGCACAGGCGAATAATAATCCGCCTGCCTTCACAAGTCAATTATTAAATTCCGGCAAGTTCCAGTACCTTTTCTATTGCTGCATTCAGTCCGTCAATGTTCTTTCCACCTGCTGTTGCAAAGTGAGGCTGGCCGCCGCCGCCGCCTTGAATCAGTTTGGCGGCTTCTTTCACCAGATTTCCGGCTTTCAATCCACCGGCTACAAGGTTATCACTCAACATTACTGTCAGCATCGGTTTTCCTTCATTGATCGTTCCGGCAACGAAGCACAGGTTTTCTGTAATCTCGCCACGTAGTTGGAATGCAATATTCTTAATGCTTTCTGCGGGTATCGGAGCACAAATCTTAATTACCTTTATGCCGTGGATTTCCTGCATGTTTTTCAGTAATCTTTCCTTTATCTGCGCCTCTTTCTCCCTCATGAAGTCTTCCATCTGCTTCTTCAATCCGGCATTCTCTTCAATGTACTTGCGGATGGTTCCGGCCAAGTCGGGTGCATTGTTGAAGAGCGCTTTCAGATCTTTCAGAGTATCTTCGATGGTGTCCATCAATTCCTCTACGCGTGCACCGGTGTAAGCTTCGATACGGCGTACGCCGGCAGCAACGGAGCTTTCAGATACAATCTTTATCATACCGATGTTTCCGGTAGCGGCTACGTGCGTACCTCCACAGAACTCAATGGAAGAACCGAACTGAATAACACGCACATGGTCGCCGTACTTTTCACCGAACAAGGCGATAGCACCCAGTTCTTTGGCATCTTCAATAGGAATATTGCGGTATTCCTTCAAAGGTATGTTAGCACGGATTTTAGCATTCACCAGATGTTCTACCTGGCGGATTTCTTCGTCCGTCACTTTCTGGAAGTGAGAGAAGTCGAAACGTAGTGAGTCGGGGGTTACTAAAGAACCCTTTTGCTCTACATGCTCGCCCAGTACTTCGCGGAGTGCAGAGTCCAGCAAGTGGGTAGCCGAGTGATTGGCTGCACAGGCAGCGCGTTTGTCGGTATCTACGCAAGCCATCATCGGAGCTTCCGGATGTGCGGGCAATTTCTTGGTGATATGTATCGGAAGGTTATTTTCCTTCTTTGTATCAATTACTTCAATCGTTTCGAATTCGCTGACCAATACGCCTGTATCGCCTACCTGGCCACCGCTTTCTGCATAGAACGGAGTGTAGTCCAATACGATCTGATACAGAGTTTGGTTTTTCTGTTTTACTTGGCGATAACGCAGGATACAGGTTTCATATTCCGTATAGTCGTAGCCTACAAATTCGGTAGTGCCTTCTTGCAGCGTAATCCAGTCACCGGTTTCAACGGCGGCGGCATTGCGTGCACGTTGCTTTTGCTGCTGCATCTCGGCATCGAATTCCTTGATGTCGGCAGTCATACCGTTTTCACGGAGAATCAGTTCCGTCAGGTCGAGCGGGAAACCGAAAGTATCATATAAGGTAAAGGCATCCTTACCACTGATTTCTGTCTTTCCGTTAGCTTTGGTGTCAGCCATTGTTTTATCAAGCAGGCGGATACCGGTTTCCAAAGTACGGAGGAATGATTCTTCTTCTTCTTTAATAACTTTGCTGATCAGTTCTTTCTGTGCTTCCAGTTCCGGATAAGCTTCACCCATGTTTTCAATCAGAACCGGGAGTAATTTATACATGAATGCCTGTCTCTGCCCCAGGAATGTATAACCGTAACGAACTGCGCGGCGCAGAATACGGCGGATTACATAACCTGCCTTTGCATTCGAAGGCAATTGTCCGTCTGTAATAGAGAAAGCGATTGTACGGATGTGGTCGGCGATAACACGCATAGCGATGTCCGACTTCTCGTCTTCACCATACTTCTTGCCGGTCATGTTGCCTATAGCCTTCAGTATGGGTTGGAATACATCTGTATCATAATTAGAAGTCTTATCTTGTAGTGTGCGCACCAGTCTTTCGAAGCCCATACCGGTATCGATAACTTTGGCAGGAAGTCCTTCAAGGCTACCGTCGGCCTTGCGGTTGAACTGCATGAACACAAGATTCCAGATCTCGATTACTTGTGGGTGGTCTTTGTTCACCAATTGACTACCGGGGATCTGAGCCTTTTCTTCTTCAGGACGTGAATCGATATGTATCTCGGAACACGGACCACACGGACCTGTATCGCCCATTTCCCAGAAATTATCGTGCTTGTTTCCGTTAAGGATATGATCCTTTGGCAAATTGTTCCCAATAGGAAGCAGCTTCATTGTCACGCTCAATCCTTCTTCGGGGCTACCTTCGAATACGGTGGCGTAAAGGTTCTTCGGATCTATCTTCAGAACATCTACCAGATATTCCCATGCCCAGTTGATTGCCTCTTTCTTAAAGTAGTCACCGGACGACCAGTTGCCCAGCATCTCGAACATGGTATGGTGGTACGTATCGTGTCCTACTTCTTCCAGGTCATTATGCTTTCCGCTAACGCGCAGGCATTTCTGCGAGTCCGCGACTCTTTTATATTTTGCCGGGTGGTTACCCAAAATAATATCTTTGAACTGGTTCATCCCCGCGTTAGTAAACATCAGTGTCGGGTCATCTTTAATTACCATTGGAGCCGAGGGCACTATCTGATGGCCTTTGCTCTCGAAGAAACTCTTGAATGAGTTTCGGATTTCATTTGCAGTCAACATACGTCTGTCTGATTTATGATTTTATGATTTATGATTTATGCCATGAAGATTTATGACTTATGCATCACATGATTTAAAAAGAATAACTTGCCGAATACTGTAGATGTTTCCCCATCACTGTTTTCTTATAAATCATAAATCATAAATCATAAATCTTATAATTCTTGAAAAAACTGTGCAAAGATAGCTTGTTTTTCGTACTTTTGCCGTATTAATGAGCGAAATATTTCCAAAAGATGCGCAAAGTTTACTACATTTATAATCCACAGACGCAGACTTATGACCGTATTTACCCTACTGTCCGGCAACGGATGGTGAGTCTCCTGCGCCGTTTGTTTATCGGCATGGGCTTAGGGGCAGGTAGTTTCATTATTCTGCTGATTATCTTCGGTTCACCTTCCGAGAAAGAGTTGAGGAAGGAAAATAGCCAACTTTAGCGCAATATAATGTGCTTTCCCGTCGTCTGGACGAGGCAATGGGGTGTTGCAGGATGTGCAACAGCGTGATGATAACCTGTATCGGGTTATATTTGCGGCTGACCCTGTACCTTCGGCTATTCGTCAGGCAGGGTATGGCGGCACTAACCGCTATGAACACTTGATGGATATGGCGAACTCCGATCTGGTAGTGAATACAACTCAGAAGATGGATATGCTCAGCAAGCAGCTCTATATCCAGTCCCGTTCGTTCGATGATGTGGTGGAGATGTGCAAGAACCATGACGAAATGTTGCGTTGTATCCCCGCTATCCAGCCTGTTTCCAATAAAGACCTTCGCAAAACAGCTTCCGGTTATGGAACGCGCATCGACCCTATTTACGGAACTACAAAATTCCATGCAGGTATGGACTTCTCGGCACCTTTGGGTACGGATGTTTATGCCACAGGAGATGGTACGGTGATACAGATGGGGTGGCAAACCGGATATGGTAATCGGATTGTGGTAGATCATGGATTTGGTTATCAGACCGTATACGCGCATTTGCGTGATTTCCGTACTAAGGTCGGCAAGAAGGTGGTACGCGGTGAAGTTATTGGCGGGGTAGGCAGTACGGGAAAGAGTACAGGCCCTCACTTGCATTATGAAGTTCATGTAAAAGGTCAGGTAGTCAACCCTGTCAACTATTACTTTATGGATTTGAGTGCTGAGGATTACGACCGGATGATACAGATTGCTGCCAACCATGGTAAAGTTCTCGATTAACAGCTATGGACAAAGACTTGAAATTATATTATTCCATCAGTGAGGTAGCCCAGATGTTCGATGTGAACGAGTCCTTGCTTCGTTTCTGGGAGAAAGAGTTTCCACAACTTTCTCCGAAGAAGGGGAGCCGTGGGGTGCGGCAATATCGCAAAGAGGATATTGAAACTGTGAAGCTGATCTATCATCTGGTGAAGGAACGGGGAATGACATTACCCGGTGCCCGCCAGCGAATGAAGGACAATAAAGAAAACACTCTTCGTAACTTTGAAATTGTAGATCGTCTGAAAGCTATTCGTGAAGAACTGCTCAGTATGAAGAGAGCTCTTGACGGATTTACTTATGAACAGGTGGAGGAGCTGAAAAAAGATATTCAGGAAATAGAAGGATGAATAGGATTACTTTATACCGTGTAAGGAAAATGGATAAAGTCTCAAATCCCCGATTACAAAAAGTTAAGAGTTTGTCGACAAGAAGTTAATTCCTTGTTGACAAACTCTTAATTTCTTGTCTACTAAAAGTTGATATCTTGTAACCCGTTGATAACTAACGATAAAAACTCTTCGCATAGAAGCGTGGTTTGTGTATAAATATCGCTTATTTTCATTTAACGGATCATCTCTTTTATACAATCTTGCTTTATAGATTCCTTATAACCTTATGGATGGAGCCTGCCCAATAATTACGCAGCCCGAAACCTCTTGCTTTACCACCGGTTGCCCAGTCTTGTATTATTTCTTTCGTTTCCGTATTGAAGAATACTACTTGATAAGAACCGTATGCTTCTGCTTTGTTCAGTAATTTGGCAATGATAACCAAGCCAATACCCGGTTTCTTTTGTGTGGGAAGTGCGTTCACAATTTGCTTAATCTGATCTTCACTCAGCATATAGCTTGCATTGGTCGTCATCAATTCTTGTGGATCGATAGCTTCATTGACCTGATTGACAGCATCGAGTGAGATTTCATTAACTCTTACTTTCAGCTTCTTACTTACGTCATATTTCTTGGCTTCGGTAATGAACAATCGGTTAATTCCATCAAATGCTACTTTAAATTGTGCCGGGGTTTCTGCTGCGCCAAATACTTTAGCCGCTGAATAGTCCACTCCATAGAAATTGATACTTTCAACTTCTTTAAGGAAGTTCTTGTTTTGTCCGAAACAAATCATGCTTGTTGCAAGGAACAGAAGGGTGAATAGCTTTTTCATACAATTAATAATTTAGAATCAGTACTCAGTTTATTATTTTGTCAAAATTAGAAATTAGTTATCGTAAATCAAAGAATTTGATGCTTTTTCTACTCATCGGAGGCATTTGTATCTGAGAGATATATTCTGCCGGTTCAAACCGGATGGTAGGAGCTACCCGTATTTTAGAGCGGAATAAATCTTTAATTTCTTTTGGCAAAGCTTTCGCTGTTCTCGTCACTGCCAATCCGGATCAGGATTTCGTCTGTACCTAACTTATTGGTGTACACCTCAACAACGTAGTTCTTTACCCGGGGAATATCATCCAATATGTCGAATAATGCAGGTGGATACAGGGTTGTTCCTTTGTATTTTATCATTTGTCCTTTTCGTCCCAGCACAGAACTTAACCGGATGGTGTTTCTGCCACATGCACAAGGTTCCGTATATTGGTAACAAATGTCTCCGGTTTTAAAACGAAGCAAAGGCATACCTTCCACCCCTAAGGTGGTAATGGTTACTTCTCCCGGTTCCCCTTCTTTCACCGGAAGGTTCTTGTCATCCAGAAACTCTACAATGATAAGCTCGGGTTGCAGGTGTCCGCCATGGAATTCAGAACATTCGGTGAAGGACGATTGCATTTCCGTAGAGGCATAAGTGGAATAGAGTTGGAGTGACGGCCACTTTTCGCTGATACGCTGTCCAAGGGTGTTCAATGTAAAATCGGGGTTACGCAGTGCTTCGCCGATACATACACACTTCTTCATAGAACAGGTGTTATGATCAATCTGATTTTTCTCGGCAAACTCTATCAATTTAATCAGGAATGAAGGAACGACCATGCCGCAGGTAGGGTGAATACGGTGAATGGTATCCCATTGCAGTTCCGGTATACCGTTGCCTACACGGGCTACTCCCATACCGAGCTCTCTGGCTCCCAAGTAGTAGGCAAGCCCTGCCATGAAGCGGCGGTCTATGGTGGTCATCAGTTGCAGTACATCGTGTCGGCTGCATCCGGCAGTATTGAAAGACAGATACTCGTTGTATGCCAGACGGTCCAGGTCTTTGGAGGTCAGTACAAAAGTAACTGGATCTCCTAAAGTTCCGGAAGTGGTGACATAGTCGATAATATCATCCGGGTCTACACAGATGAATTCACTATTATGTAGTTGCAGGTCTGTTTTGGTGGTAACGGGAATTTGTTGGAGATCTTCTATCTTTTTGATTCGAGTAGTGTCTATGGAATGTTCTTTGAACATTTGCTGATAGAAGCAGGGAATGTGCCTGCAAGTAAGCCAAGGTTTCAGAGAGCCTGGCTTCCTGATACAATTTAATCTCTTCGGGAGAGTGAAACTGTATGTCTGGATTCTTTTCCATATTATTGTTTTTTATTGATTTTTTGTTGGATTCGTACTTTTTCAGCTTGTTTGGGTATGGGCATTGTTAGTGCTTTCTGCCAATAGATTATGGCTGTACCAGTTTGTTGTATTGCAGCATAATAATCTCCCAATACTTCGTAAACGTAATAGAATGAAGGATTAGATGCTTCATAAAGATTCAGGACCTTTGTTTCTATTGTTTCTTTTCGCTGTGTCTTTTTTTCCCGGATGAGCTTCGTTAGCTGTTTATAAGCCATGAACTGTTTGTAGTTTGCTTGCCTGATAAAGTTGTCTTCGGGAATAGTCAGATTCAAAGTGGCGATTTCGTGATGGAAATCTATGGTATCGCTGAATATTTTGTTTAGATCGTATGCCACGTACTTGCCGCATTGCCAGGGAGAAGTGGATACATACATGATCTGTTTCTCCGGTAGGAAAATAACAGAGTGATGGGCTATGAGTTGATTAATAGCCATTTCATTACCCATGCCCAAATCAATATTGTCCAATCCTTTTTGGTTGCGGAGAATGGAAGCAGCTTTCATCGGGTCGATAGGCTTATTCTCTTTCAACAGTTCTTGCAGACGGGCAAAACGATAGGGACTATCGGAAGTCGCAATGTTTTCCTGGTTGCGTTCATCGTTGCGGAAAGTATCTGATTGATAATGGTTGGTACAAATAATCTGATTACCGCTACTTGTAAAAAGTGCCGTCTTCTCCTGTGACTTTTCAATGATAGCGGCTCTGCCATCTTGTGCAGAACCGATCAGTATGGATTCGGAAACAAATGTTTTTCGTTTCAGGGCGATAGCATAAGCTTCATCAATCGTTGAGGCATATTGCAGTATCTCTGGTCAGGATAGAGATGGGAGTGGCGGAAGCAGTCGGCATATCCGATTTTACAGCATTGATAGTCACCGTGAGTCCGGTTTCATTCATGCCCGAAAGTACACCGATCATACCCGGCCAACCCACAGATGCAAATTTATAGCCTTGCTCGGGCTGATAAAAGATACCAGCTTGTTGTGTGCAAACTTATCCCCCATGTAAAAATCAAAATTGCGTCCGATGATGAGGGAAGAGTCGGCACTGTTTTCTCCCCAGGTGGCAAAGGAACTGCAACCTACCAACATGTAATCTTGCATGGCATGTCCCAGATCGTGAGCCGAATGATAATTGAGTTGGCGCTCGTAGGGAGTACCGATAAAGTCGTACTCATGGGTACAGGAGAGCGAAATACCATAAATTTCATCTCTGAATTCTTCCGGGACATTCTCTCCTAAATTACGGTTGAAAAGTACGATGAAGAAGCGGAGAAACTTAAGATAATTGTCAGAAGGTACTATTTCGCGTATCTGGTCAACAAAGACTTTCTCCTGATAGTATAGCAAATCAGAAGAAAGTTTGCCTATGGCCTCACCGCGCTGGAATGCATCGCCACTCACCTTCAACTCCCACAGACCACTGTTGCTTTGCCGTAGATAATTGCCCGCATATTCCCGAAGACTGTCTGTCTGTACCAATTCTCCGTTGGCCTTGGGGGTGTAGTCGGGAGTCAGCATATCCGCAGAGAAATAGAGGATGCTAACAAAGAGGATAATGGCAAGGAGAAGCACCCCTATGCCACATGCCGTATATTTAATTGTTTTCTTTAATATCTTATGCATGGCCTATTCGTTTAGCTAAATATTCATGTCCGAGTAATTCGCCACAAGTGATGATGGAGGTTAATGTAACTCCTAAAGCACCGTGGACATTCAGGTTCTGTCCTGTGAGAAATAAGTTTCCCAATTTGGTCCGGGTGGAAACAAAACCGATCTGCGGACATTTGTAATCTTTGATAATTCCATAAGCAGAACCGTCGCAAGTACCCGTAAAGTCTCTGTAGCTAAGGGGAGTAGTGGTATACATAGTCTCGATGTGATCGGTAAAATCGATCCCGTGACTTTTGATGAACTCCAACAATTGCCTGGCTTTTTCCATTTTGAAGGCTTTATAGTCTTCACCTCGTTGTTCGGGAAGTGTATCCTGCCAGGCAGACAGCTCATCTATATACATGGGAGTCAGAATGGAAATGACGTCTGCATAATCACTGTTGCGGGAAGATGCTTGTGTGGAGATCATGCAATTGGTGGTATATCCCATATTTACTTTCTTATCATACCATACATCATTGTCTCCATGCAGATAGAGGTTCTGATTCAGATACGGATAACTTTTCTCTTTCATAATCAGATAAAGAGTGAAAATGCCGTATGTGTTTTCTAAAGAATTAATACGGGAGATATAGGCATTTTTGATACAGCGGGTTTTGTCTAGCAAGGTTAATGTTTGTTTGGGGTGTACGTTAGAGATGATGTATTTGCTTTCTATCCGCTCTGCATGGTTTATCTCTACCCCTGCTACCTGATTGTTCTCTACAATGATACGGGTGACTTCACTGTTGTTCAAAACTGTTCCGCCATGAGTGCGAATCACATTGATCATCTCAGAGGCCACTTGCATACTTCCGTCAATGAACCGATAGGCTCCTTGTATGTAGGAGTTGTTAATCATGGCGTGTTCATAGAAGTTGGAATGTTCTCTTAAACCACCATACAGAAGTGCCGAACCGGCCAATACCGATTGCAAATCAGGATTGGTGGTAATCTTATCTATCATTCCTGCTGCTGAGGTATTGAAGAACTTCATTCCTTCAGTAGAAATAATACCTTTCTTCAGATTATCCACACTGATCAGGTTGCCTACCTCTTTCAGTAACGTTGTATATTGCCGGAGATTTTCTTTTTCGTGAGGAAATGATTGGCAAAGGGTATCGGTAAAGCGTTCGTATCCCATTGCGTAATCATATACGCGATTCTTATAGAAAATCTTATCAAAAGCATTTTCATCCAGTTTCCGGACTTTGAGGTGATCCATGATTCCTACATACCGGAAAAACTGATTCATGACTTGTCCGTCATCCAGACTACCTATATAATGAATTCCTGTATCCAACAAATGTCCTTTCCGGCGATACGTCTGAAAGCATCCTCCAAACAGTTCGTTCTTTTCGAGCACACATACGTTATACCCTTCTTTACTAAGTATGGCTCCACATTCAAGGCCACCTAATCCGCTTCCAATGATGATGATGTCATACTTACTCATGGCAATTGCTTTTTAAGTATATAGATGGTATTCGATGTATATTTATCGTTTCGGATAGTCTTTACTTCCATTCCACACTCCCGGGCTATGCTCTGAATTTGAGCTTCGGAAGTGAAGCAGAGCTCATCCGTAGTGCGGTTGAACTTGACAACTTGGGTAGAGAGAACTTCCGTGAGGCGGGTTAGCCGATGCTTATGGGTCTCAGCGGAATTTCCATCACGTACGATAATCATTCCTTCAGGACGAAGAAGATTGGCACATCTCACTAACAAGTCATGTTGATGTTCATAATTCATGTAATGCAATACGTCATTCAGGATGAAGACATCACTTTCCGGGAACTCATAAACCGATGCGTCAGCATGTTCAAAACGAAGGTTTTCGCCACGAAGCCAGCCGTGTTGAGCTATAGCTATTTTATCTTCGTCATAATCGATTCCTAATATTTGCCTTTCTTTGGATATCATAGACAGCATATAGCACAGAGGACCGAGACCACAACCGATATCTGTAATCTGTCCTTTCATCGGAATCAGTTGATTGAATAACTGGTAATTGTGTTCCATCTTTACTTTGATGCGGATGTACCACTCGATGACAGGACTTTTATAGATATAGTTCAGTACCAATGCCTCATAAATGCCGGATTCGCCGGTGTATTCTTTTCCAGGCAAATACGTGCATATTCTTCTTTCATGTAGGAAGAGATGCGCTTGGTACGTTCCTGATAGGTAGTTCCGAATGAATCATCGTTATAAAGTATGCGAGGCAATATTTTAGAGTAAATAATGCCTTTGCGGACATAGAAAGGTTGTGCCTTGGCTATAATCTCTCCATTGCCGTATAGCAGAATAGGAATAATATCCAATTGCAGAGTTTCTGATAAATAGAAAGCACCTTTATGAAAACGTTTCATCTTGCCGTCATAGGTCCGGGTACCTTCGGGGAAAATGGCAATGGAGTATCCTTCTCTTACTTTTTCCCGCATCCGTTCCACACAAAGTTCATATCCTTCGTCTACATGGAAGAAGCCTGCATATTGAATAATTTTTCCAAATACCGGAGAGTTCCATACCCAGTGATTGGTTATCATGATAATCTTCGGGGAAAAAGATAATAACTCCAGGATATCAATGAAAGACTGGTGGTTAGCTATTATGATAGCCGGCTTTTTGAATGTCTCATTGGTTACGTTGATGTGTTCTTTACGTACAAATGTTGCCACTACCAATATACCTTTGCAAGTAATGTTGATAATCCGGCAAACAAGCTGCTGCTTATAACTGCGGTGTACCGGAATGAGGTATAATAAGATAATGAAAATTCTCAGAATGATGCATCCTGTAACGAAGAGCATGAAAAGGAGGATCGTGCGGAGTAAGCCTATCAAGGTATACGGGGCAATCCCTTAGAAGCCGGTTTAGCAATAAAGAACTGGAAAATAATAGGTTGTATGGTATAGGCTACTAATACCACCGCTGCCATTCAAGGATGGAAATCAGTGAAATGGATTGCAGGGCGGGATGTTTGGCAAATACTAAAGTTCCCATTCCCACAACGGCTGTGAATGCAGAGAAGAAAATAGCTGTCTTATGGGAATTCAGGATCGCTTTTCCTGTCCGGTATTTGTTTTGGAGTCCATCCATGATGAAGATACTGAAGTCGTCTCCGATACCGAAAATGAAAGTAGAGAGGATAATATTGATAATGTTGAATTCGATACCCAGAATTCCCATCAGGCCCAAAATAATGGTCCAGCTGATAAGCATAGGCAGGAAACTGATCAGGGTTAATTCTATACGCCCGTACGAAATCAATAGAGCCAGGAATATAAGGAACGAAGAAATATAAAGTATCAGGTAAAAGTCGTTATTGATGGCAGAGACCCATTGATTAGTGAAATAACTCCGGTCGAAGACTACAACATCCGTATTATCCTTGAATTGTTGATAGACTTCTTCCTTATTATCATCAGTGATGCGTACCTGGGTAACGAGCATCGTGATGGAGTCAGCACTTGTTTGCCATTCGTTTAGTAGGGTAGTAGCGATACTATTTGTATCGTCCTGATAATTATAGGGCTGGAATGGATGTTCTAACCATTGGTAAAATGCATCGAAACTACCTTCCCGGAAGTGATAGGTACGGGCAGCGTCTTCTATGTATTTGCGAATAGTTGATATCTTTCCCGACTCTCCCCAATACTGGTTCCATTGTTCCAGACGCTTTTGCTGTTCTTCCGGTGAAATTAAGAATTGCTCGGCAGATGCATATGCTTTAATAAGCCCTTGCTCTTTAAAAGCGGATAAGTGCTGATTGGTATTTGTATAGCTTTCGAGTGCTTCTGTCATGTTTTTACCTACACTGACAAAAAGTACGGTTTTCTCTTGGGCATTGAAAAGCTGTTCCAGTTTAGCCTCTGCTTGTTTTAAGTGCTGAGGTTCATAGTTGAGGCTCATCATGTCTTCGTTAAACCTGACTTTCTGTGAAGTAAATAAGCCGATGAGGGTAATAATAACGATGATGCCTACTAGCCATTTGTTCTTTTCATAAGGATAGGCATTGATTTTTTCAATAAAGCGTAAGACCCTGCCTTGCTTCACATCAGCTTGTCCTTTCAGAAAATGTGGAAGGTAAATAAGACAGAAAAGAGTAGTACCAATAAGTGCCAGAGAAGCAAACAAACCGAAATCGCGTAGCAATTCGGAAGTGGTAAAAGTAAGTCCGAAGAATGCACCTATTGTAGTAAAGCTGCCTACTGTAAGCGGATAAGTTATTTCTTTAATCAATTGCTGGACGGTAGAAACATGATTTTGATGGGCCAGCATGTGTATGGAGTAACTCAGCGCAATACCCAGAATAGCCGAGCCGGGACCTACGGCAATTGCAGAAATATATCCCTGAATAAAGTAGATTAGGCATAAAGCGAACAATCCCCCGAATAAAACAGGAGTGACAATGAGAGGGATTGATTTCTTATGCTTAAACACCAGCGAGATGAAAACAATGATAATCAGCAGTGCGATCGAAGAAGTAATAATGGTATCTTTTTTAATCTGTCGCGCATTATAGACGCTGACCGAGGGACCTCCAAAGTAAGATGCGCGAATGGAAGGATACTCTTTCTGAACCTGTTGCAACTCATTTTCAAGTATTCGGATCAGATTTTCATTCTCACCGGTACTTCCTGTTCCAAATACCGGAGTCATAAACATCAGCAATGTATTTCCGTCCTTCGAAAAGATGTGTCCGTTGTTGATTTCATAATTGGTTTCCAACTGAAAATCCTGCAGATGTTTTAATACGTTATTCCCAAGTCCTAACGGGTCTCTTTGTATATAACCTCTCAATGCTATACCTGCGGGAGAAAGAAGGTTGGTATAATTCTTTCGCATCGTGGCTTCTATGCCTTCCTGCGTTAAGAGTGAGTCGAAGTGTTGATAGTCTTTTTCCGTCAAGAACAGCGGAAGATTTTCATAAACAAAATCTGTTGCTTTTTCAATGGTTGTTTCATCTACTTCCGAAAAGATATCTTTAATCCAGGTTTGGTTAGACTCTTCTAATAAGTTTTGTTTCAGTTGGTCTCCGGCCTCTATCATTAAATCCGGAGTTACTGTAGAGTCGGCAGGAGAGATTAAGATGATAATCTTATCCTTTATTTTTAGGTTATCAAATACCTTGGTGATGTTCTGGCTGTTCTTCGTATCAGGAAAGAAACGGGTCACATTCTCTTCAAACCTGACTTGCCAGGCGAAGTACCCCATAAAAAGGACACAAACACAGAGTGACAAATAGAAGAGAACTTTGTGTCTTTGAAAATAATTATATAGTCTGATAAAGAACTGAGTCATGTTGTTTTCGTCCTTCTGTATATAGTGAGCAGGCTGATCGTTATAATACCTGCCAATATACTACAAGCGGTTGCAAAGATAACACTTCCAATTAAATATTGCTCTAAAACCGATTTCACATTTTCAAATGAAATATCGGTAAGATGAAGTTCAACCGGCCTGTTCAAGACTTTACATCCTGTCAGGTAACTGCCATATAATAGGAAAGGAATCATGGGAGGAATACTGATATTAGCTGCTACAATAGCTATTACTTTGTTGAGTTTAAGCACATGAGCCAAAAATAAAGTGGCAAGCATCTGGTATCCCCAAATCGGGACTATTCCCATAAATATACCTAACATAATGGCATAGGTAATCTTCAGATTCGATTCTTCGGACTGTGTAATGTGAGTCCGGAAGAATTTCCGGCAATTACTCCAGGTTAGTTTCCGGAAGAAGTTACGCGGATAAATCCAAAGGAAAGTGATGAACACTAAGAAGGTATTCAATATACTGATGCGGGTGAAATCCCGGAAAGGACGGAAGTGGGAGACACGTTCTTCCTGGGGCGGATAATAGACATGTATGGGTATATTGCGGACCGTGGTTCCTCCCCATACTGCAAAGACCAGTGCTTCAAGCTCAAATTCATATTTAGCGGTATAGTAGAATCTCTGCACATTGATTTTATGTAATGGATAGAGCCGGTAACCCGATTGGGTATCCTGAAGCTTTACTCCGGTTTCAAGTTTAAACCAGAAGTTGGAGAACTTATTAGCAAAAAGTATTCTTGCCCGGCATATTGTCCGAAGTCAGATTACGGGCACCTACCAGCAACGTATCCGGTTCTTTTTCTATTTCTTCCATGAAAATAGGAATGTCTGAAGCAAAATGCTGTCCATCGGAATCTATAGTGATGGCATATCGGTAGCCGGCTGCTTTGGCCTGTTTTAATCCGTTCTTTAAGGCAGTTCCTTTTCCTTTATTGGTAGGATGGGTGATGATATGCAGGTTCGGATAGTTTTCCAGAAGAGTAGGGGTGCTATCGGTAGAGCCGTCATTGACAACGATGATATCTTCTACATTGAAGAGTACATCTTCAATTACGGTAGTCAGCGTCTTTTCATTATTGTAGGTAGGTATAATAACTACAATACCAAGTTGCCTGGCTTTCTCATGCCATAGTTCCTCGCTACGTTCTTCCATATTTATTTGCCGATTAGTTGTGCTTTTAATTTGATGCAGATATCTTTTGAAGATACTCCTTCAGCAAGAATCTGGAATGTATCCGTTTCGTTTTTTTGATAGTCAATGAGAGCTTTAATTCCGGTGTTTCATTCGGATTAATAACTGAAAGAAACTTGCATGAGGCTATCTGCTTGTATTGCAGGGGAGCTTGTTGTATTTTCTCTATGCACTCTTTTATCATTTGCAGCATACAAACGCCCGGAACTACGGGCTGTTGTGGAAAGTGTCCATTATAAATAGCATGTTGTGGGTTGAGCATGACTTGCACTACCCAGTCTGTCTCATTGATATGCTCAGAGTGCGTGACTTTATAGAAATTGGGAAGAAGTTCAGCCATATTAGTTTGGGTTTTCTTTTAATTTGTCCAACTGTATACTTAGTCGCAACCAGGGATGTTTGATTTTTATCTGTTTGGGATGCCCTGAGGTGAACTCCGATAGATAGAATACTGATTTACCGAATCCTCTGCCTGTGACTCTTTTTTTTCAAAGGTACTGCTTTTCTTTTTGATGCGGATATTCTTTCCACTTAAAAATAGATTCTTGAAGTCTGTTTCCAGTAATAGCAGTATTTTCTTTTTCTTCATGGGCTCTATGCAACTGTTGACGTGAAATTCATTTTCCCGAAGTGAAAAATCAAAAAGACTGAGGCCGAAGTAAGTAGATGCCAATATTCTTATTTCATTATCCGGCAATTTCCGTACAATTAATAAACCGCTGAAGTGATGCTTCATGAAGTCTAACTGCATATTGTATTTTTGCGAATATTCTTCAGCGCAAATGATAGGTGTCACATAAGATGTGGCATCTCCTGCTATTGTTTTTGAGGAGCTGCAGGAAGTGAATAGATACAGAATAAAGATCAGATTAGCGAATAGAAAACTTTGTTTCATCTTTCAAAGCATTAAATCTCTTGTTGTAGAATTCATATTCCGTATAATTGGTGGCTGTTTCGGAAAGACGCAATTTGTAAACCGACATGTCTTTCTTATCCAGGTATATTTCAATTTCCGAAATGTAGGCTTGTATGGCTTTATTGACTGGCTTAATCTTCACTATATAATAGGAATCATTTTCAAAATATTCCAGTTTGTAGTCGGAAGACATTTTTGAGAGATCACCTATCATGCAAGCTGTGAGCATATCTTGCATTTGATTCATCATCTTATTGGCGGTTAGGCTCATAACGCTCTTTTTACCGTCCGATACAATTTTAAGCCGGGAGTCGTTTATCACTATTAGGTAGTTGACGGGTTGGGCGTATTCCATACGTATTTTGCCACTCTTTTGATAATAGAATTTTCCTTTGGAGGTTACCTTCTCATCCAGAATATCCAGGTACTTCACTTGTGTAAAGTCACTTTCAATGGACTGCATGGTTTGTGCTTCCTTTGCCAGACGGTTTTCAAAATCCTGGGTATGGATTAACTTCTTCATTGTCTGGGCATGGGTATAGGAAATGCCCAATATGATTGATAATATTATTAGTATGGTTCTCATAATGCTTTTATAACATGCTGTCCAGACGGACAACTGTATATCCCTGTTCTTTAATTAAGTTAAGTATCTCTTTTTTAATAACAGGTCACTGTCCGGCATCCGATCGTGTAGAAGGATGATAGAACCGGGGCGTAACCTTTTCTGAATACGCTTCAAAACCTTCTCTTTGGAAGGTTGCAGTGTATCGAGTGTTCTGATATTCCAGCCAACAGGAGTGTATCCCAATATGCGGACAGCTTTTGCTATAGTAGGATTCGTGACCCCGAACGGTGGGCGGAATAACTTGATTTTCTGCGAAGTTACTCGTTCTAATGCAAACTGGCAAGCTTGCAAGTCTTTTTTCATCCGCGATAGGCTGTACAAGGGAAAATGATTGGTATGGGTAAAAGAATGATTACCAATCAGATGTCCTTCGTTGATAATTTGTCGGATCAACTCCTCATTCTCTTCTACTTTGTGACCGATGCAGAAGAAACAAGCCGGTATTTGTTGTTCTTTGAGTACTTGCAATACTTTGGGGGTTTGTACCGGGTCCGGTCCATCATCAAAGGTGATAGCTACAATTTTATCTTCAGTCTGTTTCTTGCAAAATACCTTGAGATAGATGTTAGAACGGATGTTGCAAGATGCGTAGACTAGAAAGATAATCAGTAATGTGATCAGGATTTCCACTATCATTGTTTTTCCGGATTAAAATAAGTGAATGGTTAATGGAGTGATAATGATTATATATCAGAACTGTCTGTCCCGGATTTAGATTCTCTTCAAAAGTTTTAGCCACTTTCCATAAAGCAAAGGAAGATGCTGTAGGATATTCACCACATTCATTCTTAAAGGTGGTGCATGTTGCTGTGGGAAACAGGCTGTTTTCTAAATCAGTATACAGGGTATCTTCTTTCAGGTTTCCATTCTTACCGGTAACAAACCAATCGATTTGTCCGGCTGTTAATCGGTTACTTTGCAAAAAGCGATGAATCTTTTCAGCTACTTCTTGTGTACTGCTCGCATGAATAAAAGTCGATATACCGGCAAGTTCTGCTAATGTGGATTCGGTGGTTTCTCGTCCCAATAGGAAGAACTGGGCACCTTCGCCTGCTTGTATGCCCCTTAGCAGTCCCAGGCGTTGTTGTATGGTGTGACTGTTAGGGGTAATCTCATCAATAGCTCCTACGAGGACATTTTCATCACCTTCCCAGATTCTCATCATACCGTCCAATAGTGCACTTTCGAAACTCAATCCCCGGTGCACATACGTCATGTTGTAAGCATGTATCTGGCGGAGTAATGCTATTTGGGCTCCGATGGTATTGAAGGTTGACTGGATAAAGGGGTTGGGTTCAGTAGTTGTTCTTCATTCTCAATGATTGTATTCAGGAACTTCTCTGTATCTGCCAGGCATCCGAGTCCGGTTGCAGTGATGATCGCATGTACTTTTTCGGAAGGTAGGGTACTGATACATTCCAGTCCGCAGGCAACTCCCATTTTGATGATCCGGCTCATACGCCTCCGTAGTGCGGCATTTGTGATAATGCTCTTGTAATCCGGTTCGGGATAAATAAGGGGATTCTCCGGAAGCAGTATCCGCGTGAATAGAAGCAATATGATTGATATAGACAGGTTGCATCATTTCTCTTTTAATGTGGAAAACAGGATTGAAGAATCATTTCCACCGAATCCAAAAAGAATTCGATAGTACATTACGAATGGGTAGTCCCTCGCGGAATGAGGTTTCGGGCATCAACATGTTTTCTTCTATAGGTTCTTTGAAGTTCAGATTGGGATAGATGAAACCATGATATACGGAGAGAACAGAATAAACCGCTTCAATTCCTTCCGAAGCCCCTAATGTATGACCGATAAACGCTTTGACAGAACTGAACGGAGGAATTTTATCACCAAAAATCCGTCGGATAGCAAGTCCTTCTGAAAGATCATTACTTGGAGTTCCTGTGCCATGTACATTGATATAATCAATCTCTTCGGGAGGAATTTCACTCTTTGCTATGGCTTCTGTCATAGACCAGAATGGTCCGTTTCCTTCGGGTGAACCCGGTTTGATGAAAAGCTTCATTCACATTCGAATATCCGCTTAATAAGCAATAAGACTCTTTCCGGAGTAATTTCTCTGATTGAAGGACAATATATCCGGCTCCTTCTCCTAAGTTGAGGCCTGCACGGGATGCGTCAAAAGGACGGCAGTGTTCCTTATCCAAAATCATAAGTGAATTGAAACCGTTGAGGGTAAACTTGCACAAGGCATCCGTACCTCCTACAATGGCAGCGTCCAGTTGGCCATTCCTGATCATGCGGGCTCCTAACATGATAGCATTAGCTGCTGATGAACAGGCGGTACTGATAGTGGTTACAAAGTCATTTACTTTCAGATAATCCGCTATCATTTCAGTACTTGCACCGCAGTCATGAGAGATGACTTCCCGTAATCTTCCTTTTCTATTGTCTTTTTTAAAAGCATTGTAGAAATGTTCACTCAAATCCATACCACCTATAGAAGTGGAAGATATGAGACCTACACGCAAAGTATTCAAATCTAACCGGGCGTCATCGACTGCTTCCCGGGCAGCTAACATACCTAATAAGGCTGTCCGGGAAAACGTTTTTGTATATCTAAAGAGAGTAACCGTTTTAGTTCTTCATTGCTGTATTTTACCTCTGATACGGGTACATCCAGTTCCGTAGGGAAAAGAGTGACTTTCCCCATACCATGCTGATGTTTCCTGAGTGAAGCTATATTTTCTGCAACCCCCAGACCAATACCTGAAACAACACCTAAACCGGTTACATATATCTTCATTGTTTCTGATTTTCAGAGATATAGTTAGCTAATGTACGTATTGAGTAGAAAATCTGTTTCCCTTCTGCAGGATTCTTTATTTTGATTCCATAGTTACGCTCTAAAATAAGAATAATCTCAAGTGCGTCAATAGAATCGAGTCCTAAACCACCGTCACCAAACAGAGGTTCATCAGGATTAATCTCTTCGGGTGTGACTTCTTCAAGATTCAGTTCTTCTATTAATTCTCTTTTTAGTTTTTCTATTAATTCTTCCATATCAATGTTGTACTTCTATTAGTTTAAAATCAGCTTTATACTCTTCCATTAAAAGGTTGCACCATCCGGTGATGCAAGCTTTTAAATTACCTTTCTTCATTACAATTCGTGCATATTCTTCCAGTTTATCCGCATCGAATTCTTTTTTCTATGAAGAAAGTATTTTCTCCTTGTATCTTATGACGGATACATATCTCACCAGCTACAACGTTAGGCAGAGTGTATACAAATACCGTTGGACTTGCTGCATGGTCACCTTCCTGATTGATAATCATCTGATGACGAATATCCGTATTCAGTGAGGCGGCAGCATTAACCAGCAATATCCCTATTTCTTCCGGTTGAAAGTTTTTCTCCTTCAACAGATATTCAACAGCAGTATATCCCAGTTTGCAAAGGTCGTCCATTTTGTAGAATTTCATGTTACTTCCACCTGTATTTTTATATGCTTCGCGGATAAACTGCGCAAAGTTTGGGGCAGATGATGAAAAAACGGTCTCTCCATTCATACTTAAACAGCTATTCTCAATGGAAACAGTTGCGGTTGTATGAACTGTCACCGATGATTGCACTCTTGAGGGCTGTTTCTGATATGCGGGAAGTGTCAATACGATAGCAGCATTACAACCTCCGAAACCGGATGCTGTTTTGATACAGTGTTTCATGGGTATTTCCTGATGGTCAGCTTGCACCAGAATAGGCATGCTGACACCGGGCTTTTCATAGCCTAATGTACCGAATAGTACGTTTTCCTTTAGTTCGTGAATACAGATAATAGATTCAATCACTCCCGATGCCCCTAAAGTATGACCGAAATAAGATTTCAAACTATGAACCGGAACGGTTTCCAATCCGGCTAAATGAATAGCTTTCGATTCCATTTCATCGTTATAGACAGTAGCCGTTCCATGTGTATTCATGAAACTAACGTCTTCGGCAAGGACTGCGGCTTCTTCCATGGCCTGCCGTATGGCGAAGTAAAGTCCGTCTCCTGTACGTGACGGGCCTGAAATATGATTGGCATCGTTGCTAATGGCTCCTCCGGACAGGATGATATCCGTATCGTTTCCTTTCGAACTCAGCAGGATAGCACCACAAGCCTCTCCTAAATTGAGTCCGTCTCTCCGGGCATCATAAGGGCAGCATCTTTCGGAACTGATGGATCTGAAAGATAGAAATCCGCTGGTAATGAAGTGGGAGAGGATATCACCTCCCGCTACTATGACTTTTTTGTATCTGCCGGATTCGATCCACCGCTTTGCTACAATCAAAGCGGATACTCCTGATATGCAGGCATTAGAAATAACTTCTACCCGGTTGCCAGCCTGAAAATATTCGCTTATTCTTCTTCCCATTTCCCATAGATGAACTCTGATATCAGGGGTGTCGGGATGATTGGCCAACAGGTCGATATTACCTTTAGTAGTGGATAGGATGAGGCCACAATCTTCATCCGCCAGATTCATTTCGGAATGGGACAGAATATCCTGAATGGCAAGTATGAATAGTTGTTCCAGACGTGTGTACGTACCCAAATTCTTTGCTCTTTCCCATTGTTCCGGTTGAATCGTGGCAGCTAATATAGAGGTATCAGATATGATTCCTGCTTCATGCCTGGTGATTCCGCTTCGATATTCCCGGATTGCTTTTATATTCTCCCGGGTATTTGCTCCTAAGGAACTGATCAGAGTATCAGCTGTGATATATACAGTTATAGGATGTTCCATTTCTTTTTCCACTCCTGATAAAAAGCCGGAGTTGCTAACTCCAGCTCTCTGTTAGTATTTAGAAAAACCTGGGTCGTACTTCCGGTAGCAACGATATTGTTGTCTGTAGCCCGGTATAGTACATATTCGAATTTAATCTTGGCAGCTTCACAAGAAATGTATCGGGTTTCAATGATAACTTCTTCACCGAAGGATAAGGATTGCTTAAATTGGCAGTTTAATTCAACGATGGGTACCATATATCCTTCACTGTAGATATCCATATATCCTAAGCCATAATGTTTTCCGAAAGACTCCCTTCCATCTTCAAAATAGCGTACATATTCACCATGCCATACGATTTGCATGGAGTCTATTTCACTGAAACGTACCTTTATTGTGGTGCGGTCAATGAGTGCAGGTGTATGCAGATTCGTTTTTTGCCTCATTTCTTATCTAAAAATATTTTCATCCGGCATTCTGCAATCACTCCTTCCGTAGTGCTTACACAAGCAGATATCAAAGTAATGTCGAATACTTCCTGAATAACCGTAATTTCAGTGGATAATTCCTGTCCTGTCTCCGGCAAACGGTGAAGGGTTAATTTATCTACCGAACCGATAAAGCCTAAGGGTACCAGGTTTTTTCTGTAAATAGATATATCCGATCCGTGCCGCTGCCGATTGGGCTATGTGTTCAATAATACCTGCTTCCTGCAATTTGCCTTCCTGGCAGAAGATATTATCGTCAGTGACCGTGAGACCTGAATAGGAACAATCATCTTCAATGCCACAGAATGAATCTACCATAACGATTGGCGGTCGTTGTGGTATCAGGTTCAGGATTCCTTCACCGGATATGATAGGAGTTCTTTTTCATTTCAGCTTACATTTTATAATACTGTGTCCCAATCCCAGGTTGTCATATATTTCCTCTATTTCCAACCCTGATTCTTGAATGCACCGTGCCATGTCGTCGGAGTGATACATTTTGCTGTTACCATTTGCCATAGCAGTAAAGTATATACTGATCTGTGTCAGGCAATAGGCAGCAGTTTCGAACTTCTGTCGGTCCCAGAATGTTTCCATAATGTAGAGTCGCCCTTCTGCAGACATGGACTGAGCAGCCCGTGAGAGTATACTGATAACTTCTTTCTCGGAAAAACAATCCAGAAACTGACTCATCCAGATCGCATCAAAACCTTTCGGGAAAGGTACATTTTCATCGAGAAGATTTACACCATGTCCATGAATACGCTTGTGGCCGGCCATTTTTTCCGTCTTTTGCTTCATCATTTCCAGTTGTTGAGGTAAATCCATAATGGTAACTTCTACTGTCTCGTTGTATTGCACACATTTGGTAGCCCATCTACCTGTATTGCCTCCTACATCAAGCAGAGTCCGGGGAGAGTGGCTGAATACGATTTCGAGTGCCTGGTCGAAAGAATTGTCCGAATAAAAATGGTCGAAGCCGAACCAGCTTTTCTGTGCCTGCCCGGGTAAGTCGGATAATCCCTCGTAAATAGTAGGCCAGTTTCCCAGTTCTTTCAAACCTTCGGGGCGGCCATTTAGCAAAAGCTTCTTCCAGGTGGAACAGACCTTTGTAATTGACGTCCTGATTAAAATTCATGTTCACTTGTGCCATCTCATCGTTCAACAGGAACCATCCGGCCTTTGCCAGTATATATTGATCGTCTTTTACCAATACAGTACCTATGGTGAGGGAGGCTTCCAGTAGAACTTGTGCTGCATATCTGGATAATTCGGTTTTCTGGCTGATCTGTTCCAGTGACAGACCTTCCCGATTATCGGATAGCAGGCGGAAAATACCGAATTTCAGCATCAAGCGTGAGACCTGAAATACGACGGGGCCAAAAGCGATTTCCTGGGCCAATCGCTGTGCTTGCACAGCGGTGAATCGCTCTTTGGCATATCTCTTTTGTAATGAAGGGAATAGTTTCATTCTGTTGATTTTTGTTTATTCAGACGGTTTCCAGAAAGAATAATAGTTAAACCATTGTTCGGGATATTGGCCGATTATTTTTCCAGAGCATTCACATATTGTTCCAATAATAATTGTTCTGCTCTTTTCTCTTTCGAACCGGACACTTGCTCAGCAAGTATAAAATGGAAATGATAGGTTTGTTTAGCCTCCCGCATGGCAAAATAAAAAGACTACCGGAACTTTCATCCGCGATGCCAATAGGAAAGGACCGATTGGAAAATGTGCTTCGTGTCCCATGAACTTGCAAGTCAGCAGTTTATCTGCATTCAGATAGCGGTCTCCTTGAAAACAGACATATTCCTTATGATCCAGTGCCTCTGTAATTTTAAATATATGTGCCAGATTATCTTCGTTGACCGGTATAATCTTGTAAGGTTGCTGCTGCCCGTTCTTTTTCAGTATTTCTTTAATCTTTTGATGTTCGGCATCGTACATCACCACATTCATTTTCTTGCTGTAGTCATTGAAAAAAGGAGTTCCGATTTCCCAATTGCCAACATGTGCACCGATCATGATTACTCCCTGATCTCCATCCAATACATTTAGAAACTCCTGATAGTGGTTGAACTTGAAATGATACTTGTCGATCATTCCATTTCCAATGGCTACTTTGTCTATAAGTATCTGTCCCAAACGATAATAGTTGTTCAGTAATAGTCCCACCGACTGTATGCGGTTCCGTTTTTAAAATACGACGGGCATATTGCCAGATACTCTTTGTTGCTTTCGGAGCGAACGGAATAAAATAAAGAACAATCAGAGACAGAAAACCATAAGCGGCTTTTACACCACAATACCTGATCAGGTAAATAAAAAACAGGTATCCGGATACACCGCCACGGGTTTTACCTTTCCACATCTTGTTTATTCGTTTTTGTTTTCGGCCATACGTGTGATGACGAGATTATAGAAGTCCTGGAACGTTTTGATTCCGACAAAATCTTGTCCGGTTACATTAAAACCGAAGTTCTTTTCAATCAACACTACCATATCTACCAAGTCCAGACTGTCTAACTCAAGGGTTTGCATGAGCGGAGCATCAGGCTGGATAAGATCGATATCTACTTCAAATTCCTCGGATAAGGTTTCTCTTATCTTTTCAATGATTTCTTCGTGGGTCATACTTATATTACTTTACTTTTTTTAATAATTAATGTAGAATTGGTTCCTCCGAATCCGAATGAGTTTGAGAGGAATGTATCAAATTCCATATTTACTCGTTGGGCAGGGATATTAAGTTGGGCAGATGCTTCATCAGGCTCTTCGAAATTCAGATTGGGAGCAATGAAGTTATTTTGCATCATTAGAGTAGAATAGATTACTTCACTGGCACCTGCCATCCACATTTCGTGACCGGTCATAGACTTGGTGGACGTCACGTATGGGCGATGTCCTTCAAATACCTCTGCTATGGCTTTTGCTTCATTCAAATCACCTATTGGTGTAGAAGTGGCGTGCGCATTGATGTATTTAATTTCATCCAATGCGATTCCGGCATTCCGGATGGCCATTTCCAATGAACGCTTTGGCCCGTCTATATTAGGAACGGATATGTGATCTCCGTTGGATGAAAAACCGTAGCCGATAATTTCTGCCAGTATGGGGGCTCCTCGCTTAACAGCCGATTCATAACTTTCCAGTACCAGGCTGGCGCCACCTCCGCTGGGTACAAGCCCGTCCCTGCTTTTTATCAAAAGGTCTGGATGCTTTCTGGGGTTCAGTTTCCCGATTGGAAAATGCACTTAACCCGTCGAAACTACCGACTGAGAATGGATTTACTTCCTGTGCTCCACCACAAAGAATGCAGTCCTGAAGTCCTGATTTGATGAGCATATACGCCATGCCGATGGCGTGGGAACCGCTTGCACAAGCACCGGAGATTGTGAAGTTTACTCCTCTGAGTTTAAAGATAACTGACAGGTTCATCGACACAGTTGAATTCATCGACTGGAAGATAGAACCGGAGCCTACCAGAGCGGTATTCTTCTTTTCCCGGATAATATCCACAGCATTAATAATCGGTGCAGTGCTACTATCATTTCCATAGAGCACCCCTACTTCGTTCGCTTCCAGGAATGCTTCATCGATACCTGCATTTTTGAAGGCTTCCACACTTGCCAGATAGGCATATTCTCCTTGTTCAGGCAGGCAGAGACGTTTTCGTCTGTCCAGCATCTTTTTGAGATCAGGACGCTCCAATAAGCCGGTCAGTGCGGACAGATATCCCATCTCTTTCCGTTGAGGATCGATGCCGATGCCTGATTTACCGTTATATAATGAGTCTGTTACTTCGCTCAGATTCTTGCCGATGCATGAGTAAATCCCCATTCCTGTAATGACAACTCTTCTCATGTATGCAGTCCTCCATTGATTGAAATAACCTCACCTGTAATATAAGAGGCATTGGGAGAGACTAAAAACTTACGAGATCAGCCACTTCTTCCGGTTCGCCGAAGCGCCCGGCAGGGATCTGTTTTTTCCATTCGTTCTCGTTGATATCTTCGGTCATTTCCGTGCGGATGAATCCGGGCGCCACCGCATTGACGGTCACGTGCTTCTTTGCCACTTCCTGAGCTAATGCCTTGGTAGCAGCAATGACACCTCCTTTGGCGGCAGAATAATTGGTCTGCCCGGGCATGCCTTTGATCCCCGATAATGAGACGATGTTGACAATACGTCCGAAGCGTTTGACAAGCATGTTCTTAAGCAATGCCTGGGTGACATAAAAGAAGCCGTTCAGGCTGGTGTTCAGTACCCCGCTCCATTGCTTCGGTCATCCAAAGCATCAGATTATCTTTGCGGATGCCTGCATTATTTATCAGCACCTCGATATATTCATCCGGATGTTGTTCGCTCCAGTTATTTAAAGCTTCGGATACTGCCTTTGGATCAGTAACATCGAACTTCAAGAGTTCTCCGTCGCCTCCTTTTTCACGAACTAATTGCAGTGTGTTTGCCGCTTCCTTATCGTTGCTTTGATAATTTATCAGCACGGTATATCCCATTGCTGCCAACTTGATGCTGACAGAACGTCCTATGCCCCGGCTTCCGCCTGTTATTAATGCGTATTTCATTTATAAATTGAATTTCTTATTTTTCAAGTATTCACTCATAGCCTCTATTTCCTTGTACTTGGGAGTATCCTGGGTAAATACAGGGAAAAATGCCCGGATCTCATTGTATACACAACGCGATTCTGTACTGAGCTTTTCCTGTATCTTTAAGTAATCTACAGCCTGTACGATACCCATAAACAGGATGCTCATAACCTGGAAAGAATTCTCTATGACTGTTTTGGCTATTAATGCAGAATTAGTTCCCATGCTTACAATATCCTGATTGTCATTGTTGTTGGGGATGCTATGTACATACATCGGATTGGACAAAGTCTGGCACTCCGCTGTGGTAGAAGTCGCGGTAAATTGTGAGGCTTGTAACCCATAATTCAATCCTAATACTCCCAAATTGACAAATGGAGGAAGTATTCCGTTGATGCGATCATGGAACAGATAGTTCAATTGGCGTTCACTTAGCATTGTCAGTTTCGTTATGGCTATTTTCAGTTTATCCATCTCAAAAGAGACGTAATCTCCGTGAAAGTTTCCGCCATGATATACATTTTGGGTTTCCGGATCAACAATCGGATTGTCGCAAGCTGAGTTGATTTCGTTTATCAATACTTCTTCTGTATTTATAAGGGTGTCATAAACCGGTCCCAATATTTGTGGAGTACATCTTAACGAGTAATAAGGCTGTACTTTATGTTCAAAAATCTTTTCTTCATGTTTCTGTCCGTACAGTTCATTCTCTCTCTTGAGAGTACATTTACTGTCGGACATCCAGACTCTCATCATTTCAGCTATCTTTTGCTGCCCTTTATGAAGTTTGGCATCATTTAGCGGCTGAGAAACAAAATCATCGTACGAGGCGGCAATTTCATTCATCATGACCGAGGCGCATACGGACCAGTTGAGCAATTGGCGGGCATAAATCAAGTTAACAATGCCAATGCCTGTCATAACAGAAGTGCCGTTTGTTACTGAAAGCCCTTCGCGGATATGTATGGAGAAAGGTTTGAGATGATTCTTCTCAAGTACTTGGGCAGTGGGTTGTAACTGCCCTTGATAGAACACTTCTCCTTCACCGATCAGTGTCAACGCTATATGCGCCAATTGCACTAAATCGCCACTGGCACCTACACTGCCATGCTCCGGTATATACGGAAAAATATCCAGGTTAATGAACTTGACGAGTAGTTCGACCAGCTCTGTATGTATACCTGATTTCCCTTGAAGAAAGGTGAATAATCTGGCAATCATTGCTGCTTTTTACATAAAGAGGAGGCAATGGTTTTCCCGCTCCGGTAGAGTGGCTCCTGATGATGTTGTATTGTAATTCCGTTAATGATTTATCTTCAATCCTATATTGAGCCATAGGACCGAACCCTGTGTTAATTCCGTAAATAATTTTATCACTGGAGAATTCCTTCAAGAAACGAAAACTCTTATCTACTTCTTGAATACATTCATCGGAAATAATTACTTTTTCATCATCAAACAGTAGCTTCTGGAGCGTTCCCAAATTTATATATTTGCCGACTATCATAGTATACTTCATTGATATAGACTGCAAAAATAGCTATTTTATATCAATAATAGATGTCTATGCAAAATAAAACTTTTTTCTGCAAGGTGGTTTTTGACGGACCTGAATATATTGTAAATAATGTTATTCAGTAACAGCTTCCAACAATTTTATCTCATGACTGGTATCATTCGTATTACAGCTTCCATTGAATTTAGCCTGTGATTCTATTTCCAATTTGGTGGTATAGATATTGCCCTGCATCACACAGTTGGCTTTCAGGGTGAGTTCTTCCTTCACGTATGCATCACCGATGATAGTTCCGTGAAGGCAAGCGTGTGTACAAGACAGGTTGCCGTGTATTTTTCCTTCCGGACCGATGACTATTTTTCCGGTACACCGGATATTTCCTTCTACAGTTCCGTCGATACGCATATCTCCATCGATGGAACAATCACCTTTAATTAAACTTTGACTGGAAAGCGTGGTTAATTTATTGCTTACCTTGTCATCTATTCCTTTTTTTTGAGTTAAACATGTTAGTATGCTTTTATGGTTTCATATATTCGGAAATATTGTTTCTCACTCCTTCAGTGGGATAGTAATACTTTTGACGTAAGAGTCCGTTGGAATAATCTGCACAACCGAGCCTGTTAATAAGAATAAGGTATTTCCTACTTTTCCGATCGGCTTGCCGGATATATCTTCATTATCGTTATAGCGCACTGTTATGTCATCCTGCATTTTTACGGCTCGATATGTGTATATCCCATAAAAGAAAGAAAATAGAAAATGTAAATGATGACAAGTGCTAAGTAAGTAATCCTCATTACCGGTTTATACCAGCTCTTCTCTGACATACCGAAGGAACTTTTTTGTAAGAAACAGGAAAACGTTTTATCCAGATGCGGTCTGTGATAAAAGCGATAATCGGGATGATCGGTGATAATATCATAAACCAGATGATAGTCGGGTCTTCAAAAGGAGAGATCAGAAAGTCAAAAACTGAGGCGTATTGAAAGATATTGATACCGAAATGCTTGAACTTAAAGTAGTTGAATAACATTCCGATACACACCATGACGAGATAGCACAACGGCAGAATGCGCGGAAGTTCTGTGACTACCTGCTCGTATCTGCTTTTTACCGTCCTCTCTGCCATATTTCTTATCCTTCTACGCGGGTTACTTGTTTTATGTTTTGTATCTGTTTCAGATTATTACAGATGGTTTTTACATCATCCACATCATGCACGTACAATTGGATGTTTCCTTCAAAAATACCGTCTGTTGTTTCGATGGACAACTTACGGATATTTACATTCAGCTGACGTGAAATAACCTGCGTTACTTCGTTCAGCAATCCCATGGCATCTATACCTTTTATATATATATTCACCAGGAAGGAGAGTTCCTTATGGGTATCCCACTCTGTAGCCAGAATACGGTTTCCGTAACTGCTCTTCAAACGTGCGGCAACGGGACACTGGCGTTTGTGGATAATGATACGGTCGTTTTCGTCCATATATCCCAGTACATCGTCACCCGGAATGGGGTGGCAACATTCGGCCATGATATAATTCTTCTGGATATTCTCTTCCGTCAGTTTCAGGATTTGCTTCGTATTGATTTTCTCCTTTTCTTGCAGTGGTTTTTTTCTTCAATCGGTTCTTTGTTGTCCTTGTTACCGCCGAACGAGAAGGTGAGAAACTTCTTCCAGTTGGTTCCTTGTTTCTCTTTCAGGGCATTTTTATCCAGGTCGCCCAATACGATCTTTTTATTGCCGATGGCTATCAGAAACTCGTCCCGGTTTTTCATATTATGGGCTTTCACCAACTTGTCTATCAACAAGTCGTCCAATCGCAGTTCTTCTTTTTTGAAGAATTCGTTCAGAAGTGTTTCGCCTTCTTTCTGGCTGTTCCTTTGCTCTTTGCGCAGGATGGCGGCTATCTTGGCACGGGCACGGGCAGTAGTGGCAAATACTTCCCATTCCGGCTGTACGCGTTGTGATTTGGAAGTCAGAACTTCCACCTGGTCACCACTTTGAAGCTTGTGGCTCAGAGGGACAAGCTTATGGTTTACTTTTGCGCCGATACAGTGGCTACCGATATCTGTGTGCAGTGAGAATGCAAAATCCAGTGCCGTAGAGTTCTGCGGCATAGTCTTAATTTCGCCTTTGGGGGTAAACACAAATATTTCCGATGCAAACAAGTTCAGCTTGATGGTATCGAGGAAGTCAATGGCATCCGGTTGGGGATCATCAAGTATTTCTTTGATGGTGCGCAGCCATTTATCAATTCGCCTTCATCTTCGCTGCCTCCGCCATCTTTATATTTCCAGTGGGCGGCGAAACCTTGTTCTGCAACATCGTTCATCCGTTCGCTGCGGATTTGTACTTCAATCCATTGCCCGTTGTTTCCCATAAGGGTGACGTGCAAGGCTTGGTAACCATTGGCTTTGGGATGACTCACCCAGTCGCGCAGACGGTCGGGGTGGGGTTTGTATATTTTAGAGATGGAGACATAGATATCAAAACAATCGTTCAGTTCTTCGTCCGCATTTCGTGGTTCAAAGATAATACGTACGGCAAGTAAGTCATAGATTTCTTCGAACGGTACATGTTTGGTCTGCATCTTGTTCCAGATGGAATAGATGGATTTAACACGCGCGAGAATACGGAATTTCAGCCCCATTTTGTCCAGCTGGGCACGTATCGGAGTAGTGAAATCATTGAATACTTTATCACGTTCGGTTGCTGTGGCTGCCAGTTTTTCTTCGATTTCCTGATACTCTTCAGGATGTTCGTACTTGAAACTCAGATTCTCCAGTTCTGTCTTTATCTTGTACAGTCCCAGGCGATTGGCGAGGGGAGCATAGATATACAATGTCTCGCCTGCAATTTTGAATTGCTTGTTGGGAAGCATCGAACCTAACGTGCGCATATTGTGCAGCCGGTCGGCTATCTTGATCAGAATTACGCGTATATCATCGGACATCGTCAACAGCAACTTCTTGAAGTTCTCTGCCTGTGCCGAAGCGCGGTCACCGAAAATACCACCGGATATTTTGGTCAGCCCGTCTACAATCTGGGCGATCTTCGGGCCGAATATGTTTTCTATGTCTTCTACGGTATAATCCGTATCTTCTACCACATCGTGCAGCAAGGCGGCACAAATGGATGTAGAACCAAGACCTATTTCGTTGCATACAATTTGTGCCACAGCGAGGGGGTGCATGATATACGGTTCGCCCGAGCGGCGTTTGATTCCCTTATGTGCCTGATTGGCAAAATTGAATGCCTTGGTTATTATTTCGACACGCTTGCGGTGTTTGGTTGCCAAGTAATCGTTCAACAGTTGCTGGAAAGCCTGTTCAATCATTTCTTCTTCGACTTTTTCTTTATCTTTCTGGCCCACATTCTCTTCCATATCCTGTTCTCCTTTCTTCAGTTGCTGCAAAAATAAGCAATTTTCAACATCACACAAGTATTTGTGCCTTTATTTATATATCTTCAATTGCTTTCCGGCAGAAATGTTGGTATTGCGCAATCCATTCCAACTCTGAAGTTGCTTGACGGTGACGCCATAACGACCTGCAATACCACCCAGTGTTTCGCCACTCCGTATCTTGTGGTAAGTCAGCTTCCCGTTGCCGGTTGTAGCGCGTCTTGCTGTAGAGCGGGTTTCGGGGATGGCTACAGTACGGCGGTTTTTGAATAATTCATTAGAACGGTGGGCGTAGATGGTGTCCTGGCTGTCGATAAATGTACTGATGTAATTCATTGGCAGGCGGAGGGTTTGTGCCTTGCTTTCACCGGGAATTATATTCTTTTTATATTGGGGATTAAGACTTTTGATCTCTTCCATACTCACGCTACAGATATCGGCAAGCTGTTCGAAATGTAAGTTTTTTGTTACCTGTACTGTATCTGTTGCATCGGGAATGTTGGTTTCCATGGGGCAGATGTTGTGCTTGCAGTAGTAGGTCATCACATAGTTGGCGGCGATAAACGCGGGTACATATCCACGGGTTTCTTTCGGCAGGAAGTTATAGATTTCCCAATAATCCGTTTTCCCTCCGGCACGGCGGATGGCCTTGTTGATGGTGCCCGGGCCGCAATTGTAAGCGGCAATCACCAGATTCCAGTCTTGGTAAATGGCATACAGATCCTTCAGATAGCGGGCGGCAGCCCAGGTGGCCTTGATTGGATCGCAGCGTTCGTCAACGAGACTGTTGCTTTCCAGACCATACATTTTTCCGGTAGCCAGCATGAACTGCCACAGTCCGCAAGCGCCTGCGCGTGAACGGGCGGAAGGGTTGAGAGCGGATTCGATAATGGGCAAGTATCTGAGTTCTAGCGGCAGTCCGTAGGTGTCGAGCGCTTCCTCAAAGATAGGCATATAGAAATTGCAGGCGCTCAGCATGAACGATACGTTATTGCGTAAGCGTCCTGTGTACATATCTATGAATTTGCGTACAATTTCATTGTATGGCATTTCCATCACGGCAGGAATACGGCTGAGACGGTCGATGTAGACGGAGTCACTGAAAAACGGATTCTCAGTGGAAGTACTGCAATCTTTGCCTAAATCAATATAATTCTTTGCTTTCCAGTCGTTGAGCAGGCTGTCCAGCGGATAGGTCATACTTGGAGGAAGTTCGATGCTTTCCTTTCTTTCCGTTCCGTTGTCGCGGATAAGTACATCCACGCTTTCTTGCGCTTGTACCTGGAAGGTGAAGAGTGACAGACAAAACAGGAACGGAGTGGCGATAAGCTTCTTCATATTTACAGATTTATTCTTCATGTGTGATTATTCTTTGGTATGGCTTTATTCTCATTTAAAAACGGAAACTGCATTGCAGTCCGACGGATTTATTGGAGGTACCGCTGCTATATGGGTTGTTGATAACAGCCGGTTCTATTCTCATACTAAGGTCGGGCGTTATATCGAAATTAGATAATTCCGCATCTACATACGCATCGATGACTGATATCAGATAAACACCGATAAAAGCGAAGATACTCAGGTCGCGATATCGGCGGTATGTATCCTTTCGTTTTCGGAGCGTTTCTACTATTTGTGTCTGGGAAACCCTGTCGATGTATCCCGGGGGAGCAGATCAGTGATACTGCTGGCATCCCAGTTGCCTTTGGAGGCGTCCTTGTACGCTTGCATGTAGTCTTTGTACATTTTCCCGTTCCAAGTCAGTGCATATGCACATCCGGCAAAAGCCACCATATATAATAGGTAGTTTCCAGTATTTCCGGTTGTATATTTGTCCACCACCCGGAATTACCAGGGCGAGCCATGTCGCTTTTGGTCGGATTGGGAATAAAAACTTTTTATTGAGTTCCTTATTCAGACTGTCCGCAGGCGTATCGGGCACTTGCGGGGTGGGGTGGAGGTCATCTCCAACAAACGCTTTTTGTTTTCGGCAGCAATACTGTCGGCTACTGCGAGGCTATCAGCGGTTGAAACCCGTTGCAGAATAGGATCGCTTAGTGCATCCAGGCTATCCGGTACAATTTGCGGTATCTTCCGCAATGTGTCCGCAAGCTCTTTTGCTGTCGTTTGGCAGCGGCACGCGGACGGTCCTGCCCATACATAGCAATCCCTGCCGTCTGCACGAGGCAAAGCAGCAGGGCGATACACCATTGATATGTTTTAGTTCCTTTCGTCATTTATTTTTTTTAGAGTATCGAGTATGCCGATAATACGTTCTAAATCCTCTTCGTTATTGAACGGGATACTGATTTTACCTTTTCCTTTCTCCGAACAGGTCAGCTGCACTTTGGTGCTGAAGAAGCCGGATAGCTGTTGTTTCAGCATATTAAATTCTTTCGGGCAACTTGGCTCGTTTGGGAGCTATTTTGCGTCCGCCGCTTTTCACGGTTTCGCCTTCGCTCAGAGATTTTACTAATTCTTCCACCTTGCGTACGGAGTATCCGTGCTCGATGATTTCTTCGAATATCTTCACTTGCAGCTTCGGATCAGCCAGAGTGACGAGTGCACGGGCATGCCCCATGTCAATCTGCTTGTTTTGTATGGCCATCTGAATAGGTGCAGGCAGCTTCAACAGGCGCAGGTAGTTCGCGATGGTAGTGCGCTTTTTTACCTACACGTTCGCTGAGACGTTCCTGTGTCAGGCCGTATTGTTCCAACAGGTGCTGGTAGGCAAGAGCGATTTCCACAGAATTCAGGTCTTCGCGCTGTATGTTCTCGATAAGCGCCATTTCCATGACGTTTTCGTCGTCGGCGGTGCGGATATAGGCGGGGATGCTTGTCAGTCCGGC
>VOFD01000126.1_pt1 | contig 103884 bp, 87 predicted proteins | sample 5384101 | NCBI WGS metagenome assembly VOFD01 (sample SAMN12384723, study PRJNA508395) | human gut metagenome | isolation source: healthy gut C | host: Homo sapiens
ATCAGAAGAGCCGACATCGAACTTATGCTGAAAACAAAACCTTATGAAGTTCTCAGACCAAAAGATGAATTTGACGTTACCGAGTATTATACCGCTGAACAGATTGCAGAAAAGTACAAAGTCAACGCCAAATGGGTGTGGACCTATACCCGGCAAAACAATGTTCCCAAAGTCAGAATCCGCCAGTTTAATTATTACAGTAAAAAGCACATAGATGCGGCATTTGCCAAATATAAGACGGATGACGCCTTGACCGAATGGTACACTCCGGAAGAAATCGAGAAAAACTATGGGATGACACGTGTAGCCATCCGTTCACATGTTTACCGCAACAACATCCCTTCAAAGAAAGAGCACGGCCAGATATTCTACTCAAAACTTCACTTCGATCTGTCCAAGAAGACAACCGAAGATGATTCTTCAGAATATTATACCGTGCAGGAAGCCATGAAGAAGTATAGTCTCACACGGGATTCAGTTTACGGCATTCTGCAATTCCACGAAATAAAACGGGAGAAGAAAGGGCGCTTTGTGAGATTCCTGAAAGTGGAATTTGACCACATTATGGGCGCCAGATAATGAATCTGTACAGACATATATACAGACTGGAAAATGATTTTATGCTGAATGCGGTCTGCATAAAGTCATTGTGCATCTTCACCGCAAAAATTAAGTCAACTAATAACATTTGTAACTATGTCAGAATGTAAAACTGTAACTTTGAGAACCCGCCCGTTAAAAAATGGTATGCTTTCCTTCTATCTGGACTATTATCCGGGCTACCGTGACCAGGAAACGATGAAGACTATCCGTCACGAAGGTTTGAACATTTATATCTATGCAAATCCGAAGAATCAGCGGGAACGTGACTTCAATGCAACCATGTCAGAGAAAGCAGAAGCCATCCGATGCCGGCGCTTTGAAGCTATCGTAAACGAACGATATGATTTCTTCGACAAGAGAAAATATAAGGCAGACTTTCTGGAATACTACCGTAAGCAACTTCCCAAGCACGACCAGAAATGGGAATTCGTTTATCAGCACTTCTATAACTTCGTACATGGCAAATGTACTTTCGAAGAAATTGATGTGGAGCTGTGCAACAAGTTTCGTGAATATCTGCTCAATGCCAGACAGCTAAAACGAGATGGATATATTACACGAAACTCTGCGTCCGGCTACTGGTCCACATTCAGAGGATTCCTGAAAATTCTTTATCGCAATCGGCTGATCAAGGCAAACATAAATGATTTCCTGGAAAAGATTGAACCGGAAGATGTGGTAAAGGACTATCTGAGTGTAGAGGAATTGTACTGTCTGGCCGAAACACCATGCAAGATACCAGTTCTAAAAACCGCTTCCCTCTTTTCGTGCCTGACTAGTTTGAGACTCAGTGACATACTTACTCTCTGCTGGGAGGAAATCGTTGATTTTGCAGCAGGAGGAAAATGTGTACACACCATCACACAGAAAACAAAGACGGAAGACATCATCCCCATTAGTGATGAAGCTCTGAAGCTAATAGAATACTCACCTGAGAAGAAGGGTTTGGTATTCAAAGGTCTGAAAAGGTGCTGGACCCAAGTTCCCATGAAGGAATGGATTCGTTCTGCCGGAATCACCAAGAATATAACATTCCATTCGTATCGTAGAACATTCGCAACCCTGCAAGGAGCTGCAGGGACCGACATCCGTACCATACAAAGTATGATGGCTCACAAGAGCATAACCACGACTCAAAGATACATGAAAGTAGTGGACAGCAACAAGCGTGAAGCGAGCAATAAGATTACCCTAAAAAGGAAAGGATAGCAGTCTGTATTCTATATAATAATAGGCCTAAAGTATGATTATAGTATGATTTAGAGTATGATTTTCGTACTTTAGGCTTATTTTTCTTAAAATCTCAACGATTATCTGTCACTAATTACAACTATTTGGAAATAGAAAATATATTTGCCATAAAAACTAGTACATATAATTACAGAACATGACAAACAATATTAAATTATCGGCACGAAAGACAAGTTTCATACTTGCAGTAAGTTGTATCCTTTTTTCAGTAATTGCAACATATCTGTACATTAATCACCAGATAGATCTGACCAGGTATACAACACCTATAATATTAGGAACCGTTGTAATAATCATAACGTGCGGAGGATTACAACGTGTATTCTATATATTCCTTACAGATGAATGTCCGCAGATCTTTTCTGATAATCAAAGAAATTCTATACCTGACAAGGTTATTCCCAAACCAGATATGATGATTGAAGAATGCAATGAACCAACTATAGAAGTTTCAGATATAGAAATGATTGAAGTTAGCAATACCACAGAAGTTATTTCAATGATTGAGTTACCGGAAAAGACAGAGAATACTGATACGACAGAAAATAAAGCTGTCAGCTCTGAAATCGTTACATCCATTACAATATCAGAGCAGCATGATGATTCGAAAGAAATCGAAGTTTTGGAGCAACAACCTACCTCAGAAGTTAAACCCGAAGCTTTTTCATATCTCCAGGGATTCGAAAGCCGTATGGAAGAAATTCAGAAGGAAGAATTAGAGAGAAAAATAATGATTATAAATGCTATTCATGAATATACCACCTATTCTACCGCAAAATTTCTTACCAAAGAGAATCTGCTTATACTACATGAAAACATAGACCATTTGGCAAGTGGGCAATCAGATTTGTATAAACCCATTCGTTCAAAAATGGAAGCTCCTCTTACATCACCTTCATTACGACATTTTGTCTGGAATATAGGCGAACGGTTAGGCATATCATTATCAGAAAGAGCCAATTTCATAAAAACCATATTTCCTAATGAATTAAAAAATGCAACCTTGGGATACCTTGTCAAGAATCTCAAGGATACCATACACAGTCAGATTCCTATTGACAGTCCAAAATATGATGATTTTAAATTTGATTATACTCTTATAAACAAAGCGCAGTGTGAGAAAAAAATGAATTAATACAGACCGGAAAATGATTCTCGTCTCCTATTTTTCTGCATAATGTCATTGATTTAGTTTGTGGCGTATTTAAACACAACAAATAAAGACATTATGCATTTTAAAAATTTAACCTTTAACGATTTACCTACAGTTGTAGGTGAATTATGTAAGAGAATTGAAAGTCTGGAAACTGTATTGAAAAACAGTCTGGCAGTCCAAAACAAGGTCAAAGAGAACCATCACGTTCCTATGACGGTGGATGAAGTATGTACCTACCTTGGTATATCCAAATCCTCATTTTATTATAAGGTCAAGCATGGAGGCATTCCTGTAATCAAACAAGGCAAACATCTTTTTGTCTATCGTGATGAACTGGACAAATGGCTTGAGACCGGAAGAAAGGTACAGGTTCCACTGACTTTTGAAGAAGAACAGACACAGATGCTTGCTGCCACCCGTCGTAAGGCTAACCCTAAAAACGTGTAAAGCCTATGGACAAGACAGACATTAGAATTCCTACTGACGAGGAATTGACCGCTTATATGGAGGAATCTGCTGTAAGTGCAAACGGAGCTTATGAACAGTCACCGGTTGTATTGATGGTAGATGATGCCGCAATCGGTACACTGGGAACTTCAGTGCCTCTATAGGCAAGGCCAAAAGCAAGAAAACTTTTAACGTTACTGCCATTGCAGCATCGGCATTGAAAAACGGTACTGTGCTGAAATACCGTTCATCATTTCCAGAGGATAAGCGAACTGTTCTGTACATTGATACAGAACAGGGACGCCATCATTGCCAGAAAGTATTGAAAAGAATCCTGCGCCTTGCCGGACTCCCGGAGGACAAGAATCCAGATAATCTGATCATGCTGGCTTTGCGCAAGTACGCCCCTCCGATACGTCTGGCTATAGTCGAACAGGCTATCGGCACAATCCCCGATCTCGGACTGGTGATTATAGATGGCATCCGAGACTTTCTTTATGATATCAATTCCCCCAGTGAAGCGACTCGATATTATTTCCAGATTCATGCAATGGACGGATGACCGCCAGATTCACATTCATACCATTCTCCATCAGAACAAGAATGACGAGAATGCCCGTGGTCACATCGGCACGGAACTGAATAACAAGGCTGAAACAGTCATGCAGGTAGAAGTGGACAAAATGGACAGGACAGTAAGTGTAGTCGAAGCCATTCATATCCGTGACAGGGAATTTGAACCGTTTGCTTTCCGTATAAATGATGAAGTCTTACCTGAACTGCTGGATTCCTATCAGCCCCAGGAAAAGAAAATCGGAAGACCTGCAAAAGAACCGTTTGATCCGTACAAGGAAATTTCCGAGAGCGTGCATCGGGCAGCTCTGGACGCAGCTTTTACAAACGTCTGTATTACCAGTTATGACGATTATCTGGAACGGCTGAAGGAAGGATATGCCCTGCAGGATATTAAGCTGGGACATAACAAAGCGGTTAAAGTTGCCACCTTCCTCAGTAACAAAAGGATGGTCATAAAAGAGGGAAAGGAATATAAAATCAACCCAGACAGCCATTATTGAATCCGGCTTTACTTTATTGGCAGGGTGTACATATTAGAATAAAGCAAAGGCATAAAGACGTTACAGGGAATATTCATCTTCTCCCCTTTTATTGGATAACCAGAATACTTATATCGTTTATGGTAGCAGTCGAAATGCCAATTTCATTTGTATATACGACACGGCTTGCCGTGCAGTTTCAACAGGTATCTGTTGCGAGATATGCCAAGGTATAACCTCCACTCCGTTATGGTTGTACATTGGCGCTCTCGCCGGCTCAGCCACTTCGCCGGTGCGGTACTCGCAGGCTCGCACCTTAACCCGTTATAATATTAGATTCTCATGGAAAAAGAAATAATAAAACAAACTGAACAGAACGAGACTCCGGACAATAGGAGAACCGTATTTATCGGGGCCAAAGTCAGCCCCCGACAGAAAGAACATATCAAGTCAATGGCCGAACAATGCGGAATGACCGTAAGCGATTATCTGCTTGCGCGGGCATATAATTATAAGCCAAAGGCAAGACTCACCAAAGAAGAAGCTGCACTTCTGCAGAATCTGGATAACTGCCGTGCTGACCTTGTGAAATACACATCAGCCCTTCATGGTATGAGTGCAAGCCAACGGCATATGATGTTCAACCAGATTCCATTTATGGTGAACTGGCTGAAGGAGCTTGGCTATGTGGCAGAAAATGTCTGCCAGTTCCTAAATTCCGTAAAAGAACCGAACAGTATTCCAACCAATAATAAAACTGAAGAATCATGATCGCAAAGGCTAAAGCAATATCGCACGGCATAAATGACATCCGTTATATTACTGGCGAATCACATAATAAAAAACATCCGGAAAAAATCTATCGGGTATTGGACAATATGATGCCATCGGAACCAGATGCAATGGGTGTCTGGAATTCAATGCAACTTACTCTTTCCCGCTTCCGTCCGGTGAAGAACTCAGTCATCAGGATTGAACTTAGTCCGTCACCCGAACATACCAAGGACTTCACCATTGAAGACTGGCAAAAACTTTGGCAGGATTTCGCTACAGAGTTTGACAAACAAGTGTTCAAAGACAAGGACGGGGAAGTACGAAACTGTCCGACCAATCTGGCCAACAGCAAATACACAGTTTGGCTCCATATGGAATCTAATAGCGGAGTTCCACATCTTCATGCTGCCGTCTGCCGGATGGATGAAGACGGACAGATCAACAACGACCACAATATACACCTTCGTGCTCAATGGGCAGCGGAAAGAGTGGCAAAGAAACGTAGATGGACAATAGCAAAACAGGTAAGAAATGTCAACATGCCATTTGTTACACGGGATTGTATGAATGTCCTTAAATCCATGTCATCATGGTCATGGGATGAATACAAAGCAGCATTGACAAAGAAGGGATATACCATACATGAGCGAAAGGACGATGATGGTATTCTTCACGGATATGCTATCATGAAAGGAAAGACGAAATACAAAGCTTCCGATCTGGGTATTGGTAGAAACCTGATGGTTTCAAAACTTCCTGCCACTTGGGAGAAACTTCATTATAGGTCAGGCATCGCAGCGAATAACAAACCTAAAGACACTGATTCGAAACAGATTCAGAAGCCATCGGCATCCGCTGACTATACCCAATATAAGATCTACAATCCGAATACGGTTCCCTATACATTGAGTCACGAAGGTCAGGAACATCGGTTCTACATTCCAGAAAAGGTACTCAACCATTTTAACGATGAATTTGATTATCGTTTCGTCTCCAATTCACAGGAGTTAACCGATATGGCAGTAGCAATATTTGTCGGATTGTTGGAAGTTCCCAATGCACCAACCGGAGGTGGCGGTGGTTCACAAAGCGAATTGCCATGGAGAGATAAGGACGAGGATGATCTCTTATGGGCAAAAAGATGTGCCCGTGCTGCCATTCATACCTTAGGAAAGAAACCGAAAACTAGATTAAAACGATGAGCTTATGAAAAAGAAATTTGATTTTACCGCTGAAATGAAGGAAGTGCAGATTACCAAAAGTACTCCTCAAAATGAATATCTTGAAGAAGAAAAACGTCTGCTTGGTATAAACGTAAAAGAACTTGCCGAGTTGAATGACAATGTGTATGGATTGAGGACGGATCTTACCGCATTGGTAGATTTATTAGGAAAATACAAGCTGTCTATTACCCAGGATACGCAAGAACAGGCTGTAAAATTTGGCAATACCATTCTTGGCCAGTTCATTGACAAAATTGAGATCAAATGCACTGAGGCAGAGCAGAGGATTGCTCAAATGGATAATCGTATTTCCCTATCACATAAAGCATTTTATATTTTGATTGCCATTCTAATAGCCCTATCCTCTTTCTTGTTCTGTATGATCGTGGCGAATGTAGAATTTTTGCATTCCTGGTTAATTTTTACTTGGGAATAAAACCTGATGAAAAAATATTAAACAATAGCTTTCTGTCCTAAAAAATGTGACAAGAATTATAGTTTTCAAGCTGTAACTCTTGTCACACATTTTATTTATTTTTTATTTTTAACTTTTCATTTCAAGCATAGCAAGCATTAACAAAATTGCAAATCGAGTACTTTATTAATTATAAATATTTTATGCCTACATTAGAATTATAATGAACTAAATCCTACACGAAAAACTCAAATTAGCGGGAAAAGAAAAGTTTTGACTTGCAGATAATATTATGTGGTTGGAATTTATTCAAGCTCGGTATATTCCCTATTATTCAAAGAATCAAAATGTTTAAGTTCCCTATTCATTTCATCTTGATTTATCAAGAAAGAAGGACAAGATTTTGCTCTTGCAGTATCATGTTGCTCAAACCGGTCTATTCCTAAATATTTATACAAGCGGCATAGTTTTCCTGAGCCGTCATAGCTATCAACAAAATTTTTACAGTATAAACAATTCTTAATACCAAATCTTTTATATCCTTGATATTTAACCATTTCATATACTCCAAAAGCAACAGGTGTATGAATGCATATTTCCAAAAGAGATTGTTTCCTAACTTTAGCTATATTCTTACACAAAGATGTGTCTTGATAACATTGTGACTTACCGGATGCATATAGAATATAACGAGAAAATTCTATCTCTTGTGTAATATTTTTAGCATCATAGTCCTCCGACTTAAATCCCCAAAACGTTGTTTCACTTATATTTTCAGATTCTATTCCTTCTAGGAGCCTGCTATCACATTTAGAGGATTCAATGAAACCATCATCGACAATTCTTTGAATGTCATTTTCAGATTCAATCTTAACTTCAATAATTTTACCACCATTATGCAATTTAGATACATCACTTGCATGAGTAACAAAAAATTCAATATATATAGGCGCCAATTGAGGCTTCTTAGACGAAAATATTTTCAAATCAGAGCGTCTGTTAATTGAATCATACTGTATTTCTTGTTCACATGAGTCATAAAACTCTTTTAAATTGAATCTTTTATGAGTTGATATATAGCAATTTCCATATCTAACGAATGCACATGTCTTTACATGTGGGCAATATGAACGATACTCAAAACCAACATTAAATACTTCTTTAGATAGAAATGCCTCTTGAACTCTTAATTTTGCCAACTGATGCAACATAGTCTCATATGCATTTTCACAATCTACTCCAGAAGCATGAGCAAAATGATGGACACGTTTCATTCCACCATTTTTCACTACCAATTTTTCCTTACATGATGGACAATAACAATTGCAAAGCTGCCCTGTGTCAACTTCGTCTATATAGACAAGATTACCAATTGAGTTTAATGCGTATGTTAGTAAACCTTTCTGATGCATAAGCAGTACTTCCTCTAAACCTTTTATTAAATTATTATGCTAATAATTGTATAGGTAATCACAGATTTTAATGAATATTTTGTGATCGTTAATTATATAGATGGAGTTCTTTATTTTATACCTTCATAATAAATATTTAGTGGCTATTCTAATCCCCAAAAGTAGTATAAAGTTTGAATATATTCCTTATCATAAGATATCGCTACTTTTTCTTACTATCTGGTATCATAGAGTTCAACTCGCAAGCATTGCTCACGAGTTGGACTACATAAATTTTCAACTTGTGTTTTAGCTAACATCAAGAGTTTCATGTTTCAATCATTATTAATTCTTTTCTCTGTATCTATAGCCGTTAAATTTCATTTAGAACATTCTACTACTCAAACAATATACACTTGTAGGATTTTATTAATATTTTTACTTATAATACCCTTACTGCACTATCCGTTTTTATATAATATAGCCAATAAAGCATTTTAATAAATCATTATTATATACTATCTAGTCCTACTAGATTCTTAAAGAATCCGTATTCTTCATCTACTAGAGCTCGTCTGTCTAGTCCCATATTCTGATATTCACACGAAGTCTCAGAAACCATGGTACAACCAAAACATGATGCTCTATTTAAGCTATCTTCATTTTCCCAACATAAAGGATCTGAAGAACAATTTACTGCACGTTTCATTGCAGATTCAATAATACTACTAATAAGTCGAGGCTGTCCTTGCCATACAAGGCCCCCCATACTGCCTTCTGCTCCATCTGCTGTATAAATAAGCACGCCACACATTTTGTCTGAGTAATATAGCCGCTCACTCAAACTTGCAGTAGGGTAACCACAAGTAAATTCAAGTTCTTTCATTAACACATGGCTAAATGTATGAAGTAGATAAAATTTAGCTCTTCCGTAAAGAGAAATCTCCTGGTATAAAAATTCTCCTAATGCCCCATTATCAAGTTGACATTTATAATGATCATTTAAATCATTTTCTTCAGCCCACCTTTCAATAGTAGCCATATCAAATGCAAAAAACAAGCCTTCACCATATATTTGATTAGCAGGTAATACATATATGTCAGACGGTATTCCATCAAAAATGGGCTTCATCTCATCACCTGGTGCCACGATCTTCCCACTATCATCAAGTTTAGATGTTGGCATGTTTACTCGACCAAAGCCTAACTGTGTATTTGTAAGAGAAACTGTATTCACCTGTTTAATTGTTTTAAAATATGGCTGTAAAGAGTTAGGAATAATAATTTCATTAAACTCTAATCCTTTAGATTTTCGATTGGGTTCATGAATATCAGTGAGAACTTCAAATTCTGTTAATCGATATGTTGCAACAGGATCATTATCTTCGTCTTCTACAATTAATCCAAGAAACATATTTTTGATATTTTCATAATCAAAATCTGTCAGACTACACTGCCAGTTAAGATTTGCATCCTCAATAAATTCATCACAATCATTATACTTTTTTTTCCAAAATTCTTCTTGAGTCATTTCTGGCCTTCTAGTAACCATTGTATTATATTTCTCAATTACTTTACTTAACACCATACGAGCCTGATCATTCAACTGCCCAGGCTTTAATGGAATAAAATCTTTAGGAATATATAAACTACTAAAACCACTTGCATAGTATATGCTATTACTAGTTACCATTGCTACTTGCATCTTAGTCTTTTGGCCAGTAGACAAGCATCGTTCATATGCATTATCTTTGTTAACCCATGGACGTTCACCTCGACAATAAGGTTTAATATTCATTATACCAGCTAATGAAACAGAATAACCGCATTTTAAACATTTTAGTGTGCCCCACGATTCTGCTTGGTTACGAGAATTAAGCCATTTAATATTATGCTTACCTCCACAACTACAATCTTCACAGTCGTAACCAAACAATTCGAAACCTGCATCATCATCCATTTTCTCATGTTTAAGAGACGCACAGAAGAACTTATACCATGGGATATCTGATATATGGCCATTTGGGCAAATAAGAATAAGTGGAACTGGTTTTAATAGACCATATTCTACATCATCATGTAAAACTTCAGCCTTTATTTTTCTATAAGTTTTCTTATTAGGATCGCGTGGAGGAACAAAATATGTCATTTTCCCATCATTACATTTACGAATTTGCCATTCTTTACGCCACTCATTAAGAGGTTTGATTTCAGAATTAGCAGAAATAAACCACTGAGGAAAATTAATAGCAGGGATATAAAACATATCTTCGCCTAATTCAGTTCCAAATCGCGCTTTAATAGATTCATAAAGTGGATTACCTTTACGTTGTATTTGATTAAATGAATTCAGTTGAATATGAGGTATTGCAACAAAACATTTTAATTGGGTAAACCCTTTTTTCACATTTAAAAAATCCACAAAACGCGGATCTTCAATCAATTCAACACCACATTCTTCTTGAATTTTTTGGATATTTAATGTTTGTGATTGTATCTCCTTTATTTTATTTGATACCACCTCCACAAATTTCCAGTTATTAATACTTAATGGCATAATAAAACCACCCCACTTGGTAGTAATAATAGATCCTACACCTGCAGCAGTAGACAAGATTTTATACTTGCCCATAGATTGATTATATTGATTCTCTTTACGTATATCCATAATATTATTTATTTAAAATGTGAAGGACAGCTTCAGGTTCAACTAATCTTAATGCGGATGGTACTATCCACTTGCTAGCAGCTTTTTGCTCCGAATAATCATCTGTAGAAACTAACAAAGATACCTCTTCAGCACCTTTTCGCCCAGCTGCATAATAGACTAGAGAATCACCATATTGTTCTGCTTTATTTACCCATTGGTCAAGACTTACATCTATCCATTCATATATGTAAGATAATTGCTCTTTTGTTATGATTTCGCGCTCTAGTGCATGTAATGTAGAATCAAGAGCCTGAGTCCTTACGTAACGATTCTCAAAATACTTTTTCAGCTCAGATTTTAATTCTGTTGCGATTGGAATGGACATTTTATTTGCATCTTTGCGATCAGCAAGATTCTTGTATAAATGTCTAATTATAGTAGCCATATATAAAGGCATATACTTTTCTACAGCCTTTGGTGAAAAAGGAGTAATGGAGATTGGCTCAACATAATAATATAACTTTTCATGAAATTCTCTAAACCTTTCAAAATGAGACATATCTCGAGAACGAAAAGGATTATGTAACGTTAAGACTAATCCTTCTTTATCACGTGCGACACGAGAGCTTGCTTGAATGTACTCAGCGATATTTCTAGGCATAGAATTAATTATGATTGTATTAAAACGGCTTACATCAAGTCCCACTGATATCATATTTGTTGCTAAAATATAATCAGCAGGAAGAATTGCACTATTATATATATTTGTTTCACCTTCTTTTTAAATATGGCAATCGTTTATTAGGATCCCATTTTATTGTTTGTACTTTTGTTAATTCTTTTCCTGCATCACCACCCGATACACGACCAGTCAACTCAGTCTTAGAGAATACTTCGTTATATGCATAAAAACATTCCAACATATCAGTAAATCGAAGTACTCGTTTAAATAAACGACGAGTATACTTAGTAAATTCAAGATAGAATTGAGCATCAGTTTTTCCTACCTCTTTTAATGAGTTGAAATAAGAAATTATCGAATAATAATAGTCTGCAGCCTCTATAAATGACTTATCATTAATCTCTAACAATGCTTTATTTTTACGTTCATACAGTGCTCGATGTACAAATAAAATTGCAGCTAAACGCATTTGAGTAGTCATCTGAGTACGTCCAGTAGGCATTATACCAATATATTTGCGTTTAGAAACGTACGACCAATTATCATTTTCTCCTTGTTTATCCCTTTTATAGAAAGCAAAAAACGAGTCATCATAATCTGTTCCATTTTTAGGAAAGATACAAATATCCCGATCATATAGAGCTCGCACTTGAAAACTGGTATTACGTGTGGTAGCTGTTGATGATATAATCTTAGGACGAATCACAAGCCCATCCTGCCTTTTGTATGAACACAACTGATCAATAGCTGCTTCAAACAAACTTACTGCAGAACCCAATGGACCTAATAACAAATGTAATTCATCTTGAATAATCAAATCTGGTGGATTGCATCCTGTACCATTTCCAAATAAACGTCTAGAATCTGCACACGCTTCATTTACATTAACTCGGCGTGCAAGTTGAGCAAATTTATCTACAGTCCCAAATAGTAATGTTGGCGGCTCTTCATATACATGGTCATCACAAAGTCTGACAGGCAGATAGTTTCGTTTTCCATATGTACATTTTTTGTTACTACATCCAAAATAATAATGATCAACAGATACTTCTTTCTCTCTAAGCAAAGAACCACACCAAGGACAACGATCTAGTGGTATTTGTCCATGTCCTCCATCAGAAACCCAGTTTTTTTTCGAATTTCTTCAGCTAGATTTTTATAATGATTAGGCAATGAACTTTCTCCAACAAATAGGCCAATAGAAATTTCTTTATCTCCTAAATTGTATTTATCCCATTTCCTAATCTGTTCTAATGCAAGAATAAGTCGTAACGCACGTTGAAATTGTTGAGTTGTAAGTAAGCGTAATGTATAGCGCATTATTGCAGCAACGCCATCGCCAGCTCCATTTTTAAGCAACAATCTACGATTTATTATGACTAATGCAATTATACCCAAATAAGACTCAGTCTTACCTCCACCGGTTGGAAACCATACAAGATCGACTAATTCATTGCGTTTTTCCCATTTTGGATCACACTTACTTTGGAAAATTCCATCAAGATTAAGCAAAATAAACGCAAGCTGGAAAGGTCGCCATGCAGCTACAACTCCAGGAAAAATTGTAGTATCTAGCGCTTTATCTTTATAATATTCAAAACTTAAAATTTTTTCATCCTTTAAGACTTGTTCTTGATTATTACTTTTACTATGCCAAAGCTGCATAAACATAGCAGTATTCATTAATCGAAAAATCTTCATCTTATCAGGATTTGTCAAGAATTCATCAATATTATTCTTTATTCTCTGATAGTCCTTCTCACATTTAGTAATATTCTCTCGTCCAATCGAGTTGCCAGCAGCATCTAATTGCTTTATCCATATTTGATATGAATCAGCAAATTTACGAAGGCCTTCAACAATCTCAGTATCTGTATTAGAAGAAAGGACAGAAAGCCACTTAAATTGAAGATATTGATTATCTTCTACATATTTCTTTGGTAAGAATTTGTTAGTCTTTTCATCAAAAACGTGTTTAGTCTTATCTCGTGGTTCTGGTTCTACATCAGGTGTTTCAACAGACGGCATAAACTCTGAACAAACGTGTATAATTCCATTATTATCATAGTACCAATTTGCAGAACAGATGTGGCCAATAGCATAATCTTCAATATTACGATAAAGATACTGCAAACTGCTTACTTCACAATCATCAAGTTCTGGATTTATTTCGTTTTTATATGGTATAATTTCAGAACTTGAGACGTCAATTTTAACTCCAAAAAATGTTAACTCATTAACCTTCTCTGCAACAATAGAATAGTAATGCTTAGTATCAACCTTAACCTTAGTAGAGTCATTAGCAAGCATTACTTTTAAATATGTCTTACCATTGATTCCCTTATAAATCTGTAACCATATGGACAAAGAAGCTTCGACTTCAGGAGTAAGAGTATACTTTACTATTCCTTTTGTAACACCTTCTTTAGGGGGATTATGATCTTTCTCTTCCCTGATTCAAAATCAAAAGCAAATGCTGATAAATCAATTTCTTTACAAAAGTTTGTTCCTACCCAGAACCCGAATCCTTTAGAATCACATATGGATAGTATATCTTCAAAATAAGATAAAAAAGTTTCATATTGTTCTATTTTTGCAATACGAACTTTATGTTCTGCAACCTTATTCGGACTCAAATATTCACCTTCTCTGTTTACGTATTTTAGGGATTTAAATAGTCGCTCTTTATATGCACTTAAAAATTTGTTTTTATCTTGGAAAGAGCTATCTGTATAAATTGAATCATATTCTCCATTAGGATTTTTAGCTATAATTGAACAAAAATATTTATTAAGTTCTCGCATTTTATCGCGAAAATCCTTCAAGTCCTGTGTTTTATTTATAACTTTTAACAAACTTAGTTTTTTGTCTTGGTATCTGAAATTCTGAGAAAATAAATCTTTACATTTTTCTATAGAATATACTTTCTCAAAAAAATCATAATCTTCTATATTTACATATAAACGTGTTTTCTCAGATAATTTTTTATAATAACGTCCTGAAATTGTTATTTTAGTACTCGAAGTTAAAGATTTAATGTTTTTAACACAACAAGATATACCTATTCTATCAGGGAATCTACGACTTAGCGAATTAATATCTTCATCCTCTTCTTGATTTCCTAAATCCCTCATGTCATCTCCTTGTTCGTCCGAATCCTCATCTGATAAATTTTCATCACCTATATTTTCATCGTCGTTCATTTCGTATTTTAGATCAGACATAAGTAATGACTGATTATCTTTTCGTGGGAAAAGAATACCTGTACTATAAATAGAGCCTGGCGTTGTATTAAGTACTTCACATACAAGTTCTTTCTCATTTTCATTAGAAACATATACTCCAAAATTATTTCCGCAACCACCTGGACCTATTAACTGTTCCTTAATGAAAGATTCCAATGAATTTCTTTTATCTTTGATCATAACTTATGGATTTAATTAGTCTAAAATTTATAGTGCCGTCTTTTATAAGATCTAAAATAATCTTAATATCATTTTCACTACCAATATTAAGATAATCAAGAACTTCATTACTTAACTCTTTATAGGCTTTCTTCATGTCAGTTTCAAGTAAACAGTGAATTAAAAATGTCCTGAAAATTATATTTTTACCTTCAGTATTTGTACTTATTCTTGACTTTCTATGTCTTAACATTCGAGTATATAATCCCTCTATTTGAAGATATTCTTCAATCACTCTCTTTTGCATACGTCTACTACGAGGAAGTACTGAATTTTCAGATGTGTCTAACCATCGTTTAAATGAAATAAATTGTATCCTTTCAGCTGGAAGAAGTGGTTTCATTATATCATTATAAACAACTTGTTCTCCATATTGTGCTACTCGATGCCCTAAAAGGATCTTCCACATTTCTCGGCTTGATAGTTTCTCTTCATCAGTTAAGCAATACTTTGGATTATTTCGTATCATTAATTCACCTTCACCTGCTCTACGCTCCTCATTATCAAGAAGATCTTCAAGTGGTTGATAAAAATCTGTCAATGGTTGAATTGAAATAACTGTTGGGTCTTCAAAATCACGTAAAACATCTAGAATTGTACAAATTGAAATTTCATCCATATATTTACATAAAACAAAATCATATTCATCTAACACTTTATGCTGACGTGGTCCAAATAAAACTTTCACTCTGTTTTGTTCAACTCCTGATTGCCTGTCACGAACATTTTGTTCATCTTCATCTTCTTTGGGCTCAATACCTATTTTTATCGGTTTATCAGGAAGCTGTATACCGTTTTTCACGTATCTAACACGATAGTTTGAATTTAGAAGTAATCTTAATTGTTCTTCATAGCGATAAGAATACCAACTATAACGAGGATCAAATACAATCTTATTATTTATTTGTAGAACACTTTGTCCAGGATTAAGATGATACTGATCAAAAGAGTTTGGATATATTGCCCAACTCCGTCCCGTACAATGATTAAGCATTGATAGAACAAGGATCTTTTGTTCATGTATTGAATTTAAGAAAACTAAGCCATCTTTATGAGCTTTAAAATTCTTAAATGTATAAAAATTAACCGAAGATGCACCACATTTAGACTGTAAGAAGAATTTTAATTGTTTTTTATAATACACATCTATGTTGTAATCCAAAACTACTGCAATCTCATGGAATTTTATCCAGTTATATAAGATTTCTGTAAGTTCTGTTTTGTATTTATTATGAATAAGTTGTAAAAAAAATAATCTGTATATTCTTCATTTACCTCAGAATTAAGGTTTAGAATCTCCTCTTTTATCTTTGATAAACTTTGATCTGTAAAACAAATCGCCAATTCATTCCGTAGTTTTACTTCATGAGCAATATCTTGAATCATAAAATCAAATGTATTCTTTATTTGGTATTCTTCTGCATTTATTTCACATCCTAATTCATAGAAATCAATACATGGTTCTTGACGTTCAAATAAGTAATCCATTTCTGCTTTTGTGAATGATATAAAATCACGCGTTTCAGCAAATTTTTCACGTTGCCAGCGTTCTACTAAACTGTGTTTATTTTCGTATATCCTCTGTAATCTATAAGGTTTTTGCGAAAATAAAAATGCTATAACATTATGAATACCAGCATCATAGTCTTCATTATATTCTTTAATTGTTGAGCGTTGCATTTTCATACATAATTGAATGTTACGCCCATCAATATTTTTCTGAAGAAAAAGGAATATATGGGGGATTTTAAACCTCCCATCATTTTGTTCTATTTTTTTATATACTTCATCCTCATCTCCATTTAAAATGATTAGAGATTTTTCTGTTGAAAAAGAATCTCCAACTACATCTTGAATAAAATGATAATGTCCTTTAGTCTTTAATGAGAGATTATATTCATCAGATAAAGTACGACTATAAAAGAAACATTTCTCATTTGCGTTGGAAGGCATATCTAAAATGTCATCTGTTAAGTATTTTGCAACATCCCGTTTAAATCTAAAATGTTTAGAACATGCTTCACGCTCCTTTTTATTAACTTTTTCTGGCAAATATATAAATGGCTTTGACTTATATGAGGAAAGTATATTTGTACGAGTGCTTTTACCCCAAAGTAACGACATCTTTAATGCAACAAATTCCTCACATAACATCTGAGCCCAATCTTCACATAATGGGAAATATACTATAGGCATTTTGACATCATCACTATATTCCACTTCTCTGTTAATGTAATAATCAATAATATTATTCAGAACACACAACAACTTTCTACCTTCTTTAGTATGTAAATTAAGAGAAGATAGTATATTCAAAAGAGCCTTGAATTCATGGCTTTCCTGTTTTGCTGTTTTTATAAAGTTGTCGTGTAACATATTAATTAGATTTGAGAATAATAATGTCCAAATTCATGATTGCCCGTGTCATACCGACATAAATTTCGAATAGAAAATTATCCCATGAACTCTTGATCTTTGAAGCTGGGATGACAAGTATTATATTGTTATCCTCTAAACCCTTATATTTAAGTATCGTTGTAAAGGCTAACAATTCCTTAGACTTCCTTTCTATAGTTTTTTCAGATAAAACTTCAAGAAATGACTCCATTTCTGCTATTATATCATATACTGAATCATCATCTTCATTTTCTTTATATTTAAAATCAGAATGTATCAGCAATGTTGTAGAAGAAATTTCTCCGCAATATTGAAATAGATGTTTGGTGTGTTCTTTAATAGTTTTCTTTACTTCTCTTACATTATCATGGAAAGATATTGTAAGTCCTGCTATATCATTTCCTTTAAGAGAATCTAAATATGACTCAAAAGCTTCCTGGCAATGTTCAACTGACAATACTTTATTGGCATATTCTACAATAAGTTTATTTGTAGGAACACGTTTGTTCTCATCAAGTATGAAGCATGCTGCGTATTTTGCTATTTTATTAATATTTTCATTCAAATTTCGACTAACATTATTATATCCTTGTTCAAGATCATAAAATACTAGATATCGTCCTTGTTTAAGACCATTGTGTTGTGAACTTAATAGTTCATTGAGCACAATATCAACACCTTTATCAATGACATCTTGTGCTTCATCAATAATAATATAGTCATAATCTACCTTAGTAATTTTACTGAGTTCTTTGCTTAAAAGTTTGTAAACATCATATTGGCTATTCTCACTTTTAATATTAAGTTCTATATTTGTTATTTCCTTGATATAATTATTGAATGTTTTGACAGTACATGAACTTAATCGTTCTTTATCTAAATCAAGCCGAACCTTACTTGCTAGCAGTCCTGTCCAACATAGATATAACCCCTTAAGACCACTATGTCTTTTAATAAATGCTTTAGCCATAGTGGTTTTTCCTGTTCCTGGTCCACCCTCAATTAATATTCTAGGATTTTTTCTCAAACCTTCTAGAATACTTAGATTGTCAATCTGTAACCAATCCAAAACTTCGCGAAGCGAAGTTAGTGAATATTTATAACGATCTTCAATTGATGGAGCAAGTGAGTTTACAATAGACTGTAATTCTGTCTTTGATATTATACGTTTAGAGCGTTTATTTTTACGAATTACACTTAAACAGAAGTCTGCAAAAGAATTATCACTATCTTGATCTAACTTATTCCAAAGTTTATGAGAAAGGTTGATTTGAGAAGAGTCACGTGATATGTCAAGAGTACTATGAGGGAAAGCACATACATAATCAACAAATATTTGATCCTTATTTAATATCCCATTATTTAACAATGCCCATTTATAATCATGAGCTTGCTTAAATGGTGTTCTACTCATTTCTCTTAAGACCCCTTTATAGCTATAATAAAAGAACCCCCTTATCAACTCAATTATACCACCTTTAACTTCAACAATAATTGCACCTTCTTGGCATATAAGGAGAAAATCAATCTGTATTTCATTTTGACCTCCATATGGTATGTTGAAAGTTTTATCATACCACATATACCATGTCAAAGGACTTGCTTCACAATCTCGTACAATACGTTCATACATATCTTTTTCTCCCTGAAGTACATTACCACTATTGTAATTAATACCAATAGTAGAGTCAATTAGAAGAGTATCTTTATGAGATTTAATAATGATTGCCATATTGTTGTGAGTTATTTATAATTTGATTACTTCCAAAGATTTTCGTCTACAAGTTCGGACATTGAATAGTTAAACATGTCTATCAATTCTGCCCTATGATTAGGAAACATTTCTAGAACTTTTATTAGAGACTTTAATGATAAACACATTTTGACTCTATCGTAATATCCATCTCTTATATCTTGTTCAAATTCATCGAATGTTTTTAGCTTTGGCCGTGTAGTTATTTTTAATGTCTTTTCTTCCCAATAAGATTGATTTCTATAACAAAATTGCCAAAAAGACATTTTTTTGTAAAACTGCTGCTGGTTACACCATCTGGCAATTTGGACATAAAAATTTGATACTGGGGCATTATGATAGTCTTCATGCCTCATCACATATCCAACACATCCATATTGCATGAGTATTTTAATTCTTTGAAATAATTCCCAAATGTCTTTATAAAATATATCTACTTTTGTTGGAGACTGTTTAAAACCACAAAACAAATAGAACTTTGTACCTTTCTTTGGATTGTAACGTTTCCAGATTTTAAGTGATTTTTCAATTATCTCATGATCTTTCCAATTATCAAAAGCAAAAATAAAATCACCATGATAACGCGACCGTGATAACATTTCTGCCATTTCTTCGCCATAAGGACTTTCTGCTAACATGCGTTCATCAAGACCTTGCCGGAATTGAAATGGGCGTTTAGTTTCTATAAGTTGCTTCAGTAGTGGTCTCCAAATAGATGGGTCAGAAGCAAGAAAATTGTCATCCCATAAATAGATATATGGCCGAACAAGTTTTCCGTTTTTATCTTTCTCATCATCCAAGAACCATTGTAATTTAGAATATGGTAATATACAATTCTCTAGTTTGTTAACACAGAATGGACAATGTCTTACACAACCACGGGTTAAAAAACCTATTGAATATTTTTGATAATCTTTAAATTTTCCTCGTTTAAAACCTTTCTTAACTTGTTGATTTATAAATTGATCATATAAATGATAGTAAGGCATCTGACGAGACATGCTAATCCCATACTCTTTACCTCCATGAAAGTTTCTAAGAGTATTTAGGAATTCATCATGTTCTAATTGGTTCATATCTTGTTCACGTTTTCTACGATATTCCATTACACTTACTTCATTGGCATAAAATCCAGTTCCTCCACATTTAAACTTCTTTTCTTCCGGTGTTCCTTTTGATCGTATATATAGTTCTGGTAATTTGGTAAACGTAAAGACACAAGACAAATATATTCTTGTATAATGTAAAGTATTTGCCTGAGGATCAAGAATTAATTCAAATGGAATTCCATTATCATGGAAAAATCCTGCCAATTTTAGTAATACAAGATTTGGGTGACGCGTACCATTATCAAGTAGATCCGCATCAATTAGTCCTATTATTTCTTGTTTTTTTGACATATTATTCATTCATTGATTTTATAAAGGCTTTGCCTTTCTCTGTCAATACATAACCGCCTGTTTTACGCGAACCTTGATACTCAATCAAATTAAGATCTTCTGAAATAAGTTGCTTAAGGATTCTATCAATAGTAGGCATTGATATTTTTATTGCATCATGCAAGTCTTTTCTTTTAGCTATTCCTAGTTCTGAAATCTTTAACAGGACACTTTTTATCTTATCATTTATCTTATCATTTATCTTATCATCATCTGAGGAAATAAAATCATCCCCAATCAAGACTCTATCACCAAAACCTTCTCTACAAGGAATCTCAATCAAGAAATAACTTCTCTCTTCATTTGTCTCAATCACAGCAGGAGCAGAGCCATTTCTTCTTAATTCGTCTTGTATGGTTGGGATACCGGTTCCTCTACCTTCGGACAACTGAAGTTCTTTGAGATAATCGCCCAAACGACGGTTACGGTAGCGGCGTGACTTCAGACGTTCAGCCTTTTGGATAGCATCAATGCTGATGGAACGGTCCGGACCGGCATAACTAAGAATGGAAATCTTTTCTGGCTCAATCGTAATCTCAACCGGTTCTCGTTCTTGATAATCTCTATGATACAAAGCATTAACGACTGCCTCTTCAATTGCTTGATAAGGATAGTTGAAGAAGATTATAGATTCAGCCTTGTCTTTCTGCTTAATGATACGTTTCTTGATAACATTCGTTTTGATATAGTCCAATGCCTGTTTTATCATATCGGGAACAGGGCCAACAATCTTTGGAACCTCAATCATGTTATTGGGATTCTTAATGCAGCCCTCGGGAAAGATAACAATATCTACTTGTGTTGTCGGGAAAAATTTGGCAGGATTCTTACAGAACATCATAGCGGCCACATTCTTGACTAGTTGACGTTCAACGGGCCCTACCAGCAGGTCCATTTGCGACAACAACTCGAACAGGGACAGCTTTTCGAAATCAGCAACCAAACGACTGTTGACTGTTTGCAAGTAATCCAGAACCAAGGCTCTTGAAATATCTGTTATCTCTATACTCTCATTACCCCTTTCATCAAATGGAGTACGATTCGCCATCTCACGCAATTCATCCAAGACTTCACCTCTCGCCTCAATAGTATTGGTTCCACTACGAACATACCACTTACATGGCGACTGATTACTTGCTGTAACTCGTTCACGTACATTATAAGGACGGTTCACTCCAGCTGGCACCCAAATAAGCAAAACGTATTTCCCGTCAATCTCCTGCATGTCGATTCGTGGCAAATAGAATGGCTCAATCTTATGATTGAACCCAACCATATCACGTTGTATCTTATCAAGTTCCTCTATAGGAATACCTGTCACTGGCCGTTTTGCGATACCTGTGTTTTCTTCTTCTTGAACACCTACGATGATGTATCCTCCGCCAATGTTATCAAAATCATTAGCGAAAGCACAGATGGTGCGATAAATTTTATCTGGATTCCATCCTGTTTTAAACTCAATACGTGTGGATTCTATTTTACGCTTATGAAGCAAGTCTTCTATGTTTACCGGAATAGCCATTTTGATATACTTATTTAGATTTATCCTTTTCTACATGAAGCAATTCTCTTACATCAACATCCAAAAGTTCCGCTATGCGAAATAATGTTTCCAAATCTGGTTGTGAAGCATTAGTACACCAACGGGAAACAGATGTCACATTCCTACCAACTTGCTCAGAGAGCCATTTAGCCGTTTTATTCTTTTCAACAAGGACTATTTTAATCCTATTCAATTGCTTCATAATTGAAATAATTTGTAGTTTAATGCAAATATATCAAAATTCAATGTGACAAGCTAATATTGTTCAATTTATTTTGATATATAAAGTCCAAATAAAGAGGTCATCTCAATATTCATTTTGAGATAACCTCTTATCATTTGCAATTAACGCTTTCCATAAGCAAGTCTCATGTATGCCTCGTGTTGTTCTTCACGCTTATAATCATTCAAATTTTCTTTCAAACACGAATCTATCCATGAATATACATTTTCCGGAAGATTTTTATTTTGTTTAAGATTCTCAAAACACCTTTTACGATCTTCAATTAGAGGTATTGAACTACCGGTACATGAGAATGTATTGAGATTTGCATGAAACTCATCAAGTACCTGTTTTTGGTTACCATAATTTTCTATCAACCAGATTGCAAATGAGTGAAATGAACTAATTGCTCCAGTATCAGAATCAACAGTATCAAATATAGGGCATGTTGCGGCACAAACCAAAGCTCCATATTTAAAATCTCTGCAAAGTTGTTTCATTTGCTCAATATGACCAGAGAACAAGATCTTCTCACCAAATTCAAAACCAGAACCTATTGTATATTTAACATTAATAAAGAAACCTATTCTATTATCGAAATCAGTTAATGCCTTAGAGAAATCAGCCCAAATATAATCACGATACTTATCAGTCAACAAGACTTCATATATCTCTTCAACATGAAATAATGATTCATTGAACGAAAGGTATTTGATTAATTTCACATTTAAAGACTTCGCAAATCCAAAATCAAAATTCTTATTCAATAAACTTTTAACTAAATACACAAATTCATTATTAAAATTGTTGTTGTCTTTTAATGGATAGTTTAATATTACTTTTTGATAAAGGTGAACAAGTTCTGTATTAGTATAACATTCATCTAAATACCAATAATACGAAATATGATCAAATAGAAGTGGCATATCTGCTCCACATTTTTCTAGTTGAACTGCCATAGCAAAAATATCTGAAGCTTTATTCAAACGAATAGCAGAAAGGTATTTTCTAACATTTGATTTTTCTATAACTCCTTCAGAAACTTTTTGCATAACAAAAGACAACTTGGATCTCACATTATCATCAGTTACAGCAAAAATAGGAATTGCTATATCTATATAACCTTCATCAAACAACTGATGCGCAAAAGGCCATACTAATTGTTTTTCATTCAATTTGCCAAAGATACTAACTAAAAAGGAACTATAAAATTTCTTACCTTGCTTATAAATGTACCCTTTAATATAATCACAAAAAGTTGCAATATCACCTTCTGGCATGTTTTTAGCCAAAATTTCATCGAATGCCCATGAAATATAACCATTATTTTGATCCAATAGTTGAAATACTTCTTCACTTAAATAAGCTTTATTGCTTATAAACTCTTCGGCAAATGGTAATACAACTTTCTTTTCTTGTTGAATTATATCTACACCTCTATCAAACTTTGTATACATATCATGTAGGGCATTCTTCATTCTACCGATAGTATCTTGTGGAGTTAGCTTTTCTAGCCAAAATAAGATTTTCTCACCAATTTCTGAAGTTACTTTATCATAATTCTTAGTTTCAACAAGAGCTTTATGCATCTCATTCCAATGATAATTCAATTGAGGAGCAAGTAAATCTATAAATTTAAACAATAAATCTGGCCTCCTCGAGTGAATTAACATACGAGTATTGCTACAAATTATTTCTGCAATAGTTTTTGTTAATTCAGGCTCTTTTTCTATCCAATCTTTTAAAAAGTCATATAAATTATCCCAATATTCAGAAATTTGATTCCATGTAGGATGGAAGTCACTCTTCTCAATAAAACCAAATTTTTCAGCTCCTCCCATACGAACAAGATTAGAGCTATTAAATGCACCTTTAATCGCATCTAATAACAAATTGTTGTATTCTACACCTTCGCTGTGAAGTTTCTGAATAACACTAATACGAGCATTCAAATCACTCTCGGTTCCAGCTAAAGCAATATGGAATAACTGCAAAAACTGTCCATGAGCATTATTTGCCCAAGCTTCGTTTTCAGCTACTGCAAGACGAGCCATTAGACAAGCAGCCTTTTCAAAACAATCATCACAGAAACATAGCTTTTCCAAAGTTCTTACAATATTTCTACGTGCATCACCTATTAATTTATCCTTTAAGAAATCAATAGACTGAGTATAAAGAATAGAATATAAACAATTAACGACTGCAACTGGGTTCACTGTACACATTGCGAGGATGAGTCGTGAACCGAAGTCAGAACAAATCACATCCTCGTTACAAAAAGGGCCACCATGAATTTCTAATAGTTCACTATATAAATCCTCAGCATCATGATTACCTTGCATAAATTCCAGTCTCTTTGCCCATGCTTCTACAATAGAATTATGTAACGTTTTCGGTTGTTGTAATATATCAGATATTAATCGTGAAATGAATGGTCCCTGCTCACGAAGCCACTCACCAACAAGCCAACATACCAAAGGTTGAGGACGCATATTTATAAAAATAGAATCCTTTTCAATAAGACTTCTTTTATATAACTTCTCTACAACCTTTTGAAATAAAAGTTTTCTATTAATTTGTGATACGATAGGAGTAAAATAGTCACTCTCAATTATATATTTTGCGCTAAGAGATTCTCCATCATTAAATTCTAATGGCTGAAATAACGCAATAGTTCTCATTGCAATCCTTTGATATTCTTTATCCACTCCATCTATATCTAAAAGATTTTCCATTAATCGATTATCATGAATATCATAATATGCGCCATTCTTATTAAATGCCTGAGTTAACAATAAGGCCATTAATGGAATATTTCCTGAATGGTATTTTATAAATTCTTTTTGAGAAATAGGCATTTGGCGTGTTGCATTATTTGAAATAATACAATCTATGATCGAAGGTATGTTACAATCGGAAAAATCAACGACATTCGAATAATTATCTTTGTCGTTAGGATCAAAGTATGCAGAAATAATTCTTAGTTTATTTCCGAAAGCTTCTATAACCATATTACTTATTTTACTTGGACAATTGTCTAAAATAATAGTAGCCTCTGGTTTGTTTTCGGCAATGTAAGTAATAGCATCTTTGAATCTACTATCGTTTACCGTTTCACAATAGAACACGTTATCAATATTGCCTTGCTCCCGAAATGCTTTCAAGATTAGGAATGTTTTTCCAGTCCCTGATAAAGCCAGTATTCTTACAAACTTTTGTTCCGTAATGATATTACGTTTTATACATAATTCATCTGTATCCACAAAACCTAAAACATTATGTTCATTGTATTGTTTCTCAAATTGAGCAAATGTATAAAATGGTAATATAGCTGCAGCTTCTTGGCTTCTGAGAATTTGATCAATGCCTTCGCCAATATTATCCAACTTTCCAGAAACAGTGTTATTAAACTTTGATTTATTATCATAATACAACCAAATATAAAAGACAATTGTACCAAGTATTCCTATGATTAATTCTCCTTTACCAATAGTCGCATAAGATACTTCTAGTGTCCACTGACCAAAGCTATTGCAAACGAAAGCGAATCCCAATCCTGTACAAAGGAGTAAAAGGAATCCGAAATAACATTTTAATGCACGCAACCTTACAGATCCTCTAATATTTGAGATAATAAAGATAATGAAATCTTTATGTTCTTTTAGAAATGCAATAATTTTTTTCATATTAAACTTTATTTACTGATTATACTAACAACTTAATTTTTGAATTTCATCTATAAACGAAATAAATAACAAACAAGTAATACCACTATGTTGTCACATAATATCTTTCCATTTTCAGTCCGCCTTACATTATTTATACACATAAGTCGAACTTTCTATATAAATTTTGCTTTATTCATCCGAAACCTTTTCAATTGTTTCCGAATTATAAAATTTTTCGAGAGCATAGACTTGTGTAAGTATTATATTCCATCAGAGAAGTATTATATATTTTGTGAAACCTTCAACAAGATATAGCATTCGATTATTCATATCTTTATAGGATTTACTAAACAATACAGAATCTTATATATTAGTATGGATTATTTACATCAAAAAAGAATTCATCAGTTTTTTCATCCCAAGGATAATATCTAAGAAGCTTGTATGTTTGTGTATTATATTTCTCATTTTTAGGATGAATTATATTTTTATCAAAACAAAAACCTAGTACAACATTAGAAAAATCCCCTCTACGATATGGGACGAAATAATTCAATCCGTTTTCATTTTCAATCCACGCAGGATGATAACCTTTATCTTTTGAATATTCGTCAATTGCATCTATAACAGACTTATCAATGTACATAAAATTACCTGGCAAACCAGATTGACTTCCTCCTGATTCTAATATAAAGGCCTTTGAAAAAGCTGTATTCATTTGTAACTCTTTAGGATTATATATCACAATCGGATTACCTATAGATTTTGAAATATAACCTATATCTTCTCCTTTAGGCTTAGAATAATTAAAAACATAATCATCAAATCTTATTTCATCAGCGAGATATTCTATAGTTCTTCCATATGCTAATACAGAGCGACATCTGGAAAACCATTTTTATGTTCAGTTTCACTTATAGACATATGGAGTTCGATGCAAGAACGTAGATACATACTGATTCTCAAAATATTATCTTTATCTTCAGCTTTCGTACACGGTTGAAATATTTTTGCTATACCATCATTAAGTATTAAATTTCTTTCATATGGCGAACTATAATATAAAACTGAGCTATGAGCTGCTTCAAGTCTATTATATATTTCTTCCATTTGCTGTTTATCTAAATTCCAATTCGCATCAACAAAAATATTTGCAAAACCTAGCAAATCAGACCACATACAAAAGCAATCTTTAGACTTTAGTACTGGAGGATGCCCAATTTTTACAGTCAAATTGCTTCCCATATCTTTTGAAAACCCTTTAAATAATTTACTAAAATCCATAATTAAAATAAATTTTTAACAACAACACAAAGTTTTAATAAATTTGAAATATTGAAAAAAAAGACTATTCAGTTTCTCCTTCTCCTAAACGGTAATACTTTTTGTTACTGCTTGTCCCATATCTCAATCATTTAAATCAAAATACTGGCTACCAAGAAATGGCAATTTTACTAATTTACCTTGTTTATATGCATTATAAGGCGAGAGATTCTTATGTAGCCCTAAAGCTGAAAGACGTACCACATTTGTTTCTCCCTGTTCATCTTTATCTGTAAACCATATTGTATCACGGAGTATAAACTCCTCATTTAATAGGTTAATATCGTGAGTAGTCAATAACATTTGTGAAGCCTGATTGCTATTTGCCAAGAATACTTTTATGAAATAGGATAGCAATTTATAATGAATGCTTGTTTCAACTTCATCTATGGGTACAAACAGGTTCTTTTTCAGAAGGGAATTCAGTATTATGGCCATTCCTAAAAATCTCATAGTACCGTTTGATTCATACTCTTCAGATAATTCATATAAACCATTCCCTGTCCTATGAGTGAATGTCAATTCCGTATTTGTTATTTTACCTTTTTTCAACATTTCTGATTTTACATCATCAGCAATTGGAGTTTTCTGAATCAGTTGTTCTAGTTCAGGCGTGATAAGTTCCTCTTCTTCATGAAGAGTAACATCTTCAATATTAAAATCCGAAGCCTTTAAAAAGTTCAAAATAAATTTTTTTAGATCTCCATCCTTGTCCTTATCCAAATGACGTTTCACATATCCCGACAAAAGCATTCCAGGAGCAAGAACATCTTTTACCTGCTTTGCAAAATAGTCATAGACATCATTTAACTTAGTCTTCTCTACATTACTGTTTCCAAAAGCAGCAAGCACACTGCAATTGTTTATGGTGTTTCCTGCTATGGTATCCTGATTTTTCTTTGCCATTTTCAGGTTTGTTCCAAATTCTATAACTGAAGAATCTGTATCAGGATCATACCTACGGCTATAAAGTTTTGTAGGACGTATGGATTCATATACAGTTAGGGTTTCGGTATATATATGCTTTTTATCAAGTTCAAAGCTAAGAATATACTTCAATTGGTTCACATAAAAGGACATAGACATCTTTGTCGTTTTAGCCTTTGATGTTTCGTCTAATAAAAAGGGAACAGTTCTAGTAGTATCATTACGACCTTTCGGTACCCTTAACACCAGCATCTTGAAAAATTCTATAGCTCCCAGCACATTGCTTTTACCAGATGCATTTGCCCCATATATTATTCCTACTTTAAGCAATCTTACACCATCCTTAACTTCATAAGTATATTCATCCGACATGAAACTGTCTGATGAAGGTTCAAAGCTTATTTTTTGAGTCGACCTTATTGAGTTGAAGTTTTCTACTGTAAATTCTGCTATCATAGTCAATCTATTTCTTCTTTGATTGCAAATATATCAAATAAAATAAGAAATAGAATATTATACTACCTGTTTTTGTAAAATAGCTACATTTATCCTGTTTATAATTAGATAAAATCAAATTATTCGCTTGACAACTTTACTTTACCCACGTATTAATATATACGTCCATTAAAGTAAAGTCAAATAGAGGGAAAAGAATTAATTTTATTTTTCCCTTTGTTAAGCAAAACGATATACGTGAAACTCTCTTGCATTTAGTTGACATACTTGGAGAAAAACTCACGTATTATTTGTACCTTTGTAAGTAGATAGAAAACTGGTGAACTTCAGTTGGAAAAACTAAATTTTCCGTGATTCTAATTAAAAGGCGGAAAGAAGTGTAGAATTAATAGATTCAGGTTCAAAAACAACCCATTATGATCTAAAAAATACTTTTCTACCGTTTAAAATATAAATTTTTGATTATCAATTATATCTACATGTTGCATCGGAAAATGACCGCAATTTTTACCATGTCAATTCAAATACAAAAAGGATACAACTTATGCGAAATAACACACGATATACCAACGGTTTAGGTTCTGTTTGAAAAATAGAGCTATTTTGCACAAGTTGTATTTGATTTGTCGTTTTTTGTTGTTATTTTGTTGCTCGAATAGTTGAAGCAACAAAAAGCAACAAATTTATGGCACAATCAAAAGAACCTATCCGATTGAGAAAGCGGAAAACCCCGACAGGGCTATACTCCCTTTACCTCGACATCTACCTGAACGGGCAGAGGTCGTATGAGAACCTTAAACTCTATCTTATCCCCGAAACAAGTTGCATGGCTTTTCCAGTAATAAAGCGGATCAACATTTTCTCTTTCACCTTTGAAGGTACCAATATGTGCACGTGAGTAGTAAACCTTACGTCCTTGTGTGATACGAGGAATATCATTCCTTTAAACGAAAGAAAGCACAGCAGCATGGCCATACTGAACTTTTCCATGATTTGATCTATTGTGTAATAGTCATTCATATCCACTTCAGCAATCAGTTCTGCAAAGTGTATGTCCACGAGAGCTTTGTCATAGAAGGTGTTTCTGACCTTTCCTGAAATTAGCTGACAGTTATGTTTGTTAATAACTGTCTTTGTTTACAATATCAGGTGTTATTCCTACGGAGGTTGACACCTTCTGTTTTTATTACTGTAAAAGTTTACAGTCCGTTTCCGGACTGCAAATATAGTATGTTGTTTTCGGATGTGCAAGCGTCGGTGTCATTTTCTTCTCTCCCGCCGTCGATGAGCCCGAGGGCGACGAGGCGGCGGGAGATGAAAGGACGGCATGAGCGCGACGTTACATACCGGCCGCCCTCGCAGGCGTAACCATGCCGAGAGCCTGATGCGGCCTGACATTGTTGTAGATGTGTCATGCTGATGGACGCCTGCACGCCGTGCAGGGTGTCGATGTATTCCTTCGAGCTGTATTGTGAGCCGCGAGAGGTCAACGCCGTGTTCCGCGTAGAAGTCAAGTCCCATGCGCAGGGCTGTCAGCGGCTCTTTCGTCCCAAGGGCGCGGCAAGGCTGTAGCCTATTATCATGCGCGTAGCGGCATCGGTGAGAATAGTCGCAATAATTTGAAACAACAAAAAGTTACTCGGAAGTGTTAAAAAATAAAAGTCCCTCAAAATGAGGGACTTATTACAAGTTATTTTAAGATGTTTTGAGTTATTTAGAGTACTTTATTTATCGACGCAGAAAATGCAACTTTAACTTAACGTGAATTCGGTATAAGAAAATGATTGAAAAAGTTGTGGGAATGAGATATTTTTAGCACCTTTATAGTTGATAATCAATAAGTTACATAAAAATATCCGGTTCATCCGCAGTTCAGTTGGATGGACGAATCGTGAAGCGCAAAGAGTCTTAGCTTAAAATAATCATCGTCCCTGAATCCGTAAGCATTTCTTTTAAGGACTTTAATTTTGTTGTTAATCCCCTCGACTATGGCAGTTGAGAAATGGCAGTCGTACCATGCGAGAATGCCGGTTCTGTGCGCCATTATCGTTGCAGCCATCCTTGTGAGCCGTGGCACGTTGCTCTGTCTTGCCTGTTCCACCCATGCGTAAAGTTCCTTTTCGGCGTTATCCTTGGTCGGCTGCATCCAGATTTGCCTCATGGACTCTTTCATGTAATAAGCTTTCGAGAGCGGCTCGTTCATGGCCAGTGCGTTGTCGAGCCTTGTGCGGTGTTTCCCGTCAAGCACGTCCTCGGCATTCCGTAGCAGCAGGTAGCGCGTGCCGAGGAGCACCCTGCGCCGCATGACGCTCCTTTCGTGCCTGTACAACGTACGCCGGATGTCATCGAGTGCGTCGTTCATGAGTCTGACAACGTGGAAATGGTCGAACACGAGTGTGGCCTGCGGGGCGTTTTCCAGTACAGAGGCGACAAATGCCGGCGACAGGTCCGTGGCCACGTAGCGTATCATGACGCCATGCCTCCTGACGCGTTCCCGGAACGGCAGCAGGCGTCGCCGCCGCGTCCCCTGCCCACATGGATGATACGTCCGGTATCAATGTCTACGACAATGGTGCGGAACTCCACGCCACGCCTTATCGAGAACTCGTCTATGCCTATGTTGCGCACGCCCTTGAGGGACACGGGAGTGTAGCGGCGGCGCAGGTACTCCTTGTGTATCCTCTTTACCGTGTCCCTGCTTACGGACAGCAGCGTTGCCACAGACTTTATCGTGCATGTCTTAAGGAGTACTGCCGCATATTGGGCAAAGCGGTGGGAGTAATGGCGGTTGCCTGTGACGAAAGGTACGCTCTCCTGACATACGTGCCCGCATTTGGGACATCTGTAGCGGCGGATGCGTACACGTAACAATGTCTTGCGTAAACCGAACGGTACGCCCAGAATGTCACGAATACGGCTGCCGTCAAGGGATATTCCGATATTGCCGCAATGGCGACAACATATTTTCACATGCTTACGCTCTATTTTCAAGATTGTTTTATTATCTTTGTGGCATTGACCCGTCACGCGGTATCCGCGTACACCATAAACTTTATACAGGAAGTTGCTGTTCATCGTTTTTTGTTTTTTGTTCAACTGCAAATATACGATTTTTACAGCGACTTCCTTTATCTTTCACTTTTTTATCCAACTGAACTGCGGATGAACCAAATATCCATTCCCATGACTGATGCAAATATAATAGAAATTTTCTGTATTCTCGATGAGTTCTGCAAATATTTTGCTCCCGAACTGAAAAAACACACGCTGGACATCTCCGGCAAACGTCGCCGCAACCGCCCATGCCTCATGTCCGACAGCGAGGTGATGACCATTCTCGTACTGTTCCATATCTTGCGCCAGCGCGACCTCAAGTCGTTCTATCTCGGTTATGTATGTAACCACATGCGTAAGGAGTTTCCACACCGCCTGTCGTACAACCGCTTCGTAGAACGCCAGGCCAAGGTAGGGCTCCATCTTTTGCTGTTCCTGCAGACATGTGCGTTGGGTAAATGTACTGGAATATCCATAATCGACTCCACACTGTTGAAGTCATGCAATATAAAGCGTGCGCACAGCCACAGGACAATGAAGGGATGGGCGGCCAAGGGCAAGTGTACGATGGGATGGTTCTACGGGTTCAAAGCTGCATATAGTGATAAACGACCGTGGCGAGATAATACAATGGATGCTCACGCCCGGGAACGTGGACGACCGTGAGCCATTGAAGGACAAGAACTTTACGCAAAGGCTTTTCGGCAAGATTTTTGCCGATAGAGGATACATAAGCCAGGAGCTTTTCGAAAGTCTCTTCATTGACGACATACACCTTGTGACCAAACTCAAGAAGAACATGAAGAACTCGCTCATGGACCTGCACGACAAAATCCTGCTGCGGAAAAGGGCGCTCATTGAAACCGTCAACGACGAACTCAAGAACGTATACTACATTGAGCATACCAGGCACCGCAGCATTGACGGTTTTGCTTCCAACCTGATTGCAGGGCTTATCGCATACAACCTGCTACCAAAGAAACCGTCACTCAATATTGACATCATTGATAAAAGCAGGCTTATTGCATAAGATTATTATACCGAACTCACGTTAAATTAACGTGAGTTCGGTATAAGAAAACGATTGAAAAAGTTGTGGGAATGAGATATTTTTAGTACCTTTATAGCTGACAATCAATAAGTTACATAAAAATATCCATTCCCATGACTGATGCAAATATAATAGAAATTTTCTGTATTCTCGATGAGTTCTGCAAATATTTTGCTCCCGAACTGAAAAAACACACGCTGGACATCTCCGGCAAACGTCGCCGCAACCGCCCATGCCTCATGTCCGACAGCGAGGTGATGACCATTCTCGTACTGTTCCATATCTTGCGCCAGCGCGACCTCAAGTCGTTCTATCTCGGTTATGTATGTAACCACATGCGTAAGGAGTTTCCACACCGCCTGTCGTACAACCGCTTCGTAGAACGCCAGGCTAAGGTAGGACTCCATCTTTTGCTGTTCCTGCAGACATGTGCGTTGGGTAAATGTACTGGAATATCCATAATCGACTCCACACCGTTGAAGTCATGCAATATAAAGCGTGCGCACAGCCCCAGGACGATGAAGGGATGGGCGGCCAAGGGCAAGTGTACGATGGGATGGTTCTACGGGTTCAAGCTGCATATAGTGATAAACGACCGTGGCGAGATAATACAATGGATGCTCACGCCCGGGAACGTGGACGACCGTGAGCCATTGAAGGACAAGAACTTTACGCAAAGGCTTTTCGGCAAGATTTTTGCCGACAGGGGATACATAAGCCAGGAGCTTTTCGAAAGTCTCTTCATTGACGACATACACCTTGTGACCAAACTCAAGAAGAACATGAAGAACTCGCTCATGAACCTGCACGACAAAATCCTGCTGCGGAAAAGGGCGCTCATTGAAACCGTCAACGACGAACTCAAGAACGTATGCTACATTGAACATACCAGGCACCGCAGCATTGACGGTTTTGCTTCCAACCTGATTGCAGGGCTTATCGCATACAACCTGCTACCTAAGAAACCGTCACTCAATATTGACATCATTGATAAAAGCAGGCTTATTGCATAAGATTATTATACCGAACTCACGTTTGAATTATGTCCCTACAATGGATGAAACTCTATCTTTATGAGGCATTACCTTATACCGAACTCACGTCAAGTTAGCAATAGAGTACAGGAACCGTATTCATACGTCATAAATAAAACTTATAAAACACTTTATTTAAAAGTTGAAAAAAAACATTTTAATAAATTAAAATATCCAGCATTATATTGCAAGTACAAAAATAAATTGTAATTTTACACCCAAACAACTTAATAATCAAAAAAGATGAAAGGCATAATATCAAAAATTGTTATCTGTGGAATAATGTTAGGCGCAGTTTCGTCTTGCACAGAAGAGAAAAAAGCAACGTTAACCGCTTCAGGACTTAATCCGACAGCTTTCGACACTGTTATTAACGAAAAGCCTGTAAAGTTATACTCATTAAGAAACGCTAATGGTATGGAAGTTTGTATAACCAATTTTGGCGGTCGTGTAGTCTCAATAATTGTACCAGACAAAAAGGGCAACCCTACAGACGTTGTTCTTGGATACGATAACATAGCCCAATACGCCGACTCAGTTAATAGTCCAAGCGACTTCGGCTCAACGGTCGGCAGATACGCCAACCGTATTAATAAAGGCAAACTCATAGTTGATAATTCAGAATACCAACTTCCACAAAACAATTTTGGACACTGTCTACATGGAGGGCCATCAGGATGGATGTATCAGGTTTACGACGCCGTGCAGCCTAATGACTCTACATTAGAGCTGAGCATTGTATCTCCAGATGGAGATAACGGTTTCCCAGGAACCGTAAATGCAAAGGCTACATACAAAATCTTAAGTAACAATACACTTGATATCGTATTTGAAGCTATGACGGATAAACCGACGGTGGTAAACATGACAAACCACAGTTATTTCAACCTTAACGGCGACCCATCAACTGAAGGTTCGAACATGATATTGTACGTTAATGCGGACAACTATACCCCCGCAGACTCAACTTACATGACAACGGGGGAGATTAAGCCTGTAGCCAATACGCCTATGGATTTCCGAAAACCTCGTGTTATTGCCGAAACAATCAACGACTCTACATTCGACCAAATCAAGAACGCAGAAGGATATGACCATAACTGGTGTCTCAATACATATAAAGACGGTAAAGGAGATGACAAAATCGTAGCTGCCTCGTTATACTCTCCGAAAACTGGTATCCTGCTTGAAATGTTTACCAACGAGCCTGGAGTTCAAGTATATACGGGCAATTTCCAAGGTACAGGAGTAAAATGCAAACATGGGATAAAATATCCCAAACATGTGTCTGTTTGTCTTGAAAGCCAAAAATATCCGGATTCTCCCAACAAAAAGGACTGGCCTTCACCATACTTAAACCCTGGAGAAAAATACTACAGCCATGTAGCTTATAAATTCAGCGTAAAATAAATATTTATCCAAACTTTACCTTGATAAAGAACTAATAAGAATAAAAAAATGAACTGGAACACAAATGAGTTTATTTGGCTTGACTGGGCGATTCTGTTTGTAGGAGTTTTCCTGGTCGGGTGGATGGTATATCGAGCCATTCAAAAGGACAAACGTCAACAAAAAGGCGCAGACAGTGAGGACTACCTATTTGGAAAAGGTGAGCCATGGTACATAATTGGAGCAGCGATTTTCGCGGCAAATATCGGCTCTGAACATCTTGTCGGATTAGCCGGAACAGGAGCAAAAAGTGGTGTCGGCATGGCCCATTGGGAAATGCAGGGATGGATGATACTTATATTGGGATGGTTATTCGTGCCATTCTATCAATTGCTTAACAACAAAATGGGCAAAATCATTACAATGCCTGATTTCTTAAAATACCGTTATACACCGGCAACAGGCTCATGGCTGTCAATTATCACGCTTATCGCATACATTCTTACCAAAGTAAGCGTTACCGCATATACAGGTGGTATTTTCTTTGAATTCTTATTAGGATTGCCTTTCTGGTATGGAGCTGTAGGTTTGATTGTGCTAACTGGTATTTTTACCGTATTCGGTGGAATGAAAGGTGTCATGACACTTTCCGCTATACAAACCCCGATTTTGATAATAGGTTCATTTCTCGTTCTTTTCCTCGGACTCGCAGCATTGGGTGACGGTAGCGTAACCGAGGGTTGGACATTGATGATGGATCATGCACGAAATGCCATGAATATAGGCACAGACGGACATGCATATGGAGCAAACCACATGTTCCACTGGTCTGAAGGTGACCCTATGTATAAAGAATATCCTGGTTTTTGGGTATTTATTGGAGCATCAATCATTGGTTTTTGGTATTGGTGTACCGACCAACACATTGTACAACGTGTATTAGGCCAGCGTAAGGGTGAAGCCGATGATGTTGTCATGAAACGTGCACGTAGGGGAACTATCGCTGCTGGATATTTTAAGATCTTGCCAGTATTCATGTTCTTAATACCTGGAATGGTAGCTGCAGCATTAGCGTCACGTGGAGAATTTGATTTGTCTAATACAGATGCCGCATTTGCCGTTATGGTAAAAGATGTGCTTCCTGCCGGAGTGAAAGGTATTGTAACGATTGGTTTTATATGCGCTCTTGTAACATCCTTAGCCGCATTCTTCAACTCATGTGCAACACTGTTCACTGAGGATTTCTATAAACCAATGTTTAAGGGGAAAAGCGAAGCTACTTACGTGCTTGTCGGCCGCATTGCGACAGTAGTAGTTGTTGTATTAGGCTTGGCTTGGATACCGGTAATGATGAGCCTTGGCAACTTGTATAACTATTTACAAGGCATTCAGTCCTTGTTGGCACCGGCAATGGTAGCTGTATTCGCATTAGGTATATTCTCAAAAAGAATAACACCAATGGCCGGCCAGACTGGTATGATTGTAGGATTTTTAATCGGAATGCTCCGTTTAGTTACAAACGTTATTACAAACACGGGAGCAAACGAAATGACCGGATGGTTCTGGGAAAATACTACATGGTTCTGGCAGACGAACTGGCTGATATTCGAGATCTGGTTGTTAGTATTCCTCATCATTATGATGTTTATCGTCTCAATGTTTACGAAGAAGCCAACAGCACAACAAATTGAAGCAATAACATTTACCGGTGATTACAAAAAACTGATAAAGCAAAGCTGGAACAAATGGGATGTCATCGCAACATTAGGTGTAATCGCTTTATGTGCAGCATTCTACGCTTACTTCTGGTAAGAGTATACAAACAGCGTCGTTGCCTGCCATGACATGAGTATGGCAGGCAACGAAAATACAGAAAATACCAAACTGATTAATGACAACTTATTATAACGAACATTCAAAAGTCTTTGTATCCGTAGACTGTATCATTTTCGGATTTGAGGACAAGAAGTTAAAATTACTTCTTGGTAAAAGACACATGGATCCAGGAAGAGGCGAATGGTCGCTATATGGTGGTTTCGTCGAGGAAGATGAAAGCCTTGACGATGCCGCCAACCGCGTACTATACGAACTTACCGGACTCAGAGGCCTTTACATGAAACAGGTAGGTGCATTCGGAGCGATAGACCGTGACCCTGGAGAAAGGGTTGTTTCAATAGCATATTGCGCACTAATCAATGTAAGGGATTATGACCAAAAGTTATTAAATGAGCATCAAGTGGAATGGGTAAATCTCGAAAACCTACCCGAATTATATTCCGACCATAACGACATGGTCACCAAAGCTATTACATTGCTACGCAGGAGAATCTCCTCCGAGCCACTAAGTTTTAACCTATTGCCCTCACTTTTTACATTAACCCAGCTACAGAATGTATATGAGGCAATACTCGGCGAAAACATTGACAAGCGCAATTTCCGTAAGCGGATAAAGACTATCGATTATATTGAGAAAACAGACAAGATAGACAAAATAACTTCAAAACGCGGGGCTGCACTTTATCGCTTCAACAAACAGGCGTATATAGACGACCCCATATTCAAATTATAAGCCATGTTAGAAGAACTTAAAGAAAAAGTGTTCAAGGCCAACTTAGATTTGGTAAAACACAATTTAGTAATATTCACGTGGGGAAACGTGTCAGGTATTGACAGGGAAAAAGGTCTCGTTGTAATAAAGCCATCCGGTGTAAGTTACGAAACAATGAAAGCATCGGATATGGTTGTTGTTGACCTACTCACAGGTAAAACTGTTGAAGGAGAATTAAATCCCTCTTCAGACACCCCTACACATTTAGTTTTATATAGGGCCTTTCCTGAAATCGGAGGCATTGTACACACTCATTCCACCTATGCTACGGCATGGGCTCAAGCAGGCAAAGATATTCCCAATATAGGAACAACCCATGCAGACTATTTTCACGATGCAATTCCATGCACGAAGGATATGACGGCTGAGCAGATGGGCGAATATGAAAAAGAAACAGGAACGGTTATCGTCGAACGCTTTAAGGATGTGAACTATGTACACACTCCCGGCGTATTGGTAAAGAACCACGGCCCATTCTCATGGGGAAAAGATCCAGATAACGCCGTGTACAATGCAGTTGTCATGGAACAAGTGGCAAAGATGGCTTTTGTATCTTTCTCCGTCAATCCGGATACGACAATGAATCCTTTACTCATTGAAAAGCATTTCAGCCGTAAACACGGCCCCAATGCTTATTACGGACAAAAGAAAAAGTGATAATATAAATCGCAAACTAATAACATAACTAATAAAATCAAGGACTATGGTTAAAGCATTTGAAAACTTTGAAGTGTGGTTTATAACAGGAGCACAACTTCTTTACGGAGGTGACGCCGTCGTACAGGTTGACGGCCATTCAAAAGAAATGGTTGACGGCCTTAATAATTCCGGACGTCTGCCCATAAAGGTTGTATACAAAGGAACGGCAAACAGCAGCAAGGAAGTAACAGAACTCTTTGCGGCTGCCAACAATGAAAAGAAATGTATCGGTGTAATAACATGGATGCACACATTTTCTCCTGCAAAAATGTGGATTCACGGATTGCAGATCCTGCATAAGCCCCTACTCCACCTTCATACACAATTCAACGATGAAATACCATGGAATTCCATCGACATGGATTTCATGAACCTCAACCAAAGTGCGCACGGTGACCGCGAGTTCGGCCACATAATTGCCCGTATGCGTATCAAGAGAAAACTGGTTGTCGGCTATTGGAAGGAAGCGAAGACTCAAGAGCATATAGCTGTATGGGAGCGCGTGTGCGCAGCTTGGGCCGACGCACAGGACATGCTTATCATACGATTCGGAGACCAGATGAACAACGTTGCCGTAACAGATGGCGACAAAGTGGCAGCAGAACAAGTACTCGGATATCATGTAGATTATTGTCCGTTTAGCGAGGTATTGGAATATTTCAAGGCTATAAATGACGAGGATGTCAACAATCTTGTTGCCACCTACTTCACAGAATATGAACATGATTCTGAACTTGAAGACAAATCATCCACAGCATACAAGAAGGTATGGAACGCCGCTAAAGCAGAGCTTGCTTTACGCGCCATCCTGAAAGCTAAAGGCGCAAAAGGATTCACAACAAACTTTGACGATCTCGGTGACGTAGCAGTAGAGGAATCCGGAATGGGATTCGACCAAATCCCTGGCCTCGCCTCACAACGCCTCATGGCTGAAGGCTACGGTTTCGGCGCTGAGGGCGACTGGAAGTCTGCCGCTCTCTACCGCACAGTATGGTTCATGACACAAGGCATGGACAACGGTTGCTCGTTCCTCGAAGACTACACACTCAACTTCAACGGTGAGCAGAGCGCCATACTGCAATCTCACATGTTGGAAGTAAGTCCACTCATCGCAGCTGCGAAACCACGTCTTGAGGTTCATTTCCTCGGTATCGGAGTAAGAAAGAGCGAAACAGCAAGACTTGTATTCACTTCAAAAGTCGGCAAAGGCGTAACAGCTACCGTTGTAGACCTTGGCAACAGATTCCGCATGATCGTAAACGACGTTAAATGCATAGAACCAAAGCCGCTGCCCAAACTGCCTGTTGCCTCTGCACTTTGGATACCACAGCCTAATTTCGAAGTAGGCGCAGGCTGCTGGATTTATGCTGGCGGAACACACCACAGCTGCTTCTCTTACGACCTTACAGATGAATACTGGCAGGATTATGCCGAAATAGCAGGTATTGAATGCGTATTCATCAACGAAAATACCAAGGTTGACGAATTCCGCAAGGAACTACGCTTCAATGAAGTTTACTACATGCTAAACAAGGCATTACTCTAAATTTTCCATAATTCAAAGAAGCTACAGAGGCTTTGGCTATAAGTCAATTAAATTTATATGACATTTATATACAGACACTAAGCCTCCGCCTCTATAGCTTCTTTTATTTATACTGAACCCAAAATCTTAGTCAACATGAAGAAATACGTTATAGGTTTGGATTACGGTAGCGATTCGGCACGCGCGTTGGTGGTAAACGCCAATACCGGCGAAATCCTTGCAACGAGCGTGAAATATTATCCACGCTGGAAAAAAGGACTATACTGTGACCCAAAGACCAACCAATGGCGGCAGCACCCAAAAGATTATCTTGAAGTACTTGAAGCCACTGTCACTGACGCTTTGAGCCAATGTGCAAAAGACGTTGCGGAGAACGTTGTAGGAATTGCATTCGACACGACAGGCTCTACGCCGGCGTTTACCGATGAAAACGGAACACCGCTGGCTATGCTGCCGGAATTTGCCGAGAATCCAAATGCTATGTTCGTTCTTTGGAAAGATCATACTGCCGTAAAAGAAGCTGAGGAAATAAACGAAGCTTGCGCCAAGTCGGACGTAAACTATATAAAATATGAAGGTGGTATATACTCGGCTGAATGGTACTGGGCCAAAGCTCTGCATATCTTGCGTGAAGACCCGGAGGTGGCAAAAAGAGCTTATTCAATAGTTGAATACTGCGAATGGTTGCCCGCCGTCTTAACAGGAGTTAAATCCTCAAAAGACATCATACGCAGCCGTTGCGCGTGCGGACACAAGGCAATGTGGCATGAAGAATGGGGAGGACTCCCTCCAGAGGAGTTCCTGACATCCATCGACAAAAAGCTTTCCGGCTTCCGCGACCGTCTGTTCACAACAACGGAGACTGCAGACAAACCGGTAGGACATCTATGCAAGGAATGGGCACAACGGCTCGGACTTAACGAAAACGTAATCGTTGCCGGCGGTGCATACGACTGCCATATGGGCGCGGTAGGAGCCGGCGTAACCCCACATACACTTGTACGTGTTATCGGAACCTCGACCTGTGACGTAATGGTAGCGTCATATGACGAAATTGGAAGTAAATGCATCAAGGGTATTTGCGGCCAGGTAGACGGCAGCGTAATACCAGGAATGGTAGGACTCGAGGCCGGACAATCAAGCTTCGGCGACGTTTATGCCATGTTCAGGCGCATACTCGAATATCCTGTCCGCAGCATTTTGCCACAAACCGCCGAAAATAAACTTAGCAAGGAGGAAGTGGACAAAATCATAGAAGACACATGCGACAGGATAATTGTCAAATTAACCGAAGATGCGGAGAAAATTCCTGTAAGCGAAAGCACCATGATAGCAACGGACTGGATTAATGGTCGCCGCACACCCGACGCCAACCAAATGCTGAAAGGCACTATAGCCGGCTTTACACTCGGCACCACAGCCCCACTGATCTTCCGTGCGCTCGTAGAGGCCACGGCCTACGGCACCAAGGCAATAGTCGACCGATTCGAAAACGAAGGTATCGTAATAGACAATGTTATCGGTATAGGAGGCATTGCGCTTAAATCACCGTTTGTGATGCAGACCATGTGCGACGTCATAAACAAGCCTATAAAAGTATGCAATACTGACCAGGCTTGCGCTCTCGGCGCAGCTATGTTTGCGGCAACAGCTGCCGGAGTATACGCAAAAGTAGAAGACGCGATACAACACATGAACAGCGGATTCTCAAAAGAATACAAGCCTAATCCAGAAAACGTAAAACTCTATTCTGAGATTTACAAAAAGTATTCTACACTCGGTGAGTTTACTGAAAAACAATTATTTAATGAATAAACCGCCTGATGCATTAGCGTGTATTGCCGACTAACAACCGGCATTCAAGCAAAATCACCAGACTACCACTAAGCAAAAGGTGCCCTTTTATTGAATAAAAGAGCACCTTTTGTTATGTAAGAGGCGCCCTTTTACATAACAATTCACGGCCTTTCGCAACTCTGCTGACTATCAACAATTTACCGAATCAACAAAATACAGGTTTACGTATACGTCAAACCGATTATTATAGCATAAGATACAAGCTGCCCACTAAATACATTCCACCTCTTCATTACAGTCAGAATGTATACTCAAGACGATGTACAAACCATAAAAATGCAAGGCAAATAAAAATGATTGAAATCCATCATGAACTAAAAATGAGACTATTTTTAATTAAAAAGAGACAATATGTAACGGCAATGTATCAAAATGTTAAGTTACTGAAAGTTTGGACGAATTTTCCTTTTGTATTCTCATAAAAAATAATTATCTTTGCAATGATAACGCTCATAAATCGGAATATCAAGACTGTAGGCAACAGTTAAAGTAAAAGCAAGGTTGTCATATATACCATAAGAACACGCCATCAAGCAACTAACGTTTAATACTATATATAATGAACGACAAAAACTTAATGAACAAAGCAGCCGACAACATCCGAATTTTAGCTGCGTCAATGGTAGAGAAAGCAAAATCCGGACACCCTGGCGGTGCCATGGGAGGTGCAGATTTCATCAACGTGTTATTCTCCGAGTTCTTAGTCTACGACCCTGAAAACCCTTCATGGGAAGGCCGTGACCGTTTCTTCCTTGACCCGGGACACATGTCTCCCATGCTTTATAGCGCACTTTGCCTGCAAGGCAAATTCACGACTGAAGAGCTTGCGGAGTTCCGCCAGTGGGGTTCACCTACTCCCGGCCATCCCGAACGTGACATCAACCGTGGAATAGAAAATACATCCGGTCCTCTGGGACAAGGCCATACGTTCGCCGCTGGAGCTGCAGTCGCAGAAAAATTCCTTGAGGCTCGCCTCGGCAAAGAAGTTATGCAGCATAAGATTTATGCGTATATCTCAGACGGAGGTGTAGAAGAGGAAATATCGCAAGGTACGGGTAGAATTGCCGGTCTGCTGGGACTTAACAACCTCATTATGTTCTACGACTCAAACGACATACAGCTTTCGACTGAATGTAATGCCGTAATGAACGAGGACACTGAAGCTAAATACAAAGCATGGGGATGGAACGTTATCAAAATAAACGGTAATGACCCTGACGAAATACGCACTGCCTTGTCTGCAGCGCAGAAAGAAGAACACCGCCCCACCCTTATCATCGGAAAAACAGTGATGGGTAAAGGCGCACTCAAAGACGACGGCTCAAGTTATGAACATAGTATAAAAACACACGGTGCACCGTTGGGAGGAGATGCATACGTAAATACAATAAAGAACTTAGGCGGCAATCCGGACAATCCGTTCCAGGTATTCCCTGAAGTTAAGGAACTCTATGCAAGACGCGCGGAAGAACTCAAAAAAATTGTTGCGGAACGCCGTGCGGCAGAAGCTGAATGGGCAAAAGCCAATCCGGAAAAAGCCGCGCAGATGAAAGAATGGTTCAGCGGGAAAGCCCCCAAAGTTGATTGGAACGCAGTGGTACAGAAGGAAGGCTCCGCAACACGTGCCGCTTCAGCAGCCTGCCTCAGTGTTCTCGCGGAACAAGTGCCTAATATGATATGCTCTTCTGCCGACCTGTCAAATAGTGATAAAACGGATGGCTTCTTGAAAAAGACTACAGCATTCACCAAGTACGACTTCAGCGGAGCGTTCTTCCAGGCAGGTGTTAGCGAGCTTACGATGGCATGCATGTGTATCGGTATGTATCTCCACGGAGGCGTAATCCCAGCATGTGGTACATTCTTCGTATTCTCAGACTATATGAAACCGGCTGTACGCATGGCTGCATTGATGGAAGTGCCAATCAAGTTTATCTGGACTCATGATGCATTCCGTGTAGGCGAAGACGGCCCCACACACGAACCGGTAGAACAGGAAGCACAAATCAGGCTGATGGAAAAACTTAAAAACCATCACGGTAAAGACAGCGTACGCGTATTCCGTCCTGCCGATGCCGACGAGACTACCGTATGCTGGGCCATGGCTATGGAGAACACGGAAACACCAACAGCATTGATTTTCTCTCGCCAGAACATTGCAAAACTTCCCGTAGGCAATGATTATGAACAAGCCCGCAAAGGAGCGTATGTAGTTGCAGGCTCGGACGATAACTTCGATGTTATTTTGCTGGCTGACGGTTCCGAAGTATCAACACTTGTTGCCGGAGCGGAACTGTTACGCAAAGACGGTCTGAAAATAAGGATTGTAAGTGTTCCAAGTGAAGGATTGTTCCGCTGCCAAAGCAAGGAATATCAAGAGAGTATCCTTCCGAAAGGCGCTAAGATCTTCGGTATGACAGCAGGCTTGCCCGTAACTCTTGAAGGACTTGTAGGCGCCAACGGAAAAGTATTTGGAATGCCTAGCTTCGGATTCTCGGCTCCTTATAAAGTATTGGACGAAAAACTCGGATACACCGCCGAGAATGTATATAAACAAGTTAAATCTTTTATGGAGGAATAAGCCATGGAAATCAAGACTGTGGGAATAGCCAGCGACCACGCAGGCTACCCATTAAAGAAGTTTGTTGTACAGTATCTGGAACAACATGAATATCCATACAAAGACTACGGCACATATAGCGACATGAGTTGTGACTATCCTGACTTTGCGCATGCACTGGCAGAGGGCATTGAACATGGCGACGTGTATCCTGGCATTGCTATCTGCGGAAGCGGTGAAGGCATGGCTATCACGCTGAATAAACATCAAGACGTGCGTGCCGGCCTGGCTTGGTGTCCAGAAGTTGGAGGACTTATCCGCCAGCACAATGACGCAAATGTGTTAGTGCTCCCTGGCCGTTTCATAGATAACAAGACTGCGGAGAAAATACTTGATGCATTCTTTACCACTACGTTTGAAGGCGGACGTCACCAACGCCGTGTCGAAAAGATAGCGTTTAAGTAATCATAACGATGAATGCCGTGCCGCGGAGATTTGCGGCACGGCATTCTTGTTTTTATCATTAAAGCTACACATATAAATTATTCCTCTTGAAAAGAGGCTCATTCCAAGCTATGCAAATAACTGCTAAAACAAAAACCGTTATGGTGAGAAGACGCAAGCCTCATCACGTAAAATACTCAAACAATAAGAAATAAATGACAGTGGACAGCATTAATTTGCCGTCCACTGTCATTTATTTCTTAGCTTAAAAAGCTGGTAAAAAAGCAATTATGTCTACTTACCTTGCTTTGATTCTTCATCAAGCTTAAGCTGCCACTTCCATGCCGAGCGCAACGTATCGTCAAGATTAGTTTCAGCTTTCCATCCAAGCACGGTATTTGCCTTTTCCGGATCAGCCCAGACTTTCTCTATATCACCCTCACGACGAGGTGCATATTCCCAATTTACCTTGACGCCCGTTGCACGTTCGAAACCTTCAACTACCTCTAACGTGCTGACTCCTCGCCCTGTACCGATATTAAAAATCTCGACAGCATCAGTGTCGTCATTGTCAAGCACACGAGCCATTGCCTTAACATGAGCCTTGGCTAGATCAACAACATAAATATAATCACGTATGCATGTGCCGTCAGGAGTATTATAATCGTTACCGAAAATATTGAGCTGCTTACGTATACCGATAGCTGTCTGCGTAACAAACGGTATGAGGTTCATAGGCGTACCGTTAGGCAACTCACCGATAAGAGCTGACGGATGGGCACCGATAGGATTAAAGTATCTTAAAATAACGGACTTGATTGGAGCCCCGCTATGTATATAGTCATGGATTATTTCCTCGTTAATCTGCTTGGTATTACCATATGGGCTAAGCGCTTTCTGTATGGGAGCATTCTCCGTTACAGGCAGGTTCTCTGCCGAAGGCTGTCCATACACAGTGCAACTTGAAGAAAATATTATACCCTTAACATCATGACGTGGCATTAATTCAAGGATGTTAAGCAGGCTCGTTATATTATTACGGTAATACAAGAGGGGCTTCTGTACACTTTCACCGACAGCTTTGCTTGCGGCAAAATGGATTATGCCTTTTATGTCTCCATATTTTGAAAAGACGTCATCCATGGCCTTGAAATCACAGCAATCAACGTTCTCGAACGCAGGACGGACACCCGTTATCTTTTCGATACCGTCAACAACGTCGGCTCTTGAATTTGACAAGTTATCTACAATTACAACCTTGTAACCAGCCTGTTGCAACTCTACAACGGTATGAGAACCGATAAAACCAGTGCCGCCGGTTACCAAAATAGTCTGTTTCATTAGTTAACGCATTTAAAGTTTACAGTGATGCAAAGCTAAACATATTTTTGCTAATGACAAAATATCATGTACAAAAAAGCATAAAGTAAAGAAAACATGCCTCGATAAAATTACAAAACATGGCCTTTTGATATATAAAAGACGGCATATCAGCCAGTAAAAGACCGCCTTTCATTAGCTGATTTGCCGCATATTACAATACATCAAATAATTCACCATGCCGTCTTAGCACAATCACCGGATGGTAAAGAAGAACTTGAATCGATAAATTCAGGATCAAGAATGGCGCAAGGATATTGCCGCCATTACGAAAATTAATACAAAAAAGAAAAGTGTCTCAGTACCCCAGGATTGTCTCCGGTACCAAAACACTTTTCCATAATAAATATTTACACTATATCAGTTCAATCCGAACAATGCCTTCAAGCCTCCGTCGACACCTGAAAAGCCCATAAAAGCAAGACTCAAAAGACCTGCCGTGACAAGAACTATCGCCATGCCGCGCATACCTTTAGGAATACTTACCATGGCAAGCTGCTCACGTATACCTGCAAAAATAATCAATGCGACGGCAAAACCTACCGCTGTTGAAAAAGCATACACGACGCTCTGTATTAACGAATACTCCTTCTGGATAACAAGAATCGCAACGCCCAATACGGCACAGTTGGTGGTAATCAGCGGAAGATAAATGCCTAATGCCTGATAAAGCGACGGCGAAACTTTCTTCAATATAATCTCCACCATCTGCACCAAAGCGGCAATAACAAGAATGAACGCTATAGTTTGAAGATACTGCAGCCCCATAGGGTTGAGCACATATATCTGCACAAGGTAGGTCACTATTGTTGAAAGTGTCAGCACAAACGCTACTGCCGCTCCCATACCGAGCGACGTCGATATCTTTTGCGAAACTCCAAGGAACGGACAAATACCGAGGAATTGTGACAACACGATGTTGTTCACGAATATCGCCGAGATGAAAATCAATAAATACTCCATATATTACGCCTTCTTAAATCTATTAACTATCGCTATCAAAAATCCGAGAGTGATAAACGCTCCTGGAGGTAGAATAAAGAGAAGCATGTTGGCCGTCTCGGGTAAAAGCACCATGCCAAATATTGAACCCGCACCAAGCAGTTCGCGAACGGCACCGAGCAGTGTCAACGCAATACTGAAGCCAAGACCTATTCCGATACCGTCAAAAAGGCTCTCTATCGGCCCATGGCTGCACGCGAACGCCTCGGCTCGTCCGAGAATGATACAATTGACCACGATAAGCGGTATATAAAGGCCAAGTGTTGCATAAATTGCCGGTACATATGCCTGCATAAGCATTTGCAGTATCGTGACAAACGAGGCTATGACCACAACAAACACGGGTATTCGCACCATGTCCGGAGTCAAATTCTTTATCAAGGATATTACCAGGTTGGAGCATATAAGCACGAACATGGTAGCCAGTCCCATAGACATCCCGTTCATGGCTGATGTCGTTGTAGCCAGCGTAGGACACATTCCGAGGAGAAGTACAAACGTAGGATTCTCCTTTACAATGCCGTTGATTAATATTTTAATATAATTCATGATAACATCTGTTTTTTAATTATTATGTTTCCCCGTAGCTCCTGTATGTGCGTCAACAGGCAGCGACTTATAAGCCTGGTAGGCTTGGTTGACCGCCAACAGGAATGCTCTGCTCGTTATTGTTGAAGCCGTTATCGCATCAACCGTGCCTCCGTCTTTTGATACGGTGAGATTGTCAGTTGCCGGATGTTTCCCTACAATACATCCTTTACCATCCTTCTGGAACCACTTATCGGCTTTTGCGCCAAGTCCTGGAGTTTCTGAATGCTGGAGAATAGTATATCCCAAAATCTTGCCTTCGTTATCGAAACCGACCAATACCTTCAAGTCTCCACCAAAACCTCCAGATGTACTTTCAACAGCCGCACCTAAAGGCTGCTTGTCAGGTCCAACGGTTTCGTGTATAACGAAAAGCATTTCCTTACCCGCCACGTTTTGCCTTACGGTATCATCTTTCGCAACGGTCAGTTCCACACCACCCATAACAGACTTTATGCCATCGGCAAGAGCCTTTTGCGCCTGCTGTCTTATGGGCGCTTCCGTCACATGGTTTACATAAGCCAGGATTCCGCCCGTTATCAAAGCTACACCTACCAGAACAACAACCATGTTCGTTATCGTTGATTCAAGTTTCTTCATTTTCCACCCTCCTTGTTTACTGTTTCACCAAAACGCTTGGGTTTCACATACGTGTTAATCAGCGGTGTAAACGCATTCATGATAAGAATAGCGAAAGACATACCTTCTGGATACGCTCCCCAATTTCTTATAACAACGGTAAGAAAACCTATTGCGACGCCATATATTATCTGACCTTTATGCGTCATCGGTGAAGTCACATAATCTGTTGCCATAAAAATGGCGCCAAGCATAAGTCCACCACTAAGCAATGTAGCAACTGGATTGGCGTAAACAGGGTTTGCAAGATGCAGCAACCCACTGAAGACAAACACCGTGGCAAGTATGCTTACAGGGATATGCCAGGTTATTATTTTCTTCCATAACATATACGCCAAGCCTATAAGGAGCGCTAAAGCACACACTTCGCCTATCGCTCCCGCTCCGTTGTTTAAACCTGGATCACCAAGTAAAAGCGACAAAGAGTCAGGAAGCTTGTCGAGAACAGACGCATCTCCGCTCTTTATTGCGGCTTTCATTATACTTAACGGTGTTGCCCCTGTCTGTGCGTCTACGTAAGACGCAACCTGTCCGGCTATCGGCCAGGAAGTCATCTGTACAGGGAATGATGCTAAAAGAAAACAACGTCCGACCAACGCAGGATTAAACGGATTGCATCCCAAGCCTCCGAAAGTCATCTTTCCCACGCCAATTGCGACTAAGGCTCCTATTATAACAATCCATACAGGAATATTTGAAGGTAGGTTGAAACCAAGAAGCAATCCCGTCAATATAGCTGAACCGTCAGTAATCGTAGGCTGGCGCTTAAGCATATATTTGGTTATCGCCCATTCAAAGAATACACAAGCAGCAACGCTCGATGCGCATACTATAGCCGAACCGACGCCAAAATACAGGAACGACACAAGCAATGCCGGCACCAAGGCTATAATTACACCGTACATATTGCGCTCAACACTATCCGTGCCATGCGCATGCGGCGACAATGATACTATCAGTTTATTCATCTTTAATTCGTTTGCAATTTCTTTAATTGTAATTTATTTTTTCGCGTTACGCGCCTTAATCAAGCCCATAACGGTACTCTTGCCAAGACGTATGTTATCAAGCATTGGCCTATGGGCAGGACAAGTAAACTGGCATGAACCACATTCGATACACGACGTAACTCCTGCCGCCTCAACTTTTTCCCAATCATGCAACGCACTTGCAGTTGCCAACAAATATGGTTCCAGTCCCATAGGGCATGCGCTTACGCACTTGGCACAACGTATACATGGTTGTGCTGGCTTACGCTTTGCTTCATCACCGCTCAAAATAGTTACACTATTGGTTCCCTTACAAATAGGAACCTCGACTGAAGTCAGCGCCTTGCCCATCATAGGGCCACCAGCCAACAACTTATTGTCGCCCTCCGGCATTCCGCCGCATTCATTGATTAGGTCTATCATAGGAGTACCCATGCGTACGAGAAAGTTTGCCGGGTGGGCAAGTTTCTTGCCTGTAACGGTGGTATAACGCTCAAACAACGGCTTGTTTTTCATTACTGCCTGATATACAGCATATGCCGTTCCAACGTTCTGTACAACAGCCCCTACATTGACGGGGATGGCAGGCGGAGCTGGTACTTGACGGCTTATCACTGCGTCAACAAGCTGCTTTTCGCCACCTTGAGGATATTTCTTTGCCAATGGAACAATCTCAACATTGGGATTATCTTTGGTCTTCTCCTCAAAAAGCTGTATCGCGGCAGGCTTGTTTTCCTCAATACCAATATATCCTTTGTTTACCTTTACTGCTTTCATCAGCAGGTCTAGGCCAACAAGGATTTCGTCTGCATGTTCCATCATGAGCCTATAATCCGAAGTGATGTAAGGCTCACACTCCACACCGTTCAATATAACACACTCGGCCTTGGCTGTAGGTGGAGGGCACAACTTTATAAATGTGGGGAAGCCTGCGCCTCCCATACCGGTGACTCCGGCTTTCTTCACACGCTCAATTATTTCCTCTGGTGTAAGTTCTGGATGGGCGTCCAAAGTCTCAAGTTTATCCGAGCGGTCAATACTTTCCTCCCACTCGTCACCCTCAACCTTAACAATTATCACCGGCTTACGGTATCCAGTCGCGTCGATGACTTCATCTATCTTCATAACTGTGCCCGAAACCGACGAATATACAGGTGCAGAAACAAATCCTCCAGCCTCTGCCAACAAGGTTCCGACTTTTACCTTATCGCCTTTCTTAACTACAGGTTTTGCAGGCGCTCCAATATGTTGAGAAAGCGGAAATATTGCCTGCTGTGGAAGCTTTGCCACCTGAGTAACCGACTCAGAAGACAATTTATTTTCCTCTGGATGTACTCCGCCTATTCTAAAAGTTCTGAGTTTCATGCTTTTACCTCCTCTTGCTTGAGTTCTACGTCATCTTTCTCCACGTCACTTACAACGGGTTTGGCCTTCGGCGCGGGAAAATTAATGGCCACGATGGCATGTGTAGGACAGACCTCAACACACTTTCTGCACAAACGACACTTGTCGGGGTCAATATATGAAAGATTGCCCTGTATTATTATTGCACCGAATTTACATTCTTTCTCACACTTTCCGCAACCTATACAAGCGGCTTTACATGCCTTCATCGCTGCGGCTCCCTTGTCTTTATTGACGCAACGTACATAAACACGGCGGTTCTTCACGCCCCGCTTACGCAATTCGATAATATGGCGAGGACAAGCATTCACACATGCACCGCAGGCCGTGCACTTATCTTCATCAACCTCTGGCAATCCTGTTTCATCATTAATCTTGATTGCTCCGAACGAACATGCGCTGACACAATCACCACAGCCGAGGCATCCATACCCACATCCAGTTTCGCCGGCTCCGCATGAATTCATTGCCGTACATGTACGCAACCCGCTGTATTCAGCTATACGTGGACGTAATTCACACGTCCCGTTACAGCGGACAACGGCAACTTTAGGCTCGGTATTGGCTACCGCCATACCCAATAAATCGGCAACCTGCCCCATCACCTCAGCTCCTCCAACCGGACAGTAAAGCCCATCGAGCGAACCGGCATCGGCACCTTTGACCAAGGCTGAAGCCATGCCCGAACATCCGGGATAGCCGCAACCGCCGCAATTGGCACCAGGCAACAATGCCGTCACCTGTCCCAAGCGAGGGTCTTCATACACAGCAAACTTCTTGGAACAAACATATAGCACCACAGCCGACACCAGCGCAATGCCTCCAAGAACAGCCACTGCAATCAAAATAAAGTTCATAAGTTTTGTAATTTGTTTTAGTTATTGTTATTTGATTTTATCCCCACATTAATAATATATTTATTCGCGCTCGATGCGGAACGACAAACGAGCACGGATTTTATCACGGCACATATATATAATAAAGTAATATGGCACCAACGAACCAAGACTTGCCAATGCCGCATTGACTTCATTGCCCGTCAACGACATCACGGCAAACAACACCACAACCAACAAGAATAACGGAACGACAGAACTAAGCAATACGGCAAAAAGCCCTGAATTCTGTGAGGCTATGACTACAACCTCATCACCAACTCTATAGTCATGGCCATCGCATTTACCGACGTCAATAATCTTTTCTTTACTTTCTGACGCATTACAATGTCCTGCAACCTTGCATGAAGCACACGCTGAAGTCTGGATGATTCGCACCTTTATGCAGTCATCCGTTATTTCGTCAATTATGCCTTGATGTTTAATATTCGCACTTATGTTGTTCATGATGGTTTTGCAAACTCGAGTTTGCAAATGCAAAGGTAATATTATATTTTCAAAGTAAGCAAGAAAAAAGAAAATTTTATACAAATAATTACGATTTTAACGTTTTTCCGTAACCACAAAAACAATATCCAGCCTTAATGTTCTATTTATGTGAATGCCGAAAAGTTTTCAGGTAAAGCAATACTATAATCCTACCAACAAGAAAAAAAGAATGGTAGCATAACACGTTAAACGTCAACCAGTTAGACAGAACACATATTCTTTAAATAAAAAAGACTGTCTATCGGCGATGAATTCACGGCCTTTTCGTACCGTATAGACGGCCTTTGGAACATCTAAACACGGCCTTTTACATGCTTGGCAATAAAGACACATTCAACATGTAAGAAAAAAGAAACAGGTTTTCTATATCCCCTGTTATACAAGACGGCTCATGATGGTTCGTCATATCATTCTTTACTCATGGCAAACGGTTGTAAAAACATTTGCGTAATCCCATACCGGCAAGCAAAAAGTAAGTATGTAAGCTCCACAACCGGCCACAAGACAAATTTTACATGATTATCCATTGCTTGACGCCATAATACACCAATGCACTGGACATGAACCGACAGGCACTTCAAACATTACTTTAGAAGTTCATCAAGAAACTTGTCAAGATCTTCATCAAGTCCTTTCATCAAGTCGCCACCGATAATCTTAATATCGCTATCCACAAGATATAGCTCAGAGACATGCTCACGTTCGTCTGTCTCAAGAACAAAACTGTACGGTTTCAAAATGCTCATGTGCTCAACATTATCCTGCATACCGCTTATTACCGAACGTATTACGTCGGCAGCATTATCATAAAAATCAGTAGACGTATCGTTGATCCATTCACCTATAACACATCGTGTTATCTCGTTATCGTTATCGTCAAATGCCATAAGCTCCCCACTGTCCTGTGCAAGACTCAGGTGTATGTCTGTCATGACAGTAGGCTCCTCAACAGGAGGAAATTTCTGGGCAATCTTCCTGATGAACCGTTCGATCTGTGTTATCGTTGCTTCACTCCACCATTTTATCAGCGTTTCATAATCAGCCCAGTGCCGTTTACATTATCCATCTCTGCATGTAATTTATGCAGGCCCAATACAACTGAGGCACGCAGTAATCAAGCCATCCGTTGTTCACCCACATAAGCACATCGGCGTACAAATCGTCATAATTCTGAAGGCCGTTGGTGTTGCTGCCCATCATTGGGTCGCTTTTCTTATTGCGGTAAATGCCGAATGGCGACACTCCGAACTTCACCCATGGCTTCACTTCGTGTATCGTTTCATAAAGCTGTTTCATGAAAAGGTTGACATTATAGCGACGCCAGTCGCCAATATCCTTAATCCCGTTACCATAAGCGGCATATTCCCTGCCATCAGGTATCGACTGCCCGGCCACGGGATACGGATAAAAATAATCGTCTATATGCAGGCCGTCAACATCATAACGCCCGACAATATCCGCCACCACCTTACATATATAATCACGGTTTTCAGGCAAACCCGGATTCAATATCAATTGCCCGTCATACGCAAAAACCGTTTCAGGATGCCGTATGGCCACATGAGTGCTTGCAAGTTCGCGCGTGGTCTTGGTCTTTGCCCTGTAAGGATTTATCCATGCATGAAGCTCCATTCCACGCTTATGGCACTGTTCCACCATCCATGCCAACGGATCCCAGTAAGGCGAAGGAGGCTGTCCCTGCCTTCCTGTAAGGAACCGGCTCCATGGCTCGAGTTTACTTTCATACAATGCGTCGCACTCCGGCCTCACCTGAAATATTATCGCATTCACTCCACAAGCCTTAAGCCTGTCGAGCTGGGACGCAAGCGTTGCCTGCATCTGGCGCGTACCCATGCCCAGAAACTGTCCGTTTACACACTGTATCCATGCACCCCTGAACTCTCGCTTTAGACGGTTGTCCGCATACCCTTGAATACCTGACAACAAGAGCATGCCTACGGCAAGAAATAACCTTAAACGGCTATGTACATATATTTTCATACGCCAAAGTTACAATGTTTTGTCCATTCAGACAAATATATATTAATAAAAAGTGGAATTAACACCTCAAAACGGCCATATATTCAATACTTATTTACTAACAACTGTTAAACATTTCAATTGTGTGGGCACACATTAAATTTGTAAAAATAAATCTTTAATATTATTTGGTTAATAAAAAAAAAGTACATATATTTGCAATCGTTATCCTGAAAACAATCTTTTTACCTTAAAAAACTAATACCTATTGAAGATATGCCAATGCCACTGCATACTTCAATGTCGCATTGGTAAGAGCCGTTGTAGATGTGTTAGGAACAGCACCAGGAATATTAGCCACGGCATAGTGTACAATTCCGTCCACATCATAAGTAGGCTCACTATGTGTTGTTGGCCGGGACGTCTCAAAACATCCACCTTGGTCTATCGCTACGTCAACAAGTACCGTACCTGGTTCCATAAGCTTCAACATATCGCGGGTTATAAGTTTCGGAGCTTTGTCACCGGGAACAAGGACAGCGCCTATCACGATATCCGCATCCTTGATTTCAGTAATTATGTTATTAGTAGAAGAATAAACCGTATTGACGTTAGCAGGCATATTTATCGACAAATCATGCAACAATGGTAACGATATGTCTGTAACGACCACATCGGCTCCCATTCCAGCGGCAACCCTTGCGGCAGCTTGGCCAACTACACCTCCGCCAAGAACGACAACCTTGGCAGGACGTACCCCTGGCACTCCGCATATCAACTTACCCTTGCCCCCTTTGGTCTTTTGCAGATAATGCGCTCCGTTTATAGTAGCCATACGGCCGGCAATCTCACTCATTGGCGTCAACAACGGTAATGAACCGTCTGACAATTGCACAGTCTCATATGCCAGGCATACTCCACCGCTTTTTACCATCGCTTCAGTAAGTTCACGACTACATGCAAAATGGAAATAAGTAAACACGAGTTGCCCGTTACGTATCAGACCATACTCAGGCTTAATTGGCTCCTTTACCTTTACTATCATTTCTGATATACGGTACACGTCCTCAATCGTCGGCAAGATATTGGCACCTACCCCAATATACATCTCATCAGTAAATCCACTGCCCAAACCGGCTGTTGCCTGAACATAAACTTCATGACCGTGCTTTACCAGTTCTGAAACACCCGCCGGGGTCATGCCTACACGATTCTCGTTGTTCTTAATTTCTTTTGGAATACCGATTTTCATAGCTTGAAGTTTTTTGGTTAATAATTATTGGATTTTGCAAATATACAAAATTTTCCGTTACACATACATCCCTAATAAAAAAATTGCTTCAAATACATATAAAAACAATAAATCCTGTCATATTGTTACATATGACAAGATTTATCTCATTCATAATCATCAATAACCGAATTTATAAAGTCCATCATCGGTTTCCCTACTTTCAAAATGTCAACGATACCGTCAAGCCATCCGTCACCTTCGAAAAAAGAATCAGACACGCCATGCCAACAGCAATAATCTTTCATCCGCAAATATTGAATGAACTCATAGTCTCTCGGAAATCCTGACGGAGCAGTCTTTAAGTTTTCAAGACCAAACCCTTTCGCATCATCCCATGTATTTTCTCCAGGCCTTCCGAAAAATTTAATAAAACGATTATCCTCAACAATACTACGCCATTGGTCTATGTTCGCCATTATTTCATTTCTACATGACGTTAAAATGTTAGTTGGCAACCAATAATTTCCACAAGAGACAAGACAATGCCCAGGCTCTAAATGAATATAATATCCACCGTGAAGCGCTTTCTTGCCATGAGCTGCGATGTATGCGCCGAGATGTGTCTTATAAGGAGATTTATCTGAAGAAAAAACGAGTATCCCTGTAAAACCTGTAAGTAGTATCTTTTGTAGTAAGATGTTTAACAGATGGATCAAATTCCGCTATTCGGGCAATAGCCTTGCTTATACCATCCTCAAAATCACTTTTAACAGCCTGATACTCAGACTTGTTTGCAGCGAACCATTCACGGTTGTTGTTCTGCTTTATACCGCTGAGAAAATTCAAGATTCTTTGGGCCTGCATACCTTCATAATTATTAAATCCTAAACTCGGTAATTCAATATCACTCCAGCTTGGAACCTTCCATCTGTTTCGGACAAAACGATTCGAACTGGCATTTATCACAATGTGGTGCACGGCTGGTGCAAACATACCGTCCATGCAGCAATAACCAATGATGCGCATCTGCAACCATATCCAAAGGGATATTCCTCATCAGTTCCTTCTCTACCTTCAAAGGAGTGTCACAACTCTTAGGAACAAGTCCTAATCTATGGCTGACCCTGAAAACATGTGTATCAACTGCTATCACGGAACGTCCAAAAGCAACAGCCTGTATTACGTTAGCCGTCTTCCGCCCAACTCCCGGCAACTTCATCAGGTCATCCATTGTATTAGGTACCTCGCCTCCATACTCAGCCATAAGCATTCGAGACATTTCAACTAAATGACGCGACTTTGAGTTCGGATACGACACACTCTTTATCAACTCATATACATCATCCGCCTCGGCTGCAGCCATTGACTTTGCATCAGGATAACACTCGAACAGTCGCGGAGTTATCATGTTCACGCGTTTGTCAGTGCACTGGGCACTGAGAATGACAGCGACTAACAGCTGATAGACACTGCCAAACTCAAGCTCAGTAGTTACTCTTGGCATTTCTTTACTGAAATACTCAAGAACAAAATTATATCTATCCTTCTTTTTCATCCCCGTCGCCTGCATTCGCGGGATTATCAAAATCAGTTATCCCATTGCTCACCAGGATATCATACCACTGCATCAGTTTTTTTATGTCACTGTCATGAACGCGATCACGGTCATACTCTGGTAAGACATTCGCAAAATAATCACGCAACTCCTTTGAACTACATTTCTTATAGTTCAAGGACAAAGCCTTCCCGTTTTCTCCTTTAAAAATATTGGCAAATACTTTTGTAAGGGGAATATCGTCGGATTCTGTATAAATTGCAATGTCATTCAAACTTGTAACACTATCACTTGCGAATATAGGAAGACGTTTATGAGTTTCGTCAACCTTTTCAACTATTAAGTTTGTCTTACCTCTCGATACGAGTTTGTAAAGTCCCGGCTTTCCTGAAATAGAAAGAATTGTCTGTTCCATTTTATTAAAATAATTTTACTACTTAGATTTATATTTTATTCAAGATATCAATTAAACTTATACTGAAATTATACCAAAGAAGCGCAAACCCTATCGACTTGGATTTCAAGATTTTGAATACCGTCATTCTCAATTATAAAATCGCTACGGCTCATCACTTCTTCTTGCGGCATTTGCCTTGCTATCCATTCAAGAGCTTTTTCCCGTGAAATCCCGTCACGCTTTATAATCCTATTAACTCTGGTTTCAAGCGGAGCTGTAACACAAACAACCCTATCCACCAACTTGTCAAAACCACTTGAATACAAAATTGCACATTCCATCCATGTATATCCAGAATGGATGAAATCATCTGCCACAGCTGGATGTACAATGGAATTAATCTTATGGGCATGTTCATCACTTTCAAGCAAATAAGAGGCAAGTACAGCCTTTTGTAACACGCCATTAAAATAAACGTTTTTACCTATAATTTCGGTCAATGCTGCTTGCAGTTCCTCTGATGTGGCCATTATGCGCTTAGCCGCCCTATCACAATCATATATCGCAACGCCACGCTTTTCAAACAAGCGGCAAACATAACTCTTGCCACTACCAATGCCTCCAGTCACGGCAACCTTAATCTTTGCCATATTACTGCTCCTCTATCAAATAGTCCACCTGGTCAACATTTATTCTTGCATTGCGCACTCCATGTGGAACAGAACGCAAATAAATATTGCATTTCTCAGACGGATTATCCACCACTTCATTATAGTCAGCCACCACCTTAAATAGTTCCGGACGAATTGAACGGAACATACTGGCCCCAACCGTAAAGGTTACTGTGACACGTGAAGGGAAGGTACGTAACACCTTACCTTCAGGCATATTAACAGCAACTATGGGCACTTCACATTTTTCCTCGGTAAGAATATCCGGACAAATAGAAATCTTTACCTCTTCCGGAACATACTTCACTCCTTTCACTTTACGCAAACCCACATTCTTTATTAAAGTATCCGTAAGATTAGTGACATTAACCGGTTGGGTATTAACACTCTTAATACTATCAAGCATTTCACTGCTTGCATATATATCCACCGAATCCGGAGAAACAAACAGCTTTGACACATAATAACTTTGGCCTGGAACAATACGGCCCAACAATTTAATAGGCACACGTTTCTTTAAGCCATAGTTGAAAAAATACTCAAACTTATCGGGTGTCATGCCGATAACCTGTGTCGAATTGAACAATTGACGAGTTATCATCTTCTGCAACTCTGAAGATGGTAACACGCCTGAACCTGTTTTCTTCGCATAATTCTTGAACTTCACTTTCACAGGCTGTATCTTGTTTCCATAAATATACGCCAACAAAGAGAAGCCCTTATCGCGAACAGTAATTCTTACATTAGTCGTCGTATCGCTTGTAAGCACCACGTTTTGCGGTATCTCAACAAGCTGTACCGGGACATCCAATTCCCGGTCGTATGTCTCGTTCAAGACCATAAGAAGCCAAAATGTTCCACTTAAAACCAAAAAGAACAAGAAAATCAAGAACTCCCTATTCACCCAACTGAATAGGAAGTTCCTCGTTAGTTTTAATATGTGAAACAATTTTGAGTCGCCCATTATTTGTTTTGTACATTTGCAGCGCCCATATTAGACGCTACGTCTGCAAATACGTAATTCTTGTCTACACGAATAACGACTCCTTTAGAAATTTCTATGTCCACAATATTTGTCGTCAGATCTATCTTCTTTACAACACCGTAAATACCTCCTCCGGTTACGACATTAGTTCCTTCTTGAAGGCTGTTTTGGAATTTCCTTATCTCCTTCTGCCTCTTCTGCTGAGGACGAATCATAAAGAACCACATGATGACAAATATTGCCACCATAAAAATAAGGAACATGCCACTGCCTCCTTGTGCGCCCTGCTGTGAGGCCAATAAAATAAATGTGTTCATTTTCTGTTAAATATAATATTGATGATTATTTCTTTCGTGTCTTTTCCCCCATCGGCTTTAACAGGACTCCCGAAGATATTAGGTAACGTGCAATGGCGTCAAGCATGCCATTAATATAACCTGAACTCTTTGGCGTGCTGTATATTTTTGCTAAATCAACATACTCATTAATGGTTACGTTTATAGGTATATTGGGGAAATTCAACATTTCGGCAATAGCAATCTGCATTATAACCACATCCATGTAAGCGAGGCGGGAAAAATCCCAATTACGTGATGTCTCGCTCATATAACGCTGATACTGGTCGGCGTTCAAGATCGTTGCACGGAATAATTTTCGGGCAAAATCCTTATCGTCTTCATCCTTGTATTCAGGTAAAAGCTCTTGCTTTACGCTGTTTTCCGGTTCGAAGCGCTTTATTGTCTTCAATACAAACGTATCGACTATCTCCTTATCGTCATTCCAATACAAGCTTTTTTCCTCAAGAACGGTATCCAGCTCGTCATTATCCATTATAAGGCTTTTATACAACTTACGCCAAACCTCACGATCAGCCTCATACGAGCAGTCGTCACTTTCTATATAATCTATATATATACGGCTTTGAGTTATTTGTGAATATAACTTTCTAACAAATTCAATATCATCATCCCATGTCTGCTTTTGGTTTGCGATAAAATCACACAATTGTTTGTTCTCCTCAAGCTGGGTCGCGAATTTATTATCCACAAATTTACTCGAAGGCAACGGCAAGCCTTCACGATTTGCCTTGGCAACTTCAACATCATAGTATTTCCGAGCCTCTTTTGAGACTGCTACTATCAGCGCCAACAAATAATGATACAGATGATAAGCCTTTGAAAGACTAAACAACAGCTCCTTTTCTGCTGCATCCAAATTTCGGTTTCCGTTTTGATAGTATGCATAGGTTAACTGGACTATCTTTATTCTAATCAATTCCCTGTTAATCATTACTCAATGTACATTTTCTACTTTTACGTTGCAAAAGTATGCAAAAATTAATTTATCTGCAAGAAATTCAGTATGTTTTTATCCGTTTTTTTTGTAATAATTTGTGTGTTAAAATAAAAAGTAATAAATTTGCACCGCTTTTTCAAAAGCATCACGTGAAGAATCATTCCGTGTGATGGCGAATTAAGCAACATTAATAACTTAATTTAGAGTAACACACATTATGAAAGAAATTGATGTAAAAGGCCAGAAAAGGGTTGAAACAGGCAAGAAAGCTTCAAAATTGTTAAGAAAAGAAGGTCTTGTACCTTGTAACCTTTATGGCGAGAAAAAAGACGAGAACGGAAATCCGGAAGCAATGTCGTTCGCTGTTCCGACTAACGAGTTGCGTAAAATCGTCTACACTCCTCACATTTATGTAATCAATCTGATTATTGACGGAGAGAGTCACACTGCCGTACTGAAAGAACTCCAGTTCCATCCTGTTACAGACACACTGTTGCATGTTGATTTCTACGAGATTAACGACCAGAAGCCTATAACAATCGGCATTCCGGTAAAACTTACAGGTTTGGCTCAAGGTGTGCGTGACGGTGGACGTATGAACCTGTCTGTACGCAAGATCAACGTTACAGCCAAATACCAGGATATACCTGAACATCTCGACATCGACGTTACAAGCCTCCAGATTGGCAAGAGCATTAAGGTCGGCGACCTGCATTTCGAAGGACTCGAGCTCGCTACAAGCAAGGATGTTGTCGTATGCTCAATCAAGGCTACACGTAAGTCTATTGCATCAGCAAACGATGCCGCATCTGCTGAATAACGACAGGCGATAATGGACAAATATTTGATTGTTGGTTTGGGCAATCCAGGCGATGAATATGATGGAACCCGCCACAATACAGGATTTATGGTATTGGACGCCTTCGCAAAGGCGTCCAATATTGTTTTTGAGGATAAGCGTTACGGATTTATATGCGAGACAAGCCTGAAAGGACGGAAGGTGATCCTGCTAAAACCCACCACGTACATGAACCTCAGCGGAAACGCCGTAAGATACTGGATGAACAAAGAAAACATCGCCTTGGAGCATCTGCTTGTCATTGTTGACGACTTGTCACTTCCGCTTGGAGCACTGCGTCTTAAAGGCAAAGGCAGCAACGGCGGACACAACGGTCTGGGCAACATACAAAACGTCATCGGAACGCAGCAATATGCAAGGCTTAGAGTCGGTATCGGCAATGATTTCCCAAAAGGCATGCAAGTTGACTGGGTTTTAGGAAAATACGATGAAGAAGACATGAAAGTCCTCGGTCCGAGCATAGACTCGGCTGTAGATATAATAAAAAGCTTTGTCTTAGCCGGCCTCAACATAACGATGAACCAATTTAACAAGCACGCGAATGGCAAATGATACTGCAAGAATAGATAAATGGCTCTGGGCCTCACGGATATTCAAGACGCGCTCAATAGCCGCTTCTGCATGCAAGAACGGGCGTGTAACCATTAAAGGTGTTAACGTCAAGCCATCACATATGATAAAAACCGGCGACATAATAAGTGTAAAAAAACCGCCCGTAACCTATTCATTCAAGGTGTTGCAATGCATAGAACAACGTGTCGGGGCAAAACTTATTCCCGGTATATATGAAAACGTAACTGACGCAAAGCAGTATGAACTTCTGGAAATGAGTCGGATAAGCGGTTTTGTCAACAGGGCAAGAGGTACCGGAAGACCTACCAAAAAAGAACGTAGAAGTCTTGACGCGTTCATTGAACCTGCCATGTTCGGATTTGAAGACGACGATTATGATGATGACACCGATTCTAACGAAGATACCGATTATTGACTGTAGCCAACCTACTTTTTTATCACGCACCTATTATTTATCCTGAGCAACATGACCAATATTGCGATTTTCGTTTCCGGCAACGGAACAAACTGTGAAAACATAATAAAGTATTTCCGTAACAAAAAGGACATCAACGTTTGCCTGGTAATAAGCAACAAAGCCGATGCCTATGCCTTAATACGCGCCGCAAAATACGGTATCCCATCCAAAGTACTGACGAAACAGGAACTTTATGATGAGGAAAACACAATGAAAATACTTGAAACATATAATGTCAATTTCATCGTGCTTGCAGGCTTTTTGCTCATGATACCAGATTTTCTCATCAACAAGTTTGACCATAGAATCATAAATATACACCCTGCCCTGTTACCGAAGTTCGGAGGAAAAGGTATGTATGGCCATCATGTACATGAAGCTGTTAAGGCTGCAGGAGAAACAGAAACGGGAATAACCATACATTACGTAAGCAACGTATGCGATGGAGGGGAAATAATCGCACAATTCAAGACAAACCTATCGCCCACAGATACAGTTGAAGACATTGAGGAAAAAATACACATTCTTGAACAACAGCATTATCCACAGGTAATAGAAAATACCATTACCGAAAGAAAATAGACAAAACGCAGATACTCAGCAACTTGGTAATACGCCATGTATTACCTCACAAAAAACGGCATATTGCGTAACCAAAAGACACCTTTGACATCGCAATATGCCGTTAATCATAACATCATTTACAGCCACTTAGCGCCGGCACTCAAAACAAACTTTATCTTCTTGTTCTTCGGAATCGAAGGCTTAGCCCATTCTCCCTCACCGACAAGTATAGTAACACTGCTCCCTGGCTCGGCTGCATCTATTGCGCTTTGTAAATCAAAATACAATCCTGATCCGTCGTTTGCCACAGACATATCATAATGCCTAAAATAATCCTTCAACTCTGGCACTTCATCCGCCACAGCTTCGGCTAAAAGTCCTGCTACTATATATGCGCCGTAGACATTATAATGAGTATTGTCTTGCCTCCCGTCAGGCAAGTATTCCACCTCACCCGGCCTGTACCACATGTGCAATTTCTTTGAACCATCCGGTCCGAGTCCCTCCTCCAAATCATGAGTTATCTTGTTGGCATCAACAAAAGGAACGTCCAACTCCACAGCTACATTACGCGGCGAAAGCAAATATGCTCCATGAGTATCCACCAAAGTGTCACCTTCAGCAAGATAATTGGATGAATTGTCACGCTTGTCATCATCTTCAACAGCAGTCTTGCTGTCTGCAAACGTGCGCCTTACCACACTATTGAACAAGACCGGTATTCCCCCCTTGAGACGGGTCTCATTAACAAATCTGCGCAAATTGTCATCAAAAGACGTTCCAGGGTCCGTATGGCGCAAGGTGTCGGCTTTCTCGTCATTATGCCCGAATTGTATGAAAACATAATCACCCGGCCTTATCTGTTCAACGACCTTTTGCCAATGTCCCTCGGCGATAAAACTTTTTGACGACCTTCCGTTCAACGCATGGTTGTTGACGATGACATTATCCGTAAAGAAATTCTTGAGCATCATGCCCCATCCTCTCTCAAGTTTACCGCCACTGACATCTTTATTGGCCATAGTTGAATCGCCAATCATAAATATCCTGAGCTTTTGTTCACTTTTGAAGGCAGATAAAACCAGTATGCCTGCCACAGCCAAAAATATATACTTAACGAGTCTCATACCTAAACCTTATTTCTCATTGCAGATAATCGAGACAAGCTCGTCTGCGTCAACAAGTTTCTGTTCACCGTCAACCATATTTTTCAACGTAATCTTGTTCTCTTTCATCTCGTTTTCGCCAGCAAGAGCGACATAACGTATTTTGTTATTATTGGCATAGGCCATCTGCTTTTTCATCTTCACTGCATCAGGATATATTTCCGTTGATATCCCGCACGAACGGGCTTTTGACACTATGGGTAAACAATATGCAGTCTCTCTTTCTCCGAAATTTATGAACAGAAGCTGCGTTCCCGATACAGCATTGTCTGGATATAAATCCAACGCATTAAGCACATCGAAAATTCTGTCGGCTCCGAACGAAATACCTACACCACTAAGGCCAGGCATTCCGAATATACCAGTAAGATTGTCATAACGCCCTCCGCCGGTTATACTGCCTATCTGTACATCCATAGCCTTAACCTCAAATATCGCTCCCGTATAATAATTCAGGCCACGCGCTAATGTCAGGTCAAATTGCAACTCATTTTCGAGACCTAAATTCTTAAGCACGCCAAAGATGTAACGCAACTCCTCTACACCCTTTTGTCCAATTTCCGAATCCTTGAGCAGACCACTTATTACGTCTAACTTTTCTTCATTACTACCAGACATGGATATTATCGGCTGAAGTTTCTCTATTGCTTCGGCACTTAGGCCGTCTGCCGCTAATTCCGCATTAACGTTGTCTATTCCGATCTTATCTAATTTATCAATAGCAACCGTAATATCCACGATTTTATCAGCCTCGTTTATATATTCAGCTATTCCTGTAAGAATCTTACGGTTGTTAATCTTTATCTGTACACGAATACCAAAACGCTTGAATACAGTGTCAACAATTTGCACAAGCTCAATTTCGTTCAGCAAAGAGTCGCTTCCTACAACGTCTGCATCACATTGGTAAAACTCCCTGTAACGTCCCTTCTGTGGACGGTCTGCACGCCATACCGGCTGAATCTGATAACGCTTGAAAGGCAATTGTAATTCATCACGATGCATTACCACAAAACGTGCGAAAGGAACAGTCAAATCATATCTCAATCCTTTCTCACAGAGTTTTGACGCAAGATGAAGCGAATCACCATTCTGCAACTCATTATCGCTTAATTTGCTTAAATAATCTCCGCTATTCAATATTTTAAATAGCAATTTGTCGCCTTCTTCTCCGTACTTTCCAAGCAAAGTCTGCAATGTTTCCATAGCTGGAGTCTCTATCTGCTTATACCCATACAAAGCAAAAACTGACTTAATCGTATCAAATATATAATTACGCTTTGACATTTGTATAGGTGAAAAATCGCGCGTACCTTTAGGTATTGAAGGTTTGTTCATCTTTATTGAGAATTAAATAAAAACGTAGATTAGAGATATTCTCTATTAAATTAATATCAATAAAAGCAATTAAAGAAATCAAGGATTATGCCATAAACAGTAAATATGCCATCTCCTTGATTTCTTCATTTTAACGATAATTATTTCCTTATAATCGTTTGCTCACGGTCAGGCCCAATAGATATTATCTTGATAGGAGTATCCAACTGGGCCTCAAGAAATTTGATATAATCAACAAACTCCGCTGGAAACTCGTCTTCACTCGTCATTTTTGTCATGTCGGTGTTCCAGCCTTTCAATTCTTTATAAACGGGCTCTATATCATGCTCTATGTCAAACGGGAATTCTGTTATTTCCTCGCCATTACGTTTATATGCCACACATGCCTTTATTGTATCAAAACCATCAAGCACGTCGCTCTTCATCATTATAAGTTGTGTAACTCCGTTTATCATTATAGCATAGCGCAAAGCAACCAAGTCTATCCATCCACATCTACGCTCGCGCCCCGTAACGGCACCGTACTCATGCCCCAACTGACGAATCCTTGCACCTGTCTCATCAAACAGTTCAGTCGGGAACGGCCCTGAGCCGACACGTGTACAATAAGCTTTCATAATGCCGTAAACTTCACCTATCTTATTCGGGCCTATACCCAATCCGGTACAAGCTCCCGCACAAATTGTATTGGATGAAGTGACAAAAGGATAACTTCCAAAGTCAACATCAAGCATCGTGCCCTGTGCGCCTTCGCACAAAATGCTTTTACCTTCTTTCAAGGCATTGTTTATTGTGTGCTCGGAATCAATGACATGGAACTGACGGATAAAATCGACCCCTTCCATCCACTTTTTCTCAACATCAGTTATATCATAATCAGTATAACCCAAAGCCTTCAGCATTTTTTCATGCCGTGCCTTGTGGGCTGCATATTTTTCCTCAAAACCATCAAATATATCACCGACACGCAAACCATTACGCGAAATCTTATCCGTATATGTAGGGCCTATGCCTTTACCGGTTGTACCTACTTTATCCTTACCCTTAGCCATTTCATAAGCAGCATCAAGCAGTCTATGGGTCGGCATTATAAGATGAGCCTTTTTTGATATATAAAGTCTTTCTTTCAATGGATGCCCTGTTCGTTCAAGGTCTTTTGCCTCTTCCATAAAAAATCTGGAGCTATAACCACACCATTACCTATAATGTTGATTTTACCTCCCTGGAATATTCCGGAAGGAATACTTCTCAACACATATTTTTCACCTTCGAACTCAAGGGTATGACCTGCGTTCGGACCACCTTGAAATCTAGCGATTACATCATATCCAGGAGTAAGCACGTCAACGACCTTCCCCTTGCCTTCGTCGCCCCACTGCAAACCTAACAGCACATCAACTTTGCCTTTTTCCATATTCATTATAATGTTTATTCTTGTTTGTACTTTCTTTTCTTTTTCTGACGGGTCAGCATGGCTTGACACGTACTGCATGTACCATAAATATATACAGAAAAACTTTCCTTACGAAAGCGTTTCAGATGTATACCGTCCAAAGTTTCCGCAATTTCAGGAATCTTCACCTCCATTACCTTACCACAAACAGTACATACCTGAACACATCTGTTGTCACCATAACATGCTTTATAACGCATACCGTCATATAAGCGCTGACAAACAACCAAGCGCAATGCCAACAATAATTTTATTGTATTATAAAGCGTGGCACGGCTCACGGGGAAATTCATCTCCTCAAGTCGACCACTTAAATCCTGCAAGGAAAAATAAGAAGTAAAACCATACACCGCTTCCAGTATCGCAAACCTTTCTGGAGTTTTGCGACAATTGTTTTGTTCAATATAATTGTCCAAAACCTGTCTTGCGGCTTCGTATGAATTACCTTTCATTCCTCAACTTGTCGTATCGTGTTACAAAAATACAACAAAATCCCGTATTAGGTGCCTATTATATTAAAAAATATCCAAATCGTATGATTTAAATGCCGATTTCAATATTTTATTATGTCCTCTATCCATTTGGCCAAAACGAGTCAAGGCATTAACCACAGAATGCCGAACAGAAACATTCTCATCACTCAAAGTGGCCTGAGCCTGGTCTATAAATTCATTTATTTCCCGTTCACTAAACTCCACATTCTTGGCAAATAACCGTGCAAGGACATTGTATCCGCAAATCACTTCATTCACCTTATCTGCTGCTAACCATCTTAAAGCATAGTTCTTTGCATCATCCAAATATTGAAACAAATTGAAAGCGAGCATCTCTGCTATTTCCTGATTAGGAATCTGACTTATCCATAAATCAACAATATCAGGCTCCATCTCAGACGGTGGCATGATCATCGTCGCCAATATTTTACATTCGCGAATATTCTCTTTCCATAATTCTATGGCAAGATTATAATCCTTGCCATATTCCTTAGCAATAATTTTTAGCAACGGAAGTCCTATTCCCCAATTAATTTTATACCCTAACCCTTTGTCGCGCATCGACTGTGACGCGACACCATTCATCTGCAATCTAAAACTTGCTTTTATTTGCTTGAGCTTGTCTTGTGTATCCTGCTCCATTTTCTAAACCAGCGTTGAGTAAAACTTGCTATAACGCAACATTTGTTGAGTATAAGTCTCTGAATAATCCACACAAATATCTATTACATTACCTGCATCGTCTGTAACAGGCAACAAGACTGGATTTATGAAACCTTTGTAAGGTGGGATTCCTAATCGTTCATATCTTGTAAGTATTTCATCATGAAGAATCGGATCTACTTTCACTGCATATTTCTCAACCAAATCTTTAGCAGATAAATAATCGCCTTCACTTTTTTATACGCTGGATTTCCGCAAGTAGACATCCAAACAGAACTCTTAGCTTTTCATAATCATTTATACGCACAAAAGTCTTGCCGTTATTGCTTACCAGCTCTATGACATTATCGTTTTTTCCTTGTTCATAACACCATCTGGCTATAAGGGCCCTATCACGCATATGCGCTTCTTCTATATCATGCCCATTATTTATACGTGCCAACTGCGTCAGCATGCCGTTCATTATATACGAATAATACCCGGCCTTATATGCGTCTTTGTCCGGTAAAAGTCCCAACTCGACCATTTTTACATCAGCAGAATAATATAACCCGAATAAATCAGCACGTGCCTCTTCTATCGTATTACCATATGCCTTTAACGCATCAGGATCTACGCCTGGCAACAATTGACCGCTGCCATGCCCAAGGCATTCATGTAGATCTGTATGAATAACATCACACAAATCACCATATTTACGGATCATATCTTTCGTTTCTTCATCTATAACAAATTCATCATCAAAACCGTTTCCACGTGCAGCTTCGTTATATGCTGATATAATGTTACTTATCGTCACACTCTTACTACCGTGGACAGCTCTTATCCAATCCGCGTTAGGAAGATTAATGCCTATTGCCGTTGACGGATACTCACCACCCCCTAACATTGCCGCACAAATTACATTCGCTGATACACCGTTGACTTGCTTCTTTTTAAATCTCGGATCTATTGGCGAATGATCTTCAAACCATTGGGCATTCTCACTTATTACCTTTGTTCGTTTAGTTCCTTCAATGTCACGATATTCAACAAGACCTTCCCATGTACCCTTAAGTCCCAACGGATCGTCATAAACTTCTATGAAACCATTGATGAAATCAACCAACGAATCTTTTTCTTTCACCCATTCAATGCAATATTCATTAAAATCACGCAACAGACCTGATTTATAATAACTTATCAGCAGTTCTATTACATTTTGCTGTTTATCGTTTTCCGCTACATTTAACGCTTGCTGAAGCCAAAATACAATTTTTTCTATTGCTGCGCCATACTTACCGCCCACCTTCCATACACATTCACTGACCTTACCATCGTTCTTGACAACAGTAGTATTAAGTCCATAAGATAACAGATCGCCACCATCTGTTTTTTCATGGAGGCATAATAATCCTCAACCTCTTTTTGGGTAACGTTTTCGTAAAAATTGCATGCTGACGATTGTACCAAATCAACATCTGACTTCTTGCAAACTTTTACGGGATATACATCAGGATCAAAGATAACAGGAACAAGTGTATCGCACAACTCATCTACAGATTGTCCGTCAGCCAAAGGCAGCACACGACAATCCAATGACTTTACAGCATTTATAAAGAACTGAGGGGTAAAACCCGGCTTGAATTTGTCACTTCCATAATGGTGGTATATTCCATTTGAGAACCATACACGCTTCAAATAAACTTCAAAAGCCTTGAAATCATCAGTTTCACGAGAACCCTCATAATTCATATACACGGCTTCAAGAACACTTCTTATAACAAGATTGTACTTACCAAACTGGTCAAAAGTAATATCACGGCCGAATAAAGCAGCTTGTGACAAACAATATACGAGTTTCTTTTGACGCAAAGACAAAGAATCAAAATTCTCCAAACGGTACCGTAACATCATGATATCAGCAAACCGTTCATCCGTGTATTTGAAATTATCAGAGTTCATAAAACGTATTTATGGATTTTTGGACTATTTCAGTTTTTTGTATTATCAAGCTTATACTGCCTCGGGGTCAATCCAGTGTATTTATAAAATGCCGCATAAAACGACTGTCGATTAGAAAAGCCGACCAAATCGCTTATCTCCTCCATACGTAGTTTGGCATAACGCTTATCGGCTAGCAGCAATTTGGCATTATCAACCCTGTATTTATTCACGAGCGATGTATAGTTCATATCAAAACAAACATTAACCACAGCTGAAACATAACGCGTATTCGTATGCAAATCTTCAGCTAATCTTTTTGCCGAATATTCCTTATCCTTATATTTTTTCCTTTTCAGCAAAATACTTATTATCTGCCCCTTAAGCTCATTCATAAGTTTGGGATTAACAAGGGAACGGTATACAGCCTCCTTCTTGTTACCATAATTAATGTTATACTTAGTCATACCTGCCTCCTAAAATCAAATCTTTTTACTCTAAAACACACAAACAAACCGGACAACGACAATTCGCATCATCCAATTTGCGACTTTTACCTATATGCAAAGGTAATATTTTTTCGACAAATTGGTTTATAAAACAAAGATTTTAATATAAATTGCATTTACCCTTTACGGATAAACTACAAAAAACACCTTATTCGACTAATTTACCTTCTTTCTCCAAAGCATTCCAAACTGAATAACGTGCCTCATTATTCATCATCTCAATCTTTTTGAAGAATTCACGCATGGAGGTTCTGTGTGAATCTGTTTCGTAAGGACAAAGCTTCACTTGCTTCTCATAGCCTTTATTAACGGCAAATATACGCAAGTCTTCCTCAGCCTCAAGACACAACGGTCGGATGATGGTTATCGGCATTTTTCTCATCTTCAAGCACACAGGCATCGTGGAAAAACTGCCTTGAAAATAGAGGTTCATCATGGCTGTATGTATAATATCATCCATATGGTGTCCCAAAGCTATTTTATTACACCCCAACCTTTGCGCCATTACAAATATTTGCTTACGCCTGTTCCACGAACAAAGGAAACACGGGGACTTACGATTATCCGTAGAAGAATCAAAACCTGTCGTAACGCAATGGAACCTCACTCCTCGGTTTTCACAGAAATCCCGCAAATAAGCCTCGTCCGACTCATACTTTATGTTTTCCATCCTTATATGCAATGCATCAACGGTGAATGACGGCTTTCGTATTTCCTGTCTTTTAGACAAAAGCTCAACGAGGCATAACGAATCCTTACCACCGGACAGACCAATAAGTATATGGTCACCATCAGTAATAAGCTGATAATCATAAATCGCTTTTTGAAAGCGACTTATGATTTTTTTCTCAAGTTTTTGTTCACTTGTGAGTAATGGCATTATGCAATCTTAAATCATTTATAAAAAGCCTTACTTCATAAATACAAGATATACCGCACAAATGATTAATAAGAATGCAAGTATGTGATTCCAGTGAAGAGTCTGGCCTTGAAATAATATATTGATAATGACAGCGAACACACCAAGACTGATACATTCCTGTATTACCTTCAATTGAATCAACGAGAATGGACCTCCGTTACCCGTAAAACCTATACGGTTGGCAGGTACCTGGCAACAATACTCAAAAAAAGCAATACCCCATGAAAATGCGATAACGCCTATCAATGGCCATTTTGCAGATATTCCCGAGGTTTGCAGCTTTAAATGCCCATACCAAGCAAGGGTCATGAAGACGTTGCTTAGTACGAGCAATATTATAGTATAAAGTCCGTTCATCTTACGTTTATACCTTGTAATTGTTTATCCATGTTTGCGGCAGCACGGCGACCGTCACCCATGGCGAGTATTACTGTCGCGCCACCACGCACAATATCTCCACCGGCAAAAATCTCTGGACGCGAGCTTTGCATTTCTTCATTGACCACGATAGTGTTCTTTCTACCAAGCTCCAAATCCTTTACTGATTTGGGAACAAGTGGATTAGGGGATACTCCGATGGCCACGATTACCTGATCAACATCTATCGTAACAGTCTTCCCTTCGACAGGTACCGGACGTCGGCGGCCTGATTCATCCGGCTCACCAAGCTCCATAACCTGCAAGATTGCTTGCTTCACGGCTCCGCTTTCGTCCGCAACATACTCTATCGGGTTATGCAAACACAAGAAGTTAACACCTTCCTCCTTAGCATGTTTCACCTCTTCGATACGTGCTGGCATTTCAGCCTCTGAACGACGGTAAACAATCGTCACGTCCGCACCGAGTCGTTTCGCCGTTCGGCATGAGTCCATGGCGGTATTTCCGCCACCGACAACTAAGACTTTCGTTCCTATATTAAGAGGAGTGTCTGTCGTAGGATTTGCCGCATCCATAAGGTTTACTCGAGTCAAGTATTCGTTAGACGACATTACGTTAATCAAATTCTCACCAGGTATATCCATAAAATTAGGCAAACCTGCACCCGAACCGATAAAGATTCCTTTGAAACCGTTTTGCTCAAGCTGGTCTACGCTTATAGTTTTACCTATAATACAGTCTGTCTGGAAATGCACGCCCATCTTGCGCAAGTTATCTATCTCAACGTCGACAATCTTGTTAGGAAGACGGAACTCAGGTATTCCGTACTTAAGCACACCACCAATCTCATGCAATGCTTCAAAAACATAAACATCATATCCACGCTTTGCCATATCTCCAGCAAAACTCAATCCGGCAGGTCCCGAACCTACAACTGCAACTTTCATGCCGTTAGAAGGAGCAAGGGACGGAACGGACATATTACCGCTTTCACGCTCAAAATCCGCGGCAAAACGTTCAAGATAGCCTATAGCAACAGCCGGCTCATTCATCTTAAGATGTATACAACGACTCTCGCACTGTTTTTCTTGCGGACATACACGGCCACAAACAGCAGGAAGTGCGGATGTATTTTTCAACACTTTTGCCGCAGCCAAGAACTGTCCTCGTTCAATATTCTTAATGAAAGACGGTATATCTATATTTACCGGGCAGCCTTCCATACAAGTTGGTTTTGCACAATCAAGGCATCGCTTTGCCTCAGTAAGAGCCATCTGCTTGGTCAGCCCCTTGTTCACCTCCTCATATCTCGTCGTTATTCTGTACTCCGGCGACAATTCAGGCATATTCACCCGTGGTATGGACATACGCTCCTTAGGCTTCATTGATTGTCTTAACGCCTTTCGCCAGTCTGCGTTACGGTCAATAAGCAACTCAAGAGGTTCATCGGTCGGCGATACGTCCATCTTCAAATCTTCAGCAGCCATACTGCCACCAGTATTGGAATGTCCTGAATTAACGGAAGCGAGGTGTTCCTCGAAATGCTCCATCTCTTCCTGCTCTGCACGCTTAAACGTTCCCATTCGCTTAAACATCTCGTCCCAATCAACGAGAGCGCCGTCAAATTCCGGGCCGTCTATGCACACAAATTTAGTCTTACCGCCAATTGTCAAACGGCACGCGCCACACATACCGGTACCGTCAACCATAATCGTATTAAGAGAGACATCTGTCGGAATACCATATTTTTTTGTAAGCAGACAGCAAAACTTCATCATCACCGGAGGACCGATAGCAAAAACTTTATCGACATGCTCCTGATTAATAAGCCTCTCAATACCTACAGTTACGACTCCTTTCTCTCCATACGAACCGTCATCGGTCATGATTATAGTTTCATCGCTATTAGCACGAACCTCGTCCTCCAGAATCACGAGTTCCTTGCTTCGCCCTGCAATAACGGACAAAACTCGATTGCCGGCAGCCTTGAGAGCCTTGACTATCGGCAACATGGGAGCTATTCCCACTCCACCTCCGGCACATACCACTGTACCGAAATTCTCTATATGCGTAGGATTACCTAAAGGACCAACCACATCAGTGATATAGTCGCCTACATTCAACGAACAAAGTTTTATCGAAGAAAGGCCAACCTCTTGCACAACAATAGTGATAGTGCCCTTGGTTACATCTGCATCAGCAATGGTCAACGGCATACGCTCGCCATTATCACCAACCCGCACTATCACGAAATTGCCGGCCTTACGGCTTTTGGCTATTAGCGGAGCCTCAACCTCAAAGAGGAATACTTTTTCCGAAAACTGCCTTACGTATTATCTTGTTCATATATATTTTTAGTTGACGAGAAAACAAAGGAATAATCACACACGTAACGAACACGCAAGGAACTCCCGTTGTCGGTTATTCCTTGTTTATCCGTCGACATGCCACCAGCCAAATGCCTGCAAAATATATTAGAAATTCTTATCGTCAAGCATTTCGAAGCCACAATATGGCACGAGCACTTTCGGTACCCTGATACCCTCTGGTGTCTGGTTATTCTCCATAATGGCAGCCACGATACGAGGCAAAGCCAAAGCCGAACCATTAAGAGTATGGCACAACTCTATTTTCTTGGTCTCGGAATTACGGTAACGGCATTTCAAACGGTTAGCCTGGTAACTCTCGAAGTTGCTGACCGATGATACCTCAAGCCACTTTTTCTGAGCTGCACTATAAACTTCGAAATCATAACAAATAGCAGAAGTAAAGCTCATGTCGCCACCACAAAGGCGTAATATATGATACGGAAGCTCCAGCTTCTGGCATAAGCCTTCTACATGGGCAAGCATTTCGTCCAAAGATTTATACGAATGCTCCGGCTTGTCAATACGCACAATCTCGACCTTGTCAAACTGGTGCAGACGGTTTAGTCCACGCACATCCTTACCATACGAACCGGCTTCACGACGGAAACAAGCCGAATATGCGCAATACTTGATGGGCAAATCCTTTTCGTCAAGTATTTCGTCACGGAAAAGATTTGTCACCGGAACCTCTGCGGTAGGAATAAGATACAGGTTGTCCAGGTTACAATGATACATCTGTCCCTCCTTGTCGGGCAACTGCCCCGTACCATACCCTGAAGCTTCATTCACTACGTACGGAGGCTGTATCTCCATATATCCGCTCTTGCGGGCCTCGTCAAGGAAGAATGCCTCAAGCGCCCTTTGCAGGCGTGCCATTTTACCTATATATACAGGGAAACCCGCACCGGTGATTTTAACACCAAGGTCAAAGTTTATAAGATTGTATTTCTTGCACAAATCCCAATGGCAGAGTGCATCCTCCGGCAAGTCAGGAATATGCCCACCTTCCTTAATAACAACATTATCTGAGGCATCCTTGCCTTCCGGTACGTCGTCATTTGGTACATTAGGAATGGTACACAACAGCTCGGTCAAACGGTTCTGTATATCAGACAATTCGTGTTCGAGAGTCTTGGCAGCCTCCTTTAGACCGGCCACCTCAGCCTTAATCGTCGCAGCCTCGTCGGCCTTGCCTTCTTTCATGAGCTGGCCTATACGGGCAGCCATCTTCTTACCCTCCTGCAGATTCTTGTCGAGCTGCTGTTGAGTGGCACGCCTCGTCTTGTCGAGAGCCAGCACGTTTTCAATAGCCTCCCTTGCTCCGTTGAAGTGTTTTTTCTCCAATCCTTTAATTACATGTTCAGTCTCTTCACTGATAAGTTTAAGCGTAAGCATATCTTTATGTTTTAATCAAATTTTCATTATACATTAATTATAGCATACGGTGGGTATAACCTACCTGAACATTTCCGCCATCGAAGTATTTGTAAGCCAAACATCTCCATCAATATCATTACTGACGGTCCTGTCATATTACACACTACGTTTTCGTCCTGCAAAAATACAAAAATATTCCTTACGAGTGTACATATAACGGCAAAAATCCCAATTCTCGCTTGAGAATCGGGATTTTTGTTGTTTGTTTGGAATAAATAATTAAAAACTCTTTTTAGGCTTCCGTCTCAGGGATTACTGATACCACGCTCTTATCCCTACGGCCTTTGTGGAAATTCACAACACCGTCAACCAGTGCGTACAACGTATCATCCTTACCTATACCGACGTTCTTGCCAGGGTTATGCTTCGTACCACGCTGGCGAACGATAATGTTACCTGCGATACACTTCTGGCCGCCCCAGATTTTAACGCCTAATCTTTGAGAAGCTGACTCACGTCCGTTCTTAGAACTACCTACACCTTTTTTATGTGCCATTTTCTGTTCCTCCTGAATTTAAGCGATTACTTCCTTGATTTTTACTTCGGTGAACTGAGCGCGGTGACCATTCTTCTTGCGGTAGTCCTTTCTGCGCTTCATCTTGAATACGATGACCTTGTCACCCTTGACAAGAGGATTCACAACCTCACACACTACTTTGGCGCCCTCTACTGTCGGCGCGCCTACTTGTACTGAACCTTCCTTGTCGACAAGCAGTACCTTGTCGAACTCAACAGCCTGGCCTTCCTCCACGTTCTTCATGTGGTGGACAAACAGCTTCTTACCAGCTTCAGCCTTGAACTGCTGACCGTTAATCTCTACAATTGCGTACATTAATATATATGTTAAACGGGTTTTTCCGTAAGGCGTATGGCCACCTGCCACAACTTGAATCGGCCTTTGCGGACTAAATCGGCGGCAAAATTACAACTTTTATTCGAAACACCCAAATTTTATCAACCGAAATAATATAAGCATTAAGTAATTTTGACACGGCAAACCAAAACTTTCTATCGTTACATTCTTGTCTTAATGCCTACAGATTTACACATACAGAAATTAAGAATACAGAAATTTTACTATATGCACCTATCCACAACCGATTTGCAACATGCAATTCCGAATAAAATAATTGAATGGAATTACAAAATTTTCACGCTTACATAAACAACAAAAATGGAATGAAAAACAAAAAATCCGAAACAATTTGTCAAATTACAAATGTACACAGAAAAACTGAAAGTAGAACGGTAAAAGGACTTTCTTTCGTATAACGGCATAAGACAAACGGCATATTGAGTAACAAAAGACGGCCAACAGAAATGTAAAAGGCCATGTTTTACAATGCGAAAGACCACTATTGACAAGCTAAAAAGCCGTCAAAAAAGCACGTTTAAGCCGTTAAAAGCATGCGTTTGGACGGCTTTTACTAATATTACCGAGTACAGCATATTGCACAAATGACAATGTACTACGCTTAATTTCATTGTTGTCAACGCATTAGCGTTGCACACTCAAAATGGAGATATTTACGACCGGAAATTTATAAGTCGCAAAAACGCCCAGTATTTCATCCAACGAAAATCAATATGAAACCATTAGCGACAAATTTATTGCATTACGTAATATCCGCAACACGCCTCACGCAACGAGACTCATTGTACATAAAATTAGTTAAAACGTAAACTGTCGAAGCGAAAAAACAGGCATACACGGCAACCGTTTCGCCGAAAAACATTATCTTTGCAGATAGTCTGCGCCGCGAAAGCGCTTAACAATCAAACATTTAACAAAAACACAATATGTTGAAAACTAAATCCGTTATCCTCTCCATACTGTTGCTCATGGCCGGTGTACAGTCACATGCCCAAGTAAAGAACAAACGCGCCAAAGGCAAACCTAAAACTGAAATGACAGTCCAACAGGAAGCGGCCCAAGAATTATACGAAACGATGTTGCTCTCGACAGCGCAAGTAATGTTCATAGACAGCATAGTGGTTGACTCGGCAGACTTCATAAGCCGGATACCACTCAACCGCGAGTCGGGACGTATCGGCACCACAGCCGACATTACAGGTGACACGGGACAGGCTGGCGGCGCTGCTTATATCAATGAATTCGGGAACAGGATGTACTTCTCAACCGCAGGCAATGACAGGCATTACGCCTTGTATTCTACGGACAAACTGGGTGGCGAATGGACTGCGGCAAGGCTTATCGACGAATTCGGAAACGAATTTGAGGACGTAAGTTATCCATACATGATGGCAGACGGAGTGACATTGTATTTTGCGGCAAAGGGTAAGGAAAGCCTTGGCGGATACGACATCTATGTAACTCGGTACGACACAGACTCTGCCCGCTTCTATCGTCCGGAGAATGTAGGGTTGCCATACAACTCTACAGCCAACGACTACTATTGCGCAATAGACGAATTTGACAACATTGGATGGCTCGTGACTGACCGCCACCAGCCTGCCGGCAAGGTTTGCATATATACTTTTGTACCTGCCGATACACGCACGGCCTACGACGTTGACGCTATTGGCGACGAAATGTTACGAAGCCTGGCCGATATCAGGTGCATTGCCGACACTTGGACCGACAATGCCAAATTGCAGGCTGCACGCAACCGAGTGAAAAACCTGCAAACAAGAAATACTGACATCAGTACGAACCGCATATCGTTCGTTGTCAACGACAACACCGTATATAATGATATCAACGATTTCAAATCACCCACCAACCGTGAACGCTTCGGAAAGCTACAGCAAATGAAAACAACTGCCAGAAATATGGATGAAAAGCTTGAAGCACTGCGCCGTACATATTCCACAAGTAACGCAACAACAAAAAAACGGTTAGCCGACAACATCATGACAGCCGAAAAACAGCTTGAGCACCTTGATGCGCAAATACATGAAATGGAAAAAGAAATACGAAACGCTGAAAACCTGAACATGTGAAAACACGATCGCTTCCTACATTAATAAAAACGCGACAAGGAATAGGCGGATAGCTGCATTTCTAATCCATCATTACGCTCTGCAAGCGTGAATAAATGACATAGGATTGTTGCTTCAATCCTCTATTTATAAACTCATAAACCAATAGAACTATGGTAAAAAGATATTTCGCCGAATCAGAACTGATAATCAATCCTGACGGCAGCGTGTTCCACCTGCATGTGAAACCGGAACACTTGGCCGACAAAATAATCCTCGTAGGTGACCCGGGGCGCGTAAACCTTGTAGCCTCACATTTCGAGACGAAAGAATGCGAAGTGGAGAGTCGCGAGTTCCACACCGTAACCGGACGTTACAACGACAAACGCATAACCGTAACGTCGACAGGTATCGGCTGTGACAATATCGACATAGTAATAAATGAAATGGACGCCCTCGCCAACATAGATTTCAACACACGCACGGAAAAAGATAAATTGCGCCAACTGGAAATAGTGCGCATTGGCACTTGCGGCGGACTACAGCCATACACGCCTGAAGGTACGTTCATTTGTTCGGTCAAGTCGGTAGGTTTCGACGGATTGCTGAACTTCTATGAAGGCCGCAACGCAGTATGTGACCTGGCGATGGAGCGTGCCATGCTTAACCACCTTGGCTGGACTGGCAACATCTGCGCACCGGCGCCATACGTCGTAGACGCCGATGCCGAACTTGTTGACCGTATAGCTGGCAACAATATGGTGCGCGGCGTGACGGTAGCATGCGGCGGTTTCTTTGGACCACAAGGCCGACAGCTGCGCATTCCGTTAGCCGACCCAAAACAGAACGAGAAGATTGAGAAATTCGAATATAACGGAATGAAAGTCACCAACTTCGAGATGGAAAGTTCTGCACTCGCAGGACTGGCACGTCTTATGGGACACAAGGCTACTACATGCTGCATGGTAATAGCTAACCGTGTGACACAAAAAAGTGACACAGGATATAAAAATCACATAGACAACTTGATAAAACTTGTTCTCGACAGAATATAACATGAAATGAAAAGACATATCATATTACTAATATTCGCATTGTGCGCAATGCATCAGGCTTTCGCACAATACGATTTTCTACGCCCGGTAAAAGACTCAATACCGGGCGGCTATGATTTCTGGATTTACACTCCGCAGGATTATTACTACTCGTACGACAGCACACCAGTTATTATCTTCCTGCATGGCCGCAGCCTATGCGGCAACAACCTGAACAGGGTAAAACGTTACGGGCCGCTGGACGCCATAGTAAAGGGACGCCAAATAGAGGCTCTTGTAATAGTTCCGCAAAATCCTGGAGGAGCATGGAATCCAAAGAAAATCAACGACGTACTCGAATGGACAAAAAAACATTATGCCATGGACTCCACACGCGTATATGTCATGGGCATGAGCCTCGGAGGCTATGGCACACTTGACTTCGCCGCTACATATCCAGACAAAATAGCCGCAGCAATGGCTTTGTGTGGTGGTTGCTCATATAACGACGTCAGCGGACTTGGAAAACTTCCTTTATGGATAATGCACGGAACAGCTGACCGTGCCGTTCCTATAAAGTATTCAAAAGTAGTTGTCGAGTCATTGCAAAGAGACAGAAACGACAAACGCCTGAGATTCACGTGGATGAAAGGTGCATCCCACGGCGCATTAGCAAGAATATTTTATCTGAAAAAAACATACGAATGGCTGTTTTCGCATTCACTGCTTGATAAAGAACGAATGGTTAACACTGAAATAAACATTGACAAAAGCGATTTATCAGACGCCTATGACGACATGATAACAGGAGCTCCGGATCCTGAAATCATTTACGACAAGACCATTTACTAAGCGGCATGATGCGTATTGAAATTAACAAGATGTAAATTTTAGTACAAGAACGGATATAAAAGAATTTTTATCAATATAAGTACATAGTAAACAGACAGGAGACAACAGTTTATCGGAATTTTATTTCTTTGATTTTCATAAGGCACTTATTACCATTAAGTATATTAAACAACAAAAAAGCACGCAAGAATTTGCGTGCTTTTTTGTTGTTTAATATACTTAATTACAATTAGAAGAACATGTAACGGTTATCTTTTACATTAGCTTTAATGTAAAGCTCCTGCATGAAGTTGCCAGCATACTGCATCACTTTTTGGCGTTGACGCTGCTCATACTCCTTGGCATTGTACTTAACCGGACGTGTCTTTTTGTCTGTTACCTTGAACATATAAACACCTCCGTAACCCTTTACAGGCTGCGCACAGAACTTTCCTTTTGCGATAGCCGATACAGCACCACTAAGTGCAGGCTCGCTCATTCCGGTAGCCTGAACAAATACAGGTGCAGCAAACGTAACCTGATTTACTGTAGAGACCTTAGCGCCTTTAGACTTTGCACCGTTGACATCCTTGACACCCTTAACTTGTGCCATAAGCATTTCTGCCTTCTTGTCACGAATAACCTCGCTACGTACATAATTTTTTACGTTCTCGTCATCCAAAGTGCGATAGCCTTCTTTATTTATCTTCGTAAGTACAACAACCAACAGACGGTCGTTCTCTCCACACTCATAAAGTGGAGAAACTTCATTCTCCTTAGCCTCAAACAGCCATTTCATAGCTTCACGAGTATCACTTATACCCACGAGATAATGCTCTGAATTACGAACGTCAGCACGCTCACGAACCGTAAATCCATACTTTGAAGCATTTTTCTGCATCGCCTCAAGACTCTGATTTTCGCTAACAAACTGGCTGAACTTGTTGTATGCGTCTGAATATGTATTCTTTGAGAACTCAATAGGTTTCTTTATCACTGCAGCTACATACTTATCGGTCATAGCTCTACGGTCAGTTACCTGAAGTATTATATTTCCTTGCGCCATCTTAATATTTTTGGTCTCGTTCACTCCCAAAGTATTAAGAGACTGGATGTATGACTTGGTATCATTATCCATTGACGGCGCATTTTGATATTGTGCGGAAGTTATCCAATTCTTAGCGCCTGTCTGTCCATACTTCTTGGCAATAGTTTCAAATTCCGCCCCTCCTTGTAATGCTGTATAAATACTGTCTGCACGCTTAGCAGCCTCATCAGGCGTGGTACCCATAACTTGAATTGCCCTAAACTGTACAGAATCAGGCATTTGAGTCTTAGATATCAACCTTATTATATTCAATGTGTTATCTATCTTGTTCTCCACAGGAGTGGTTGTTGAGCCCACAGAAATAGAGTCAAGTTTTGCTGCAATGTCTGACGGGAAGGCAGACTTTGTCTGCGGTATTCCCAAATAAGGAACGGTCGAGCCACTCTTTCTTATGACACCTGAAGGATCAGCCGTATCCCTAAGAGCAACCATATACTCGTTAACGGTCTTGTTCAACGCCTTACGGTCTGCCTGAGACGGTACAACCTGGTAATCAACATATTTGATTGAGCGGGTCTCCTCGTATTGCTTGAAACGCGGCTTAAGTTCATCATATTTAGCCTTAAGGTCGCTTTCCGTGATTTTTACCTTATTATCATTGATTGAAGAATAGGCAAATGAAGCCAACTGTATGTTGCTTTCCTGATTCTCGTCATTATATGCCATCTGGGCTGACACAGGATTAGAAAGCAGGCAACCGGCAAAGAGAACCTGATATTTCTGTGCAAGAAGCTGCTGACGCAATGACTTCTCAACAAATGTCCAGAAATTATAAAGATTACGGTACTGATCAGCCATCTGAGGATTTGCAGCCTGAGCCTGTTTGTATTCTGCAAGGAACTGCTTTAACATGTTTGCGTCGAAGCGTCCTGTCTGCTGATTAACGAATGGTGTCTGAAGAAGCATCTGGTTTGTTCCAGCGTTAAGGACATTCTGCAACTCCTTATCTGTTACGGTTAAACCAAGTTTCTCAGCTTCATGGCTAATAATCTCAGTCTGGACAAAAGTATTCCAAACTACGTCCTTTACCTGGTTAAGCTCCTCATCGGTGAGATTGTCACGTCCTTGGGTCATCCTGATAACGTTGGTATATTCATCAACGAGTTTCTGGAAGTCCTGGACATTAACTTTGTCACCTAACACCTCGCCTACTTGCGCCCTTCTTTCATTACTTGCGGCATCGCAAGACCTGAAGAACTCTTCGGCAATAAACGCAAAAAGGCCAAGTCCTATTATTACGATAAGGATTACGCCTTTGCTTCTAATTTTTCCTAATACTGCCATTATTACAATTATTTATTTCTTTTATTTATTTTCTTTTCGGGGTTGAACAATTTAGCGCACAAAATTACAAAAAAGAATATAAAAACAATTATATTTCAGTTAAAAACTTTCTTTCATGTTGATTTTAAGCGGTTTATCCAACTTTTCCTATTGTGTTTTCCTCGCAGATGGAGTTGTAGGCAAACGCTTTTTCGCCTTAACGGTATCAGGCGCCGTCAATATAGAGTCGCCTTCACTCTCGCCCATTCCTCCCTTAACGAACGAACCTTTGGAGTTTGTGACCGTATAACGCGTCATCCGTTCGTCGCTACGAAAGTATGTACCCTCCATTTCCCTCTCCGGAGTAATGAGTTTTGAATACTTAAAACTATAAAGCTCATGCTTATTCTGGTCCCAGAACAACTCTTCACTTGAGAATCTTAATCCGTCGACAGTCCTTACCCTAACCCGTCCACGCAATTCCCACAACTTCTGCTGATCATAATAATAAGCCGTGTCACTTTGTATATAAGCCTCAACGTGAAACTTAGGGTCAAACTGTTCCAAAAAGAGTCCTTTTTCGAAAATCCAACGTGAAGGATTGCGAACCTGGTTAACTTCCCAACACTCAGCAACAATACGGTATTTCATCATTCCTGAATCGGACACAAGCGTGTTCACGCCGTATGACGTCATCATTGCCACCGAATCTCTCGGATTAACAGCAGGAGCCGTATGCTCACGCCTCTCCTCGCATGCCATCATCAGAGACACGCCACAAACTAACAATACAGGAGTCAGTTTCACTGCCAGTTTTGGGAAAAATGACGTCAATCGACTTTCCATTTCATGAACCACCGTTCGTTGAACGTAATGCCGATATTTATGCGGAACGTGTTTTCAGTAAGCAATCCGTTTGCGGCCGAGTGAACCCATTGCCCGGAGATATTCAGCACAGACCGGTTGTTATAGGCGTTCACTATTGGAATGCCGAAACCTATGCTCGCGCTGATTTCATCTGGACCGTCAATACCGTTGATCTTATAATATGAAGTAGCGTAAGAAACTCCGGCGCGGAAACGGATTCGGTCAAAGAACCTACGACTCATCTCGTCGTTGCAGAACTCTCCACCGACCGTCACTTTATAACGGTCTTTATAATAATCGTCAGTCAGCTCATACCTCGGTTCGTCATTCACGACACGATAAACCGGATATTGCAAGGAGCCCCATTGCTGGTATGAGAAATCAGCGCCCAACTTAAGCTTGTTAGCATGATTCCACATCACGCCGGCACCGAATGATGTCGGAATCTCAAGACCATTGTTTACCGTGAATGAAGCGGTATCGGCCACAGCCGTCATCGTGTTTGTCGATATGATGTTACATGTCGGGTCCGTGCCAAGTTTGTGCCCGAGCCCGTAAGTCAGTCCTATAGCCAAAGCGTTTTTCTTGTCAAGGGCAAGCTGGTATTGCAGTCCTACATCAAGCTTGTAGCTCTTTACCGAGGCCGTATAATACTTTGACAGGGTATTTATCGAGCCGTCACTGTAACTGTTGATCACGGAACGGTCAATGTCGCCCCACAGATATGAGATATTGGCTCCGACAGACAAGCCTTTCAAAAATTCCCATCCAGCGCCGAAATATACTTGATGTATACCGCCGCTTCCACTGTAAGTGTTTGTGTATGCCACGTCCCTGTCGTCATTAAGATAATCGGTTATTGCATAGTTATAACCCACATTGGTGAAAGGAACGATACCGAAACTTACTCCTACGTGTTTGAATGCACGGAAAGCTGCGACTGCATACTCGAAATCGGCGTTGTTCGCATTGATCTTATGGCCGTTCTCGTTAAAATTTGTGATTTGTCCAGACAAGCCGGCATCAAAGATAAACGTCAACGAGTCAAGCGCCGAATATGAAGCGGGGTTTATGTAATTCACCTGGTTATGTTCCCTGAAAGCCAATCCCAGACCATTCATTCCTCTGTTAAAACCGCTCGACTGCTCGTTAAGCAAGCCGAGTCCGTATTGGCTATAAGGCGAATTAGTGCCACTTTGGGCCACCGCCGGAGTGATACAGACTGACGCTAAAATGCCTGCGCCTAATACTTTTTTATAAAAACCCATCTTTTTTCTTATAATCTGTTATGCCCCAAAGGACGACAAAATCGCCTGCAAAGTTGGGGATTTTTTATGAAAATACCAAATCAATATGCGCCCTGGCAGTTAAATAAACCAAAAGTTAAGGATATTTTTCAAATACCCTACCCTACGCTCCTTTATCCAGGAGTGTGGAATGATTTATTTGCCTAAAAGGCATTTCCGGCACTCATTCCGGCATTATATACGTACTTAATGGCAGCCTATAGACAAATCTCCTGATAAAAGGAGGCCTTCTGCTGTGCAAAAGATGGCCTTCGACCGTGCAAAAGGTGCTTTTTCGGAGCATAAAAGGCCACATTTTAAAACTTCAGTAACAAACATCTGTTTTCCAGACAGTTACGGCATTATAAATAAACAAATGTATCGCATCCTGCAACATTTCGTCTAAATGCATGCCATCGTACTTTACGAGCGATTGGTTTACGGCTTGCAAAATTATTGAAAATTTTTGGAATAAACGTACGCAAAATGAGAAATATAAGCTATTTTTGCACCGTGAAATGCTCAAGATACATTCCAATAGCAGTCATTGCGTGCTCTATAATGCTGATATTCAGCAACATACGGGCGTACGCACAAGAAAAGCAATCATTTGCAGACACTGATTCTGTAAGGATAAGCCTGCTAACCTGCGCACCAGGTACTGAAGTTTACAGCCTTTACGGACATACAGCCGTTAGATATACGGATTATGGCAAAAATATAGACGTTGCCATAAACTATGGCGTATTTTCGTTCAACAAGCCGTTTTTCGTATTGAGATTCATCTTCGGTATAACCGACTACGAGATGGGAATAGTGCCTTTCGATTATTTCTGTGACGAATACAGGTCGGAAGGAAGATGGGTGTACCAGCAGGAACTGAACCTTACAAACGAAGAGAAAGCCGAAATGCGCAGGGCATTTGACAATAATTTCCTTCCCGAAAACAGGACGTACAGGTATAATTACTTCTACGACAACTGTACTACACGCCCGCGCGATATAATTATTGACAATATAAAAGGGGCAGTTGTATTTCCTGGCGCAAAAGAAGAGTATCCTTCATACCGCGAGTTAGTACACTCGATGAACGGGAACGCCCCATGGGCCCGTTTCGGCAACGACCTCCTGCTCGGCGTAAAGTCTGACAAAAAGACAGACCTGAAGGAACAACAATTCCTGCCGTTGCGGCTGATGGAAGATTTTGAGCACGCTAAAATCAAGTCTCCCGACGGCACGACAAGACCGCTTGTCATCAAGAGCTCGTACATAATACCGGCTGGCGCACAGGAAAACAACAGCGGATTTCCACTTAGCCCAAGCGCATGTGCATGGATAATTTTCGCCTTAGTAATAATTATCTCGGCATTCGAGCTAATTACAAAAAGGAAATTATGGCCGTTTGACACCTTATTATTAATATTAGACGGCTGCGTGGGAATAATAATCTTCCTGATGTTTTTCTCGGAACACCCGACCACAAGCACAAACTTGCAAATCCTCCTGTTCAATCCATTGCCTCTATTCTTTGCCTACGGCATTGCAAAACGGGCTATAAAGAAACGCTATGAGCCATTATGGAAATATGCGGCATGCATGCTGGTAATGTTCCTTATCGGAGGATTTTTCCAAAGCTATGCCGAAGGAATGTACGTCTTGGCATTATCTTTGCTGATAAGATGTGTATGGAATATTGTTTACCAAAATAGATTTTTACCCGGGAAGTGATGATAAACAAATATATAACAGCCACAATCCTGGCCGTAGTTTCAAGCAGTCTGGCTGAAGCCCAGATATCAAGGCCCGTGCCGCGACTTGTCGTCAATATAACAATAGACCAGTTGCGCACAGACTATATTGAGGCTTTCATGCCTTCATACGGCAGCAATGGCTTTAAAAAGTTGTTCCAAAACGGCGTTGTATATTACAATGCCCAATATACATTCGCCCCTGTCGACCGTGCATCGTCCATAGCGTCGATTGCTACAGGCACGTCACCGTCGCACAACGGCATTACAGGATTTAAGTGGCTTGACAAAAATTCACTCATACCGGTCAACTGTGTTGACGACAACGAGTATGATGGGATATTCACAAAGGAAAAGTCCTCTCCAAAGAACATCGCGACGACTACTATCACCGACGAACTCAAGATAGCTACTGACGGTGATGGTAAGGTGTTCAGCATTGCCATGGACCGTGATGCGGCCATCATTGGCGGCGGCCATGCGGCAGACGGCGCAATATGGTTCAACAAGGACAATATGTGCTGGTGCTCGTCGACATACTACTATAAAAAAGCTCCAAGCTGGCTCGAATCATATAACTTGTTGTACGTCAACTCATTTACAAATGACAACATCAACGCAAACATAACAAATGTAGCCCTGCAGTGCATCGATTCAAACGGCATGGGAGCAGACAACGTGCCTGACATGCTGTCACTGACATACGACGCGCAGGTTCCTATAGAAAAGGACGTCCTCAACAAGCAACAACTGCAATATAAATATATCCAACTGGACAAGGAACTTGAAAAGCTCACTACAAAAATAGAGAACAAGCTTGGCAAGCATAATGTACTTTTCATCGTTACCAGCACCGGATATTGCAACGAGAAAGAGGTAGACTACGCAAAATACAGAATACCGAGCGGAACATTCTACATGGACCGTACGGCAAATCTTCTTAACGTTTATCTCGGAGCCATTTATGGGCAAGACAAATACGTAGAGAACTGTTTTTACAACCAGATATTCTTTAATATAAGGCAAATTGAGCTGAAACGAATCAACCTCAGTGAGCTGCTTAGCCGTGCACAGACATTCATTATGCAGCTGTCTGGCGTAAGCAACGTGTTCACCAGCAAAAACCTGCTTCTGTCTTCTGGTGACAATGGCTCAAGACTTAGAAACTGGTACAACCCTAATAATTGCGGAGACATAATCATCGAAGTTTCCCCGGGATGGAAACTTCTGAACGAAGAGAATTTTCAACAATACTTATCAAAGGAAAGCACAATGCCCTTTCCGCTTATATTCTACGGTACGGGCTTTGTCGCGAAAGAAATAACCACACCCATCACTATCGACAGGGTTGCACCAACGATAGCTAAATCAATCCGCATAAGGGCGCCAAACGCATGCACGGCCGCGCCTTTATATTAACATATAATCAAACAACAGAATTAGAAAACAACGTGCGGAATGAACGGCAGAACCGGTAAATTCTGCATAAATATATCACAATCAAGAAGAAAAGAAATTAAGATAAAATGGGATTTAATAGTTTTTTAAAGTCACTTTTCGGTGACAAATCCGCAAGAGACATGAAGCAGATACAGCCTATAGTCGAACAGATCAAGGCTGAATATCCTGCAATTAAGGCTCTCGACAACGACGCCCTGCGTGCAAAGACTAAAGAAATACAAAAATACGTGCAGGACTCAGCTGCCGAACAGAAAAAAAAGATTGAAGAACTAAAGGCACAAATCGAGGATACACCTATAGACGAAAGAGAAGGCCTGTTCAACCAGATAGACAAATTGGAGAACGAGGTTCTCGAAATATACGAGAAAGCACTCAATGATGTCTTGCCCGTAGCTTTCAGCATAATGAAAGACACGGCACGCCGCTTTGCGGAGAATGATGAAGTTATCGTTACTGCCAACGACTTTGACCGAGAATTGGCTACAACAAAAGACTTTGTCCGAATTGAAGACGATAAGGCTATCTATAGTAACCATTGGATGGCCGGCGGCAACGACATGAAGTGGGACATGGTGCACTATGACGTCCAGTTATTTGGCGGAGTAGTACTTCATCAAGGTAAGATTGCCGAGATGGCCACCGGTGAAGGTAAAACATTAGTAGCGACATTGCCGGTATTCCTCAATGCACTCACAGGCAACGGTGTTCATGTTGTCACCGTGAACGACTACCTTGCTAAACGTGACTCTGAATGGATGGGACCATTATATGAATTCAACGGCTTGTCAGTTGACTGCATAGACAAACATCGTCCGAACACCCCGCAAAGAAGAAAGGCATACCAGGCGGATATCACATTCGGAACAAACAACGAGTTCGGATTTGACTACCTGCGTGACAACATGGCGATATCTCCAGCCGACCTTGTGCAAAGAAAACATAATTATGCCATAGTCGACGAGGTTGACTCTGTGCTCATAGACGATGCACGTACACCACTCATTATATCTGGTCCGGTTCCTAATGGTGACGACCAGATGTTCGAAGAGTATCAACCGCTTGTTGAACGGCTTGTTGACGTACAACGCAAACTGGCTACACAATACCTTGCCGACGCTAAACAGAAGATAACAGAAGGCCGCGAGAAAAACGACCAGAAGTTACAGGACGAAGGCTTCCTTAGCTTATATCGCTCACACAAGGCTCTTCCTAAAAACAAGCCACTCATCAAATACCTTTCAGAAGAAGGTATAAAGGCAGGCATGCTGAAAACTGAAGAGTATTACATGGAGAACAACAACCGCAAAATGCCCGAGGCTGTAGAGCCTCTGTATTTCGTTGTTGACGAAAAACTTAACTCCGTAGACTTAACTGACAAGGGCACCGACTGGCTTGCGAAACAGGTTAACGACAAAGACTTGTTCGTCTTGCCGGACATAACCACCCAATTATCGGCTCTTGAAAACGAGAAAGATCTTGACGACCAGCAGCGCCTTGACAAAAAAGACCAACTGCTCAATCACTATGCCGTACAAAGCGAAAGGGTGCATACATTGCAACAATTGCTAAAGGCGTACACTATGTTTAACAAGGACGACGAGTATGTAGTCATGGACGGTGAGGTAAAAATCGTCGATGAACAGACCGGTCGTATCATGGAAGGACGCCAATGGAGTGACGGTTTGCACCAGGCAATAGAAGCCAAAGAGCACGTAAAAGTGAAGGAGGCTACGCAGACTTTCGCCACTATCACCCTGCAAAACTACTTCCGTATGTACCATAAGCTGTCAGGTATGACAGGTACTGCCATCACTGAAGCAGGCGAATTCTGGGACATATACAAGCTTGACGTGGTTGAAATTCCAACCAACAAGCCTGTAATACGTAACGACATGGACGACCGCGTGTACAAGACAGCACGTGAGAAGTACAATGCAGTAATCGAGGAAATTGAAGCAATGCGCAACTCTGGACGTCCTTGTCTTGTAGGTACCACGTCCGTGGAAATATCTGAATTACTGAGCAAAATGCTCCAGATGCGCCATATACCGCATAATGTCCTTAACGCCAAGCTCCACCAGAAAGAGGCTAATATCGTAGCTGAGGCTGGTCAAAGTACACTCGGCAAGGTAACCATCACTGACCCAGACGGAACCACCCATACCGAGGAACGTCTGCTTGGAGCCGTAACCATAGCTACCAACATGGCCGGTCGTGGTACTGACATCAAGCTGTCGCCAGAGGTTAAGGCCGCTGGTGGTCTTGCTATTATAGGTACTGAACGTCATGAAAGCCGCCGTGTGGACCGACAGTTGCGCGGACGTGCCGGTAGACAAGGCGACCCTGGAAGCTCAGTCTTCTATGTAAGCCTTGAAGATAAGCTTATGCGCCTGTTCGCAAGCGAGCGCATCGCCAGGGTTATGGACCGTCTCGGATTTAAGGACGGTGAACGTATCGAAAGCCCGATGATTACAAAAAATATCGAGAGGGCGCAAAAGAAAGTGGAAGAAAACAACTTTGGTATCCGAAAACGCCTGCTCGAATATGACGATGTCATGAACAAACAGCGTACCGTTGTATACGAAAAACGCCGTCACGCACTTATGGGCGAACGCATTGGCATGGATATTACGAATATAATCTGGGACCGTGTGGTCGAAATTATCGACAAGAATGATTACGAAGGATGCAAGGACGAGTTCTTGAAAGTGCTTGCAATGGAATGCCCGTTTACTTTCGAAGAGTTCACAAATGAGGACCATAACACATTGGCTGAAAAGGCGTTCCAGATGTCAATGGCCGACTTCAAACGCAAAACCGACCGCATCCAGTCTGTGGGATGGCCCGTCATTAAGGAAGTATATGAGAATCAAGGCGACCGCTACGAACGTATCATGGTGCCGATAACCGACGGAAAACGAATATATAACATCCCATGTAATCTGAAAGAGGCTTACGACACTGAATGTAAAAGCGTTGTAAAACAATTCGAGAAGGCCATCCTGCTCAACACCATCGACGATTGTTGGAAGGAGAACCTACGTGCTCTTGACGAACTGCGCCATAGCGTACAAAACGCTTCATACGAGCAAAAAGACCCATTGGTAATCTTCAAGCTCGAAAGTGTCAAACTGTTCGATGATATGGTCAACCAAATGAATAATCGAATAGTAGGCGTGCTGATGAGAGCCCAAATACCGGAAATACAACGTGAGGAGGTTCGCGAGGCCGCTCCGGAGCAGAGAAGCCAGAGATACACAGAACAAAAAGCAGATCTCGACAATCCGGCACAGCGTGCCGCAGCAAACCAGGATACTCGACAGAATGCAGAGGTAAGGAGGCAACCCATCCGCAAGGATAAGTTGCCGGGACGCAATGATCCATGCCCATGCGGAAGTGGTAAAAAGTTCAAGAACTGCCATGGCAGAGGACTTGTATAACAACCATACATAAACACGACTAAGAGCCAGGAAAAAATGCATTGGCGTACAACCACGTCGGCAACAGTTTTCTTGGCTCTTGTTTTTATCCAGCAATCCCATAAACCGAAAAATATGAAAATCGACATAAACGGCCTGAAAAAGGCATTTGGAGATAAAACTGCCGTAGATATACCAACCTTTACCGTCTACGACGGCGAAATCCTCGGTCTTGTAGGCAACAACGGGGCTGGCAAGACCACACTTTTCCGCCTGCTGCTCGACCTGATAAAGGCCGACGGCGGAACGGTAACAATGACCATAAGCAACGATGAAGGAACGCAGGTGACCATCAACCCTTCAGAATCGGAAAATTGGAAACCCGTCACTGGGGCTTATATCGACGAGGGATTCCTCATCGACTTCCTCACGCCCGAGGAATATTTCAGGTTCATCGGCAAGGTCAACGGCCTTACCGACAACGAAACCGACAGCCGCGTAGCCTCCTTCGAACACTTCATGAATGGTGAGGTACTCGGACAAAAGAAACTGATACGCAACTATTCAGCCGGCAACAAGCAAAAAATAGGGATAATATCGGCATTCATTAACAACCCCCAACTGCTCGTACTCGACGAACCCTTCAACTTCCTTGACCCCACAAGCCAGAACATACTGATGCACCTTATCAAGGACTACAATGCCAAGACTGGCGCAACAATACTGATAAGCAGCCATAACCTGACACATACAGTTGAAATATCAACACGCATAGCGCTGCTCGAAAGCGGCTTGATAATCAACGACCTGCCCAACACAGAGGGCAGTGCAGCCAAAATACTTGAAGATTATTTCAACCGTTGACACCCTACACAAAGCCCGCCGACTGAAATCCGGAATGCAGACAACGGTACGTACCTTGGGATATTTGTAACCTACTCATTTAATCATAACTAATCACAAAGACTACTCTGTGTATGCGGTTAAGATGATTCTATACAACAGAACAGCGGATAAACATTAAATATACGGCAAATCACGTTGCGAAAGGCCCTATTTCGCATGCTAAAATGCCACCTTTTGCAACGTGATTTGCCGTATATTGTTAAACAGCTGACCACCAGACAATTACAGAGATATCTAGTTTACGCAGTACATCTGACTCCTTAATATTTACCCACAAATGACATGAATAACATCGACAAAACCCTGTTTTTGAAAGTAAAACACACAGAAAGTCAGACTAAATATAAAAATTTTAATTAAAAACAGCGACAAAAAGTAATTTATTGTAAATAAAATATTATCTTTGCAAAAAACAAATCAATGTTTTTCTTTATTATTAACTTAATAAAATTAATGCGTATGAAAAGTATTACAAGATGTATTGCTTTGTTGTCATTGGCATTTGCCACTGTGTCCGCAACAACGATCACGGCACAAGAAAACAAAGTAAAGAGTCCCATTTTACAAAAATTAACGGGTGGGGGGGGTAAACCTGTAGCCTTTGCCGCTCCACGGTCGGCAAAACCACTTGTTCCGGTGTTCGGAGCTGACAAATTCCGTGATGCACGATACATTGCGCCTCGAAATGAGTCCATAGACCCGTCGGTCACAATCGGTCCGACTACAAGTTGGGGCGTTATCAATGGTCCAGACAATTCTGAATGGTTGTTCAAGCAGTCGAACACCATTGAGGGATTTTCGAGTATCAGGACATCGGAGATAACGATTTACAATAATGATTATCAAGAGGTTGGCACGTTTACAATCAACATTCCCGCGGAAAGAAAAGTGAACGACATACAGGTGTTCGGTACGGTTACCAACAGGTTTTTCGATCTTGACGCCAACACATATGAGCTTACGGTATATCTCCATGAGATAGGAGCAGACTACTCACAAATAGGAACGATTGATGTATATTCGATAACTGACGGTACGCTCGTAACGTCATATTCAGCCTCAAACGCCCTTTACTACAGCACTACAGAGAATTTCACCACCTACCAGCGTTACATTTTCGTCAATCAAGAACTACAAGACGACGGTTACTATCTCAACGCAAGCGTGTACGCCCCGGCATCTTACGCCTCAGACACACCCGTGCTTGAGCATACGTTCATGATTCCGTCTGACAATCTTCAATACAGTGACGGTCCTTACCTTAATTATTACAACATCGACGGCGAGCCTTACTTCGTTGTTTCGCAATACGAGAAGCCTTACGTATCGGACTACGACGAAAACTGGAACCCTATAGCCACCGAAGACAACAATTACCTCATAACCGTATATGACAGGAACTTCGACCAGGTAAGCCAGCTGAAGCTGCCCGTTGAACAGCAGGACGGTGCACTGTACACATTCTACACGTTCGGCTTCTTCTCGTATAACGACCTTTGCCGTGGCGACTATACCGGCGACGACCAGTTCAATTTCATCGTTACACGTTACGATTACACGGTAGGCAACGATGAAGACTACAAATACGACATTCTTGTTTATGACGAATCGGCCAATCTCGTCAACACCATCGGTTCTGACCTTACCACATGGATGCAGCTCAGCGACATCGAGGGTCAGCCCAGGCAGTATGCACTCGTTCATATCGACGAAGCAAGCGAGTCAATACAAATGGTCAACGTGCCGAGTTGTGAAACAGTAGTCACATTTCCCGGCGTACTCAACGGTGACCTGCTGTCAACCAATCTCGACCGCTATCCGAAGGGTGACAGCTATCAGTATGTCATTGCTCTCGGCAACGGATACGATGACGGCAACGGCAATACGATTACGAAGATTGGCTGGTACAACCCCGATCTCACGCTCGACCACTTCGCAAACATCAATCTTGGCAGCAACGGAATCTTCGCCCAGCACTATTTCGTTACAGGTTCACTCAACCCCTATCTGTTCAACACTGACGACCAGCATGAATACATACTGATAGGAACATTTGAGAATGCTGCCGGCTCCAACGACAACATACTCTGCATAGCTAACGACAATGGCGAACTGAAATACCAGTTTGCTGGCGACGACACTAAGGGTGCCTACAATTTCGGTTATCTGAGCGGGGCTACAACTGACAATCCGAAACTGCTTGTAGGATTCATGAACGACGAGAGCGAGTTCACGCTTGATGCATACAACCTGCCGTTCAGCATGTTTGCCGGCGGAAGTGGCCAAGAAGATGACCCGTATATCATCGAAACCCCGGGCGACCTTAACCAAATGCGTAAATCACCTTCGGCATATTACGCACTGGCCAACGACCTCGATATGAGTAAATTCTACGGAAAATTCAAGCCGGTAGACGCTTTTAGCGGAGGATTTGACGGCCGTGGCAACTCTATTGACAATCTTGTCATTGACGGAAGCCAGTCAAGCACCGGTATGTTCGGAAACGCTACGGAATGCGGCGAAATAAAGAACGTAACGTTCAACAGTCCCGTAATAGATGTAGAGTCAAACAGTTTCTATGCAGGAATTGTAGCCGGTATGCTGTCGGGTGAGGCTGCTGCGATAAGCAACGTACAAGTAAACAACGCCTTGATCACAGGCGACGAGACATTCTCAGGCTACATTGGCGGCCTCGTGGGTGAAATAACCAGCAATTCTTCAGTGTCGCTGTGTAAAGTCAATAATATTACTATAAACGCTCCCGAAGCAAAAGGCGTAGGCGGCCTTGCTGGTGATTCGCGTACAGGCACGTCGTTTACTGCTTCGTCTGCAAGCGGAAGCATAACCGCAGCCAGCAATATTGGAGGTATCGTCGGATCTGCCGGTAACGACGTTACGGTAACCAACTGCCATGCTGACATGACCCTTAAGGGCAAAAACACGATAGGCGGTATTGCAGGTGAATCGTCAAGAGGCCTGATAAGCAATAACTACAGCCGAGGCAGCATAACAGCGACTGAGGCTGACCGATGGAGCGGTAACTATAACGTAGGCGGAATAATAGGCGACCTGAAAACCGACTGGAGCGGCTCAACGACTATTGTTGCGACCGGCAACCTTGCCGCAATAGAGTCTGTAACCCTTCCCGAGAATGCGGAGGCAAAGGCCGTACACCGTATCGTAGGCCGCAGCATTGCCGACGAAGAGTGGATGGAAGGCGAGGAACCGCGCACGGAAGTAGGTCTGGCCAACAACTATGCAATAGTAGAAATGACGATAAACGGCGCTACGACGACATCACAGGACGCTACCACTGTTGAAGGCGCAGATGTTGCAGGTGCCGATCTGAGCGACGACTTCTTTAAAGGAAAGCTCGGCTTTGCATACGGCACTACTGCCGAAGAGCCTTGGAAGGCAACGGAAACAGCGTTCCCGATACTGTTCTTCGAAAACGTGGCAACAGACATAACACTTGACAAGACTATGGCCGAGATGGTTGCGGATGACGAGATTAGTCTCACTGCCACCGTTGAGGGCTCGTCAGCCGAGAGGGTCGAGTTCACCTCGAGCAACCCAGCTGTAGCACAAATAGTATCTGTTGAAGCTGAAGGCAACACAGCCGTTGCCGTAATACGCTGCATGGCAGAGGGAACAGCCACCATTACAGCTTCGATAGACGAACTGAGTGCCACCTGCCAGATAACAGCCACATCAACAGGTATAGAGGACGTAACGGCAACACGCGATACGGGCATACATGTAGCAGGTGGTGTCGTTACTGCTGACAACGCCGTACGCATTGAAGTATTCGGCATTAACGGCAACAAGGTTGCTTCCGCTGGAGGCAGTCGTGCCGAGGTAGGTTCACTGCCTGCAGGTGTCTACGTTGTTGTGGCAACTGACGCAGCCGGGAAGCGTTCTACCGTAAAGGTTGTATTGAGATGACAAACAACTGTTTATAGCTGATAATACAATACATGGCCTTTTGCTTCATGAAAGGCCATGTATTACACGCTAAAATGCCGCCTTTTGTATTCCAAAAGGCGGCATTTTACAATGGCAGGCATGACGTGTTACCAACACGTTGGTTTCCAACGGGGACATTCATCAGATTATATATCTATCCGTTAGCAAGCCCCGCACAGACGCAATAACAGAGTACACATCATCATTATTAGGTATTTTACTGGCTGACATATTGTAAGTCCGTATTTTTTGTTACTTTTGCATTGCACTTTAATAGAACCATAAATGAGACTATCTGAACTGAAGACTGGAGAAAAAGGCGTTATAGTAAAAGTACTGGGGCACGGCGGCTTCCGGAAACGCATTGTGGAAATGGGTTTCATACGCGGCAAAATCGTCACTGTTCTGCTCAACGCTCCACTCCAAGACCCCGTAAAATATAAGATAATGGGTTATGAGATATCATTACGGCATACTGAAGCCGCAATGATAGAAGTGATGTCTACAAACGAGGCACGACAGCTGGAAGAAGAGGAAGCACGAAAACTTGGCATGACGGAAATATCAGATAGTGTCGGCACGGAAGACGGCAACGTTACAGACGAGCAGTTGCACAGGGCAGCCATAAAAAAAAGCCATACTATAAACGTGGCCCTTGTAGGCAATCCTAACTGCGGAAAAACCTCTTTGTTCAACTTCGCCTCCGGGGCACATGAACGGGTTGGCAACTATTCCGGGGTAACAGTAGACGCGAAAGAAGGACACGCACAATTTGAAGGCTACCAATTCAACCTTGTCGATCTGCCAGGTACATACTCTCTATCGGCATACAGTCCCGAAGAACTTTATGTAAGAAAACAAATCATAGAAAACACTCCTGACGTCATCATCAACGTAATCGACGCAAGTAATATCGAACGAAACTTATACCTAACCACGCAATTGGTCGACATGAACCTCAAAATTGTAGGTGCGCTCAACATGTTCGACGAATTTGAATCACGTGGAGACAAACTCGATTATAACGTGCTGGGCGAGTTGTTCGGCATACCCTTAGTCCCAACAGTATTCAAGAGCGGACGTGGGGTTGAGGAACTGTTCAAGACTGTCATAGACATATATGAAGGCCGTCCTGTACCAGGTAAAAGCGGAATACGCCACATTCACCTGAATCACGGGAAATACATCGAGCAGGCAATAGAGGATGTTAAAAAGGAAATTCAAAAAAACGAACAGATCAGATACAAGTATTCAACCCGCTTTCTATCAATAAAGCTACTTGAAAAAGATGCAAAGGCAGAAGAGCTGGTTATGTCATTACCCAACGGACGGGAAATAATATCCACACGTGACAGCGCCGCCGAATACATCATGAAGGAAACAAAAGAAGATAGTGAGACTGCCATCATGAACGCTAAATACGGCATAATACACGGCGCATTGCATGAGGCGGGCTGCGAGGAAGGGACAAAGACCGACACATATCAGACAACACATGTCATTGACTCGATAATAACCAACAGATACATAGGCTTTCCTTTGTTCTTCCTGTTCCTATATATAATGTTCGAGGTGACGTTCACTCTCGGCCAATATCCCATGGACTGGCTCGACGCAGGAGTAGGAGCACTGGGCGACTGGATTAAATCCACACTGCCGGACGGTCCATTAAAAGCCATGCTTGCCGACGGCGTAATAGGCGGCGTCGGCTCGGTTATCGTATTCCTGCCACAAATCCTGATCCTATATGCATTCATCTCTTTCATGGAGGATTCAGGATACATGGCACGTGCAGCATTCATTATGGATAAGCTCATGCATAAAATGGGATTACATGGAAAATCATTCATTCCACTTATCATGGGTTTCGGATGCAATGTACCAGCTGTCATGGCCACACGTACCATAGAAAGCCGTCGCAGCCGACTAATCACAATACTTGTATTGCCGCTGATGAGCTGCAGCGCGCGTATGCCTATATACATAATGATAATAGGCACTTTCTTCGCCGCCAAGTACCAATCGTTAATCATGATATCACTCTATGCTGCCGGCATACTGTTAGCTGTGCTTATGAGCCGCATATTCAGCCGTTGGCTCGTGAAAGGAGACGACACCCCGTTTGTCATGGAACTACCCCCCTACCGCTTCCCTACGGCCAAGGCTATGGCACGCCACACATGGGAGAAGGGGCGACAATACCTAAAAAAAATGGGAGGCATAATCCTCGTGGCAAGCATAATTGTATGGGCGTTAGGATATTTCCCCCATAATGACAGTCTCTCGCCACAGGCCCAACAAGAACAAAGCTACATTGGACACATCGGCAAGGCAATAGAACCTGTATTCCGCCCACAAGGATTTGACTGGAAACTTGACGTAAGCCTCATTGCAGGAGTCGGAGCAAAAGAGATAGTAGCATCAACAATGGGAGTGCTTTATGCCGACGATGAAACCGTAGCCGATGAGACAGCAGACAACACAAAAAAATACGAACTGTTAAGACAAAAAATGACAGCGGACGGAATAACGCCACTTATCGCCTTTGCCTATCTCCTGTTCGTCCTAATCTATTTCCCATGCATAGCGACAATAGCAGCCGTCAAGGGTGAGACCGGCAGTTGGCGTTGGGCTGCATTCGCTGCAATATATACCACGGCGTTAGCCTGGGTTGTATCAGCCTGTGTTTACCAAATAGGTTGCCTCTTGTCGTAGTGAAATAATCAGGACTAACCGATAACACCCATATAACGTCGTATCAAAAAAGATTATATAAATAAAACAACGCCAAGTAACAACAAGACTTGTCATTGAACTATCAAAGGGCGCATATCGCTATTATGGCACCAAGCAAAATAGCATTATGCGCCCTTTGAAGTTTGACTTGATTAGAACCCAATAAAAAAGGAAACTATAATTACCAGCTTCATAATCCTTTTTTTATTTTTTATAATTCATTTATCAGCCAACCATCGTCTACCATCCAGTTTTCTGCGTTGAAATTGGTGATATAATCTGTAATACGTGTATTGACTAATACAACAATACGGCATAACTTTGCATTTGAAAATACAACGTTACACTGTTATGAACAAAGCTATCAGAATATTAAAAAACTGGACTTTACCTCTCGGCATGTCATGCGGTCTTTTGGGATTTCTTGCCTTTCATTATATCAAGGCATTGTCACCTATAAAACCGGCGACACAGGCTACAGCGGAATTTCTCATGCCGACGGTACTGTTCATTATGCTGTTCGCAACATTCTGTAAGGTCAATCCACGCGACATGCGCATTACAGGATGGCACGTATGGCTGGTATTGTTCCAATTAGCGGCATGTACATGCATTGCGCTATTGCTGCATTTTGAACCTAACTTAAGTTTTGTGTTACCGGCAGAAGGGCTCATGGTATGCCTGGTATGCCCAACAGCAGGGGCTGCCGCGGTAATAACAGGCAAACTCGGTGGCAGCGAAACATCATTAACCACGTACACAATACTAAGTAATTTAGCGGCTGCGGTGATAATACCATTGGTCTTTCCACTGGTCGAAAAACACGCTTACGCCTCCTTCCTTAGCCAGTTTATAACCATACTGCGTCATGTATTCCCGCTATTGGTGTTCCCCTTCCTCCTGGCATGGGGACTGCGCGAGTTCTTCCCGAATGCGCACAAGCAAGTGGTTGCCTATTGCCGCAATTTGGCTTTCTACTTATGGGGCTTCGGCCTGATATTGTCTGTAGGGCAAACATGCCGTTTTCTTGCCGACAGTCCTGTTAGCGCAAACGTCAAATGGACATTATCTCTCGTAAGCCTCCTTGCCTGCATCCTGCAATTCTGCCTTGGGAAAAGCATTGGGGCTGCGTACGGAGAACGCATAGGTGGCGGACAGGGCCTTGGGCAGAAGAACACAATCTTTGCCATTTGGGTGACATATACGTATCTAACGCCCGTATTGTCAGTAGCTCCAGGCACGTATATAATCTGGCAAAACATATTCAACTCGTGGCAACTTTGGCGCAAACAAAGGGCTGAAGAAAAGGACAACCGACAAACATATTAATAACGACGGTAGAATGCTGGTTCCCTTTAGAAGGTGCAACGAGCGAAGGAACCCTGTTCAAGGATACAGTAATCAAAAAGATTGCCGAAGCACACGGTAAGACTCCAGCACAAATCATACTGCGCTGGCACATACAAGATGGATTCTCCATAATACCCTGTGCGTCAACCCCCGACTACATAAAAGAGAACACCAGGATTTTCGACTTCGCACTGACCGATGACGAAATGCGGCAAATGCGCTCGCTCAACAAGGAAAAAAGATTCTTCAACATGCCACTGAAAGACAAAGAACGCATTTACTTGAACACCTAAATGAACGATTGAACTATCGTGGACAGAACATTTCGGAGGAACAACAAGAATAAGAAAAGATGCGTTCGAAATGCTTATAAACAGGCAAGCACTGTGCTTTGACAGTATAACTCGGCGCATCAGAATGCATTAATTTGCCTTACCGTTAATATATTAATTCGTATAAGGAAATGGACGGCCACACAAAAGGCCATGTTTCAACTCGCAAAAGATGGCATTTCGTTGTCTGAAATGCCATCTTTTATAACATAAAAGACGGTATTTTACATACTGTAAAAACAATAACGTTGAAATATGTAAACAATATTAATTCACCACATTCATAAATTTTATATTTTTTCTGCCATCGTACCATAAATAATGCGTATATTTGTGAGCAATTGGATATATTATAGTTTTTCAACCATTAGAACTGAATACAAATATGATTAAAATTTTCGGAATGAGTACCTGTCCGGATTGTACGTATGTAGAAGAACAGGTTAAAAATAATGACAACTACGAGATTATCGATATCGGTCTACACGTTAAAAACCTCAAAACATTTTTACGTCTGCGAGACAAGGAACCGGCGTTTAATGTTATGAAAAGAGTTGGGGCAATAGGAATCCCATGCTTCGTGTTAGAAGACGGAACAGTAACACTTAGACCAGAGGAAGCCGGTTTGAAATCACGCCCCAAGGTGGACGGTTCTTCATGCAGCATCGATGGAAGCGGATGTTAAAAACAATTCCGCCATTGGATTTGAGGCTTATCATTGATGAATGAACTAAATTGTACACCTTATAAACAATAAAAACATATAATAATAGGGCAACTCTTTATTGCTAATAAATTAGATAAAAGCTGAAGATTGCCTTATTATCATATAAGGCAAATTAAAATCGACTAAAAATATCACGAAACCAAAGAAAATTCATCAAAAACACAAAAAACAACATTTTTTCAAAAAAAGTTCGCAAAACATTTGGTGGATTAAAAAAAAGTGCGTACCTTTGCATCGCAATTAAGGGAAAGGCCCCGTGGCTCAACTGAATAGAGCATCTGACTACGGATCAGAAGGTTACAGGTTTGAATCCTGTCGGGGTCACTAAAGAGAACGCTAAATAGTTGAATTCCAACTGTTTAGCCTTTTTCTTTTGTTAGAATTGGCGTGTTTTGGCGTTATTATAAGGTTTTGCAGAATGGAAAACGATTATTTGAATTTGCTGGCCAGTATAGTACTACTAACCCGGATATTGGATTATTTCTCAATAGTGGGCGTATCCCAGACTTCTATGGAAATACACATTCATTTGGACTAAAAGATGTATCCGGAATTAAGCAATACGTACACTTTAAATCCAATGGCTTTATTGAAGCCGTAAGCGTGACAGACTTCCCCATACGTGACCACAAGTGATTCTAGAGATTCGTCGCAAGCGTTGAACAGACATACGCACGGGCAAAGGCTTAAGCATTCCGATAGACCTTGACACTGCAGCCAATGGTTCCCGTTACTCCAAGGAGTTTGGAGCTTTTTAAAAGAGACGTATGGAGGTGCCCCCAGTGACCTGCCGTACGCTTGAGGATTTCTACCACATAGACGGTCATACGTTCGAGAAGCAGTACAAGGAAGTACTAAGCGGTTTCTGTCAGTGGGAGCAGTTGGAACATGCGGACGAATGGCTGCTGTTCCCGTACTATGCCAGCCCTCGTCTGTCTATCGACGAATCCTCGCTTTCCAACGGAGATGTACACGTTTGTAACCAACCATGAAGCTCTTGCGCTCGCGTTACCTGTTGTTCAAGTTGCAGACAAATGGACAGGCAGACAAAAGCACAGGGCCAAAATATTGTTCGAAGAATACCCTGACATCAAGACTGCATACGTGCTGTGCCATTCACTGCGGACAATCTTCGCCAAAAACACAATCAAGGATGCCGTACGCCTATCCAACACAGGTACAACAAAGTCGAAGAAGCAGGATTCCATTCCGTTAATGTCATCGCCGCCACCTTCCATGAACATTATAAGGATATCCTCAACTTCTACAATAAGCACTTGCTAAATCAGCCAATGCAAAAATCAAAATCTTTAGAGCGAACCCCATGGGGTTATTGACAAGAAGTTTTTCTTATTTCGTATTGCTAACTTAGAGCTTATCCCCACTAAATTTCTACTGAGCCCCTATTAGGCTTACCTGATTAGGCCCATTAGGCTTATTTGCCCCACTGGCCTTATTGGGCTGATAAGCCCCATGGGCAAAAAAAAGTATCCCCGCGAGGAAAACTCCTCGCGGGGATACTCTATAAACTTGAAAAAAGGCGGCCTCCTACTCTCCCGCATCGCATTGCAGTACCATCGGCGCAACCGGGCTTAACTTCTCTGTTCGGAATGGGAAGAGGTGGAACCCCGGCGCAATAACCACCCAATATTTTTCCTCCGACTTCTAAGGCATCGACACTTCCGACACCACATCGGCGTATAACTATTGACATCCATCGGTACAGAACAAGAAAAGCGACACACACTCTCTAAACACGACAAGAAAAGATTTCGGGCAATTAGTAGCGCTCGGCTTTGACGTCGCCGTCTTTACACCTGCGCCCTATCGACGTCCTCGTCTCGGACGACCCTCAAATAGGAGCTCTCATCTTGCGGATGGCTTCGCACTTAGATGCTTTCAGCGCTTATCCTAACCGGACACGGGGAACCCAGCTGACCCGTGCGACTTTAATGGGCGAACAGCCCAACCCTTGGGACCTTCTCCAGCCCCAGGATGTGACGAGCCGACATCGAGGTGCCAAACCACCCCGTTTTTGAGCTCTTGGGCGACAGCCTGTTATTTCTTTTATCCTTTGAGCGACGGATCCCACACGTCCGCCGGATCATGCCCCAGTTTCCTGCCTGCTCGGGATGTCTCCCTCCCAGTCAAGCGCCCTTATGCCATTGCACTCTATAAGGCCGGTTGCCGATCGGCCCGAGGGCACCTTTGGAAGCCT